>JAEEGL015435217.1_pt1 | contig 18101 bp, 16 predicted proteins | sample 9134231 | NCBI WGS metagenome assembly JAEEGL01 (sample SAMN16246548, study PRJNA631951) | gut metagenome | biome: gut microbiome; feature: rumen; material: fiber-attached | host: Bos | place: Iran: Karaj | collected 2018-10 | reverse complement strand
TGCCTGCTTCACTCGGAGACAAAGCGGACCGTAGGATCGACTGCATCCTGGTGGAGGGAAAAGAGCTTCCTGATGCAGAAGAGGAAAAGACCTATATCATGCTGAACAAGCCGAAAGGCTATGTCACCACCATGAAAGATGAAAAAGGCCGTAAAAACGTCTCCATGCTTGTCCAAGAACTGGGGATCCGCCTCTACCCTGTCGGCAGGTTGGACATCAACTCTGAAGGTCTGCTGATCATGACCAACGACGGAGAATTTGCCAACCGTCTGATGCACCCTTCCAACAGCATCCTCAAGTCCTACAAGGTCTATGTCAGTGGTCCGGATCTTCAGGCGGGTATTGAACGCCTGAAGGAGCCTTTCGAACTGGACGGGAGTGCCGTACAGGCGAAAAGCGTGAGGATTCTGCGGAAACAGGAAAACCGGGCAAGTGTTCTCGTCACGATTGGGGAAGGGAAAAACCGGGAGATCCGCAGAATGTGCCAGGAAGCAGGATTGAAGGTAACAGGTCTCATTCGGGTTAAGGAAGGAAATCTGGAACTCGGCTCGCTGAAAAGCGGCGAATGGCGATATCTGACCCGGAAGGAACTGGAATTCTTCCGGAAGGAAACGGGAATGCTGTATGAAAAATGAAAGACCGGTTGACCTTGCGGTGATTGGCGGAGGTCCTGCCGGGATGATGTGCGCCTTCACTGCAGCGAAGAGAGGACTGAATGTAGTCCTGCTGGACGGAAACCGTTTCCTCGGCCGAAAACTTCGCATCACGGGGAAAGGCCGCTGCAATGTTACCAATAACTGTGAAATCCGCGAAGTGTTGAACAATATTCCCCGGAATGGGAAATTCCTGCACAGTGCGCTGCATGCTTTCCCGCCGTCGGCGGTTATGGAGTTTTTCGAGGGACTGGGCGTCCCGCTCAAAACAGAACGGGGAAACCGTGTTTTCCCTTGTTCTGATAATGCAAATGACATAGCGGATGCCATTGCTTCAGCCTGCCTGAATGCCGGGGTTAAGGTCATACGGACGAGGGCTGTAAAGATCCTTGCGGCCGAAAATCATGTGATCGGAGTCCGGACAGGGGAGGGAGACATTGAATGCAGGGCGGTAGCGCTCTGTACCGGAGGACTGTCTTATCCGCTTACCGGGTCAAACGGATTCGGATACCGCGCGGCTGCGGAACTGGGGCACACCGTTGAAAAAGCGCACCCTTCACTGGTGCCGCTCGAAAGCGATGATCCGGCCTGTGCAGAGCTGCAGGGACTATCATTGAAGAATGTTGCCCTGACGGCGTATGAGGAGGAAAAACCGGTTTATTCGGACTTCGGGGAAATGCTTTTCACGCATTTCGGCATTTCGGGACCGATGGTGCTCAGTGCCAGCGCACACATGCGAAATATCGGTGAAAAGGATTACCGCCTCACGATCGATCTGAAACCCGCTCTGGATGAGAAAACGCTGGATGCCAGGATACTGCGGGACTTTCATAAGACTCTCAACCGGGATATCCGGAACGCACTGAACGACCTTCTTCCGAATTCGATGATCCCGGTGATCCTTTCCATGGCGGAGATTCCCGAGGAGACAAAAGTTCATTCGATCACAAGGGAACAGAGAGACAGACTCCGCCGGCTTCTCAAGGCGTTTCCGATCGGAGTTTCCGGAACGCGGCCTGTTGACGAAGCGATTATAACATCCGGAGGCGTTTCGGTACGGGAGATCGATCCGCGCACAATGGAGTCCAAACGTATCCAGGGACTGTATTTTGCAGGGGAAATCATCGATGTGGACGCCTATACGGGCGGATTCAATCTGCAGATTGCCTGGTCGACGGGCTATATGGCCGGCAGGGCGGTCTGCGCAAAGGAAGAATAAATGGAGGAAACCATGAAAGAACATTATGCTGTTGCCATCGATGGACCATCCGGAGCCGGAAAGAGTTCCATGGCCAAGAAGCTTGCCGCACGTTTCGGACTGATCTATGTAGATACCGGTGCTATTTACCGTACAGTAGGTCTTGCAGCCTGGAGAAAGGGGATCTCCTGTTCGGATGAAGCAGCTGTTTCCCGGATTCTGCCGTCGCTTTCTATTGAAATCCGCTACAATGAGGAAGGAGAGCAGCGCATGATCCTCAACGGAGAGGATGTATCGACTGAGATCCGCCTTCCGGAAATCTCTATTTGCGCATCGGATGTTTCAGCGCTGCCGGCTGTGCGTGCGTTTCTCCTGGAAATGCAGCGTTCACTGGCGAGAAGCAATAAAGTCGTCATGGACGGGAGAGACATCGGGACGGTTGTTCTGCCTGATGCGGAAGTAAAGATATTCCTGACCGCCAGTGCAGAGGCAAGAGCGAAGCGAAGGCTCCTGCAGCTGGAGGAGAAAGGGGTCCGCACAACATTCGAAGAGGTTTTGCGGGATATCGAGTATCGTGACAAACAGGACAGCAGTCGTGAGATAGCGCCTCTTCGCCCGGCGGAAGATGCGGTTCTGGTGGACTCAAGCGATCTTGATTTTGACCAGACTGTGGATACGCTTGCAGATGTTCTCCGGAAAAAGCTGGGTATCGAAGGATGAGCCGCCCGCAGAAAACGATCACGATAGCGGAGAGCGCAGGCTTCTGCTTCGGTGTAAAGCGCTCTGTGGAGATGGCGGAAAGAGAGATTGATGAGAATGGACCGTGCAAAAGCCTCGGTCCGCTGATCCATAACGAGGACGTCATTCGCCAGCTGGAACAGAAAGGTCTCTCTGTTATACAGTGTGCGGCAGAAGCGGCGGAAGGGGAGCATGTGATCATTCGGGCACATGGTGTGCCTCCAAAGATTTATGAAGCACTGAAAGAGCGCGGAGCGATCCTGACAGATGCAACCTGTCCGAAGGTGAAGCATATCCATGCGATCGTGCAGAAAGCGTCAGAGGAACAGAACTTCATTTTCATTATCGGAATGCGAGAGCATCCGGAAGTTGAAGCCATCTCCGGTTATTGCTCGGACTGTTTCATATGTGAGGATCCGGAGGAACTGGAAAACTGGTTTGTAAAGAATGGAGACCTGGTATCCAACAGGGCTGTAACAGTTGTTTCACAGACGACGCAGACACAGGATAATTATCAGAAATGCTGTGAATGCATAAAAAAAAGATGTACAAATACAAAAATCTTTGATACAATATGCTTTGCTACGTCCACAAGGCAGGCAGAAGCTGAAAAACTGGCGGCTGAATGTGATGCGGTAGTCGTGATTGGCGGTAAACACAGTGCGAACAGCATCCATCTTGCGGAAATCTGCCGCAGCAGATGTTCCAATACGCAATTCATTGCGAACGCGGAGGAACTGGATCTGCAGTCACTGCAGGATGCGGGGCATATCGCCGTCACGGCCGGGGCTTCCACGCCTTCGTGGATAATTAAGGAGGTAAGAAACAAAATGGATGATGAAATCAGGACCGAAGGACTTTCGGAAGAAATCAAGGAAGAAACTCCTGCTGAACCCGTTGCAGAAAAAGAACCGTCGTTCGACGAAATGCTCGAGGAGTCTCTCAAGCCTATATATAACGGAGATAAGGTAACTGGTATCGTTGCTGCGATCAGCGGCACGGAAGTCAGTGTTGATCTTGGCACGAAATATTCCGGTTTTATTCCCACCGCTGAATTTACAGATGCCGGTGAGAAGGTCGAGGATGCCGTCAAGGTCGGTGACACGGTTGAAGCCATCGTTGTTCGTGTAAACGATGTGGAAGGCACTGCGCAGCTTTCCAAGAAGCGTTTGGATGCCACCCGTATCTGGACGGATCTGGAAGCGGCTGTTGACAGCGGCGAAATCATGGAAGGCGTTGTGACCGAAGAAAACAAGGGCGGTGTTGTTGTCAACATCAAAGGAGTCCGTGTATTTGTTCCTGCCTCACAGACTGATCTGCCGAAAGAGGCTGAGCTCAGCCAGCTTCTCAAGCAGGCGGTTCGTCTCAAGATTACCGAGGTGAACAAGGCGAGAAAACGTGTAGTCGGTTCGATTCGCCGTGTTGCTCAGGCGGAGCGCAAAGCGCAGATTGAGAACTTCTGGAACGAGATCGAGGAAGGCAAACGCTATAAGGGCGTTGTTAAGTCCCTTACTGGGTTTGGTGCTTTCGTGGATCTTGGCGGCGTGGACGGTATGGTTCATGTTTCCGAACTCAGCTGGGGCCGTATCCGGCAGCCGTCCGAGGTCGTTTCTGTCGGAGACGAGATCGAGGTTTATGTTATCGGTTTCGATAAAGAGAAGAAAAAGATCTCCCTCGGATATAAAGACCCGGATGCAGATCCCTGGAAAGTTTTCATGAAGACCTACTCCGTCGGTGATGTTGCAAAAGTGCGTGTTGTTAAACTGATGGATTTTGGCGCTTTTGCTGAGGTCGTTCCCGGTGTGGACGGACTGATCCATATTTCCCAGATTGCGAATCGCCGCATTGAAAAACCGGGTGAGGTGCTCACAGTCGGCGACGAAGTCGAGGCAAAGATTACCGCAGTAGACGAAGAGAAACAGAAGATCTCCCTTTCCATTCGTGCGCTTTCCGAGCCGGCACCTGCTTCTGCCCCAGTTGAAGAGGAAGAGTCCGCAGAGGAAGAGGTCGTCTTTGAGATTTCCGAGACTGGTGAGGTTTCCGGCGCAGCTCCTGAAGAAGATTCTGCAGAGGAATAATTCTGAAACTGAAATATTGAAATATAAAAAAACCGGAGTCTATAAGACTCCGGTTTTTCACCGTTTACAGGATAAACTGATATACAGTAAATACTCCGTACAGCACCAGAAGAAAGATCCCCTGCCAGCGCCTGAGCTTCTCTTTTATCAGAGCTGGAATGCAGAGAACGATCATCGAAACGATCATGAGAGGAATATCCACGATCAGAGAAGAGTTGATGCCTGCAAGTGTTTTCTCAGCGGGTATCGCGAAAGGAGAGATCGTGATGGCGGCACCGGAAACAAGAGCAATGTTCAGAAAGTTTGCTCCGATAACGTTTCCAAGGCCCAAAGCACTGTGTCCCTTTGCAGAAGCGGTAATAGCCGTGATAAGTTCGGGAAGGGAAGTGCCCAGTGCAATGACTGTCAGACCGATAACACTGTCCGGCACTCCCAGTGCCTTGGCTATGATAGTGCCGTTGTTTACCAGGAGATCGGCACCTGCTGCAATCAGGGCGGCACCGGCGATAAGCCGTAGAAGTTCTCTCCAGAGCGGAAGGCTTTTGGTTGCGGGCTCTTCAGCATCAGTTGCTTCAGGGTCCTTTTTCATTTGCCGGACGATTGTTATCAGATAAGTGAGAAACAGAAGCAGAAAAAGCAGACCGTGCCAGCGTTCAAAAACACCGCGGACTGCTGCGATGACAGTATAAAGGATCGCGGCCAGGAAGAAAAAAACTGCCGGGAGCGTCAGAGATTTCCTGCTTGTCTGTCCGGGTTTGACCGCGATAGTAGTAGCTGCGATCAGACAGGTATTGCAGATCACGGAACCGATTGCATTTCCATAGGAAATGCCGGCATTACCCTGAAAGGCAGCCTCTGTGGAAATCATGACTTCCGGAAGCGTTGTGCCGATGGAAACAACGGTTGCCCCGATCAGCAGGTCCGGAAGATGAAAGCGACGTGCAATTCCGGTGGCACCGTCAACAAACCAGTCTCCGCCCTTGATAAGACAGAGAAAGCCAAGTAAAAACAAAAGAACGGGAATGAGCATATGGGAAACCTCGTTTAAAGAAAAGGCTGATTTCAAAAACAACAACCGTCATCCCAAAGGATGGCGGCTGTTGTTGGTGGGGGAAGGTGGATTCGAACCACCGAAGGCATTGCCAGCAGATTTACAGTCTGTCCCCTTTGGCCACTCGGGAATTCCCCCGTATATACAATCCTGGAGCTGGTGGACGGACTCGAACCCCCGACCTGCTGATTACAAATCAGCTGCTCTACCAACTGAGCTACACCAGCATTTTACCAGCTCGAATATAATAACAAATGGAAAATGAAATGTCAACATCTTTTTTCCTTATTTCAGCAGTTCAAGTTCACCTGTTTGCAATCTCTATGGAACTATGATAAGATACTAAATATCTATTCAAACAAGGAAGATGAAATGAAAAAGACGTTTCGCATCAAGGTCTATTCTGTGGTAATATGTCTGCTTCTTCTGGCCGGATGCGGGAAGACTGTCCCGAAAGATGAACACGAAGGTCAGGTCCTGGTAAATGACGGATTCAAAGAAGTCTGGATCACTCCGGTGCCCGAGGTGGAACCCAGTACTCTGGTCGAGGAGGACTTTTCCGGAGAAGGGGAGAACGTTAAGTATACCGGGAGTTTCTATTCCGTCAAAAACGGGGTTGATGTTTCTTATCATCAGTTTGATATTGACTGGAAAAAGGTGGCGGAGGCAGGAATCGAGTTTGCCATCATTCGCGTGGGATATCGCGGGTATACAGTAGGGTCGGTGTTTCCGGATGAGTATTATGAGGCAAATCTCAAGGGATCTATTGAAAACGGACTGGATACAGGAGTCTATTTCTTCTCACAGGCTGTCAATGTGCAGGAAGCCATTGAAGAGGCAGAGTATGTGATCGAACTGATCAAGGGATATGATCTTACGCTTCCCGTCTTTTTTGACTGGGAGAGCGAGCCGGGGTACCGCGTGGACGGGCTTTCGTTTCAGACAATGAACGACTGTGCAGTCGCGTTCTGCGAAACAGTACGGAACGCAGGTTATCAGCCGGGCGTATATTTCAGCAAACAGCAGGGATACTATGCCTATGATCTCGGGCGTCTCAGCGATTATGTATTCTGGGTGACCAATCCAGGCGATTTCCCGGACTTTTACTATGCGGGAGACATCTGGCAGTATTCGATGGACAATGCTGTCATTCCTGGAATCCCCACGCCTACGGATCTGAACATGATGTTCATCGAACCGGATTATGAGGTGGCGGATTCTGGCTCAGAACCTGACTAAATTCCTGCTTGCATTCTTTTTTGATTCATTATATACTCTGATGCAGCTTCGCCGGTGTGTTGGAATGGTAGACGAGGCGGACTCAAAATCCGTTGTCCGCGAGGACGTGTGGGTTCGAGTCCCACCACCGGCACCATGTTTTGAGGGTTTGAAAGTCATTATGTACTTTCAAACCCTTTTTCACAGCATGCCCGATATAAAAAACAAAAAGTGCAGGTTGATGTTGAAAAACAGATCCGGGAACGGGTCAGCAGGAACTGAAGTATACGGATTCGATTTTCTTGACTTTATCATTCTGGTTTTATAATATATATATACGAGGTTCATATACTGGAAAATCGTTATATAGGAGGAATGGAATTGTTCGTTTATGACAGGCAGGGGCCAAAGCGCGGCATTGCGTTTTACAGTTACTCTGCAGAATTTGGGTTGACCAAGACCTTGGAAGACTGCTTTGAGGATACCTGTGACATGGGGGCACACGGCATTGAGATTCTTGCCAATACCCATATCGAGAATTATCCGTATCCTACCGATGAGTGGGTCGAAAACTGGTGGCGCCTTTGTGAAAAGTACCAGGTCGTACCGGTAGAGTATGGTCATTGGATCGACAGCCACGTCCTTGGCGGACGTGAATTGACCACGGAAGAAAGCATTGAGATGCTGTGCAGGGATCTGCGGCTGGCGCACAGGCTTGGATTCACAGTACTGCGTACCAAAATGCCCGTTATCAACGGGGATCTTGAACCGGTGGAGAACTGGCGTGAGATCATAACCGGTGCTCTGCCGCTTGCGGAGAAACTCGGCTTGGTGATGTGTCCGGAGATCCATACCCCTTCCAATCTCAAGGGAAAAATGGTGCAGGACTACGTGCAGTTCATCGATAAGACCGGAACGAAGAATTTTGGACTGAATATCGATCTGTCTGTATTCCGGAACCGTTTCGATCCGGGATCCCGGCGTGGTCCGAGTGTTGTCCCCAATGAACCGGAGGATATCATTCCACTGATCCCATATATCTACTGCATCCACGCGAAGTTCAACCACATGTCCGATGACTTCGAAGAGACCACGATTCCGTATCCGGAGATCGTGAAGATCTTGCAGGAATACAATTGGAACGGCTATATGCTCTCCGAGTACGAAGGGGCAGACAAATACGAGGATGGCTACGAAGTCGGGCAAACTCTGCGCAAGCAGCATATCATGCTCAAGAGACTTCTTGGCGACTGAGAGGAGGGGTAGACTATGGAAAAACAGGTTATTCAGTCCGTCGGTTTCCGGAATACGGTTGAAAACGGAGAAGTCGTCGGCTTCCAGTTCAAGATCCGTCTCCCGTACTACAGAGGCGTTTTCCTCTCTCAGCTCCGTCCGGGCACGCTTTTCGTAGACGGAGAGCGCTTTGAGCGGGAAAAGATCATCTGGCAGATCGGGGATGAGGAATATACGATGGCAGAAATGGCATTGGATTTCAAAACGCACTGGAATCCCACGAAAACAGCTACGCTGAAAGTTCGCAAACCCGGGGGACTGCAGCAGGGATACCATGACCTTAAATATGGATTCTGCTTTACCTCCAGCTATATGCCCCCCATGATGCAGGAGCGTCTGGATCCCGATGCCGAGCCGATGTTTATCATGCCGGAATTCGGCCACCATGTGAACGAACGCAGACTTCTTATTGTCTGAATCGCAGCACGAACAGGAGGCAGATTCTTCGCTGTTTGCAAAGAGAAAAAAGAAAGGACTCATTTTGAGTCCTTTCTTTTTTGTGTATAGACAACAGACGGTCTATTTTTCCAGAACATTTTCTTTCAGCCACGAGAGGATATCGGCATAGACGGCATCCTTGTTTGTTTCATTGAGCATCTCATGGCGTCCTTCAGGATAAAGCCGCATGCTGACATTCTTGATGCCCGCTTTGCAGAATGCCTTGTATGCTTTGTCAACACCCTTTCCGTAATCCCCGACAGGATCCTCCTTGCCCGACATGAAATAGACCGGTTTGTCCTTGTTCATACTGTCGATGTTCTTCTGATTGATAATGAAGCGGATACCTTGCATCATGTCGCGGAAAAGGCTGTTGGTCGCAATAAAACCGCAGAGAGGATCAGCAATATAGGCGTCTACGGTCTTTTCATCGCAGCTGAGCCAGTCAAAAGGTGTGCGCGGATTCGAGATCTGCTTGCAGTAAGAACCGAAAGCAACGTTGTTTAATGAGGTTCCGATTGTTTTTGCCCCTTTGGATTTCACAGCCGCATTTGCCATCAGATAGCCGGCCAATGCAACAATGGAAGGCTGGTGCCCGGTTCCGCTGATGATTGCGGCGTCATAACGATCCGGATAACGGATCAGGTAGGTTCGGGTGAGAAAGCTCCCCATGCTGTGACCGAAGAAAACATACGGGAGATCGGGATATTCCTTCCGAACGATGTCCCGCAAAGAAGCCATATCATCCACAACAAACTTCCAGCCATCGTTTTCAGCGAAGAAACCCTGATCTTCCGGTTTGTTAAAGGACTGACCGTGGCCGAGGTGATCGTTTCCAACCGCCACGATTCCGTTCGCAGCCAGGAAACACATGAAATCATCATAACGGTTGATATGCTCGGCTATGCCGTGCGCGATCTGTACCACACACACCGGAGCACAGTCGGGTCTGCAGATGCGGGCGTGAAGCTTCTGCCCGCCGCGAGAGGAATCAAAGAAAAAATCTTCGAATGCCGGCATTGAGGGGACCTCCTTGATGTATTTACGGAAAATCGCGGCACGGATCAGCCGACGATTTCCTTGGTGTCGCGGGCAATGACCAGTTCTTCGTTTGTGGGGATAACGAATACCTTGACTTTGGAATCAGGTGTGGAAATCATAACATCTTCTCCACGCTTAGCATTGGCAGCATCGTCGATTTCAACACCGAGGTAGCCAAAATAGTCTGCAATGCCCTTTCTGGTAGCGGCACTGTTTTCTCCGACTCCGGCAGTAAAAACAATGGCATCGACACCATTCATTGCTGCAGCATAGGAACCTGCAACTTTAGCCACCCAGTACTGGAACATCTCAAGAGCAAGAGACGCACGTCTATTGCCTTCAGCAGAAGCGTTGTCGAGATCTCGGAAGTCGGAGGATACTCCGGAAATTCCCAGAACGCCGGACTTCTTGTTCATGATGTTCAGCATTTCATCAATGGTAAAACCGTACTTGTTCATAATGAACTGCAAAGCCCCGGCATCTACGTCACCTCCGCGCGTTCCCATGGGCAGGCCGGAGAGCGGGGTGAACCCCATAGAAGTATCAACGGATTTTCCGTACTTGACTGCTGCGATCGAAGATCCGTTGCCCATGTGACAGGAGATGATCTTCAGTTCTTCGATGGGTCTGCCCATAAGTTCGGCACAACGCCCGGAAACATAGCGGTGAGAGGTGCCGTGGAAGCCGTATCTGCGAATTCCGTCGTTTTTATAATACTCATAGGGAAGGGCATACATATAGGCTTTGCTGGGCATGCTCTGGTGAAAAGCTGTATCGAATACAGCGACCATCGGGACATTGCCCATAACCGCTTTGCATGCATTGATTCCGGTGATGTTGGCCGGATTGTGCAGAGGGGCGAAGGGCGTGCATTCCTCGATGGCTTTCATGACTTCATCGGTGATGAGCACCGAAGAGGCAAATTTCTCACCGCCGTGGACGACACGGTGACCGACAGCATCGATTTCCTTCATGGAGGAAACGACACCATACTCTTTGCTGGTGAGTTTTTCGATCACAGCTGCGATTGCTTCGGCATGGGTGGGAAGAGGAATGTCTTCGTTATAAACCGGCTTATCCAAAGCAAGGGGCGTATGCTTGAGGTGACCGTCTATGCCGATCCTCTCGCACAGACCTTTCGCCATGACGGATTCAGTCTCCATGTCGATCAGCTGATATTTCAGAGAAGAACTGCCTGCGTTGATAACCAGTACTTTCATTTGAATTATCCTTCCTATTGATTTGTGGTGAGTTTTTCATTAGAATACATTCATATTTTAATACAATCGCCATAAAACGCAAGCACTTTTTATGCTTCAGATCTACGGAGCAGTGCGGCAGAAAGACAGGAAAATGAACGCAGTCGGTATCGTTTCGGAATACAATCCTTTCCATCTTGGCCATCTCTTTCATGTAGAAAAGATCCGGGAGAGTGAGGGGGAGAATACGGTTATTCTCAGCGCTCTTTCTGGAGACTTCGTTCAGCGTGGCGAGCCGGCTGTGTTCTCCAAATATGCCAGGGCTGAGATGGCCGTGCGCTGCGGAGTGGATCTGGTCGCAGAACTGCCGGCGGTCTACTCGCTTCGTTCCGCGGAGGGCTTTGCGGAGGCCGGAGTGAGCATCCTGCACCGGCTGGGAGCTGGTGTGCTCAGCTGCGGGACGGAAATGGCAGAGAAAGGTGAGGCAGAGGAGATCGCGGCGCTGCTGCTTTCGGAAGACTTCGAGCAGACCTTGCGGAAGCGGATCCGGACCAGTCCGGGCGAATCTTATGCCTCAATGCGGGAAAAGTGCGTACGCAGCCTGATTGGAGAGAAAGCGGAGATACTTCGCAATCCGAACGATATCCTCGCCGTTGAATACCTCAAAAGCATCCGGAAGAATGGGTATGCTATGCGTTTTTTGCCAGTGAAGCGGATTGGGCCTGCACATGATACGCTCTCGTCCGGCCCGGTGCGTTCTGCACGGGAGATCCGCGGGCTGCTCGCCGAAGGAAAGGACATATCCTCGTTTTTGCCGGAGAAGGTGTTCAACATACTCCGGAGAGAAATCGAGGCCGGGAGGGGACCGGTTGCCATAGAGAGTCTGGAGCAGGCGCTGCTGTCCCGGCTTAGGATCCTGACTGCGGAGGATTTCGTGTGTACAGAAGACTGCGACGAAGAACTTGCTGAACGGATTCTGGGAGCCGTCCTTACCCGCCCCGGCGCGGAAACGATTTTCCTTGCGGCAAAAAGCCGGAAGTACACCCTCGCTCGTGTGCGACGCGTGTGCTTTTGTGCGGCTCTGGGAATTACGGAGCGGATGCAGAAGCAGGAAGCGCCTTTTATTCGTGTCCTAGCAGCAAGTGAACGGGGCTGCCAGTGGCTGAAAGAGCTGAAGAATGCATCTCCCGATGTCCCGGTGCTTTTGAAGCCTGCGGATGCGCGGCGGATCGGGGAGAAGAGCGGAGAGTTCATGAAATTCCTTTCCATGGTTCATGATTTCTACGCACTGGCATATGAGAACCGTGAAGACCGCCTCTGCGGGATGGATTACCGCGAATCGCCGCGCATCCTCTGAGCGTTTGCAGCCGTATCCCGATGGACGGGAGAGGGAGAATGTGATACAATGACTGCCTGAGAATCGAAGAAGCTGTGAGCAGGAGCAGAGATGTTTGAGAATCTGGAAAACCTGAAAAAACAATACGAAGAAATCCGTGAGCGTCTTGCCCAGCCTGATGTATATTCAGACGCTTCTCACTATTCCCGGCTGGAGAAGGAACTGCGGGAGATTACACCTGTGATCTCCGCTTATACTGAGTACCGGAAGGCCGAGGCGGATCTGGAGACGGCACGGGAACTTCTGGATGACGAGGAGATGCGGGAACTGGCCAGGGAGGAATTCCAGGACGCAAAGGACCGCCTTGCCCGTCTGGAGGAGGAAATCAAGCTCCTGCTGCTCCCGAAGGACCCGAACGATGAGAAGAACGTGATCCTCGAGATCCGCAGCGGGGTTGGCGGAGAAGAGAGCGCACTCTTTGCGGCCGATCTGTTCCGCATGTATTCTATGTATGCCGAATCAAAGGGCTGGAAGATTGAACTTGCCCGCATAAACGAGACAGAGCTCGGCGGCATCCGCGAGATCGATTTCATCGTGGATGGGACCGGAGCCTATTCCCGGCTGAAGTATGAAGCGGGAGGGCACCGCGTTCAGCGCGTGCCGGTCACGGAATCAGGCGGAAGAATCCATACCTCCGCAGCTACGGTTGCTGTGATGCCGGAGATCGACGAAGTGGATTTCAGGCTGGATATGAATGATGTGCGCATCGATGTATTCCGTTCTTCTGGTGCAGGAGGGCAGAAGGTGAACAAGACATCCAGCGCCATCCGCGTTACGTATCTCCCCACGGGACTCGTGGTGGAGTGTCAGGACGAACGGAGCCAGTATAAAAACAAGGACCGTGCCTTGCAGATTCTCCGGTCCAAGCTCTATGAAGAGGAAGTTTCCAGACAGAACGCGAGCATTGCGGCGGAACGAAAGAGCCAGATAGGCTCCGGAGACCGCAGTGAACGTGTGAGAACCTATAATTTCCCGCAGAACCGCGTCACCGACCATCGGCTGAATGGAGAAGAGAAAAACTTTAACCTGTCTGCGGTGATCAACGGAGACCTTGATCCGATCATCGACGCATTGATTACAGCCGACCGGGCAGAGAAACTGAAAAGCCAGACGGGAGAAAAATGAATACACTGCTTTTAAAACAAGAGATTGGCCCGGCTTCGGACCTGATACGGAATGGGGAATTGGTCGCAGTACCTACAGAGACAGTGTACGGCCTTGCCGGGGACGGACTGAACGAAGAGGCGGTTGCGCAGATCTATGAGGTCAAAGGAAGACCGGCTGTCAAGCCGCTTTCGCTGATGGTCCGCGGCCCGGAGGACATCCGGTTTTACTGCCGCGATGTGCCTGAACAGGCCTTCATGCTTGCAGAGTACTTCTGGCCAGGTCCGCTCACGATCGTGCTGCCGGCAAAGGAGGGGATTCCGCCTATTGTACTTGCGGGAGGGAAAACTGTAGGTCTTCGCTGTCCGGACAGCCCGCTCACGCTGCAGTTGATTCGCGAATCAGAGCGCCCGCTCGCGGCTCCGTCTGCTAACCCGTCCGGGGAAACGAGCCCCAAATCCGCGGAGGCTGTGATGGATTATTTTGACGGAAAGATCGCCGCAGTGATAGATGGCGGACCCTGCACACTTGGGACCGAGTCCACCATACTCGATATGAGCATGAAACCTTTCCGTATCCTCCGGCAGGGGGCACTGCAGGAAAAAGAGATCGTCGATGTCTTGATGAAAGAGATGACGGTGTTCGGCATTACAGGAACTACAGGAAGCGGAAAGACCACGGTGCTTGAATGGTTGAAAAGTAAAAACGCTTTTGTGATCGACTGCGATGCGCTTTACCATGACATGCTCCGTATGCACGAGCCGATGCTCACTGCTCTCCGTGCACGTTTTCCGGAGTCCTTTGAGGCTGACGGAGTTCTTGACCGCCGCCGGCTCGCGGCGCAGGTTTTCTCCGATCCGCAGGCGCTGCTGGAACTCAATGCGATCACGCACCGGTATATCGGTGAGGAGATCCAGTGCCGCCTGCGTCAGGCCGCACTCGAAGGCTGCCTGCTTGCGGCGGTTGACGCGGTGGAACTCATCTCATCCGGAGCCTCCGCCTTCTGCGACTATACGGTTGCGGTCCTTTCCGGTCGGCAAAGCCGGCTGGAGCGTATCATGAAGCGTGACGGGCTCAGCCGCGAAGAGGCGGAGCAGAGGATTGACGCGCAGAAGCCGGACAGCTATTATGAAGAACGCTGTGAACTTGTTCTGCGCAACGACGCGGACAGAAAAACACTGGTCAGAGAATGTGAAAACATATTGGGAGGTTTGATCCGCTATGGAAGATAAACGCAAGGAATTCTTTTATGAGCAGAAAAACGGTTATGACTGCATATCCCTCGAGGAGCGCGTACTGATTGAACAGTACTGCAAGGAGTATATGAAATATCTGAACGCTTCGCGCACGGAGCGCGAGGCCGTTAAGAATGCGATTGCACAGGCAAAAGCCGCTGGATTCACGGAGTTTATGCCGGGGATGTCCCTTGATCCTGGTTCAAAAGTGTGGTGCAGCAACCGCGGTAAGGCTCTTATGCTGGCTGTGATCGGGAAAAAGAATCTCTCGGCCGGGACCGTGATCGCCGGGGCACACATCGATTCCCCACGGCTCGATCTGAAGCAGCTGCCTGTTATGGAAAATGATGAGATCTGCTATTTCAAGACGCACTATTATGGCGGTATCAAGAAATATCAGTGGGTCACGATCCCATTGGAGCTCCACGGCACCGTCGCCCTGAAGGACGGGTCCTGCGTGGATGTGGTGCTGGGGCGGGAACAGGACGAGCCGAAATTCGTCATCACGGATCTGCTCCCGCACCTTGCAGCGGACCAGATGAAGAAAACCATGGCGGAGGGCTTCACCGGAGAAGGGCTGAACATTCTGATCGGCAGTGTGCCCTATGCGGATGACGGGAAAGACCGGGTCAAACTGGCTGTGCTCAGCATCCTGAACGATCTCTACGGCATCACGGAGGAGGACTTCCTTTCAGCGGAGCTTTGTGCTGTTCCGGCATACGATGTCTGTGAATTGGGATTCGACCGTTCCCTGATCGGTGGATACGGACACGATGATCGTGTATGTGCTTACGCGGAACTACGCGCGATTCTCGATCTGGATGTTCCGGAAAAGACCTGTATCTGCATTCTGGCTGATAAGGAAGAGACCGGATCTGACGGAGTCAGCGGAATGCAGAGCGCGGCGTTCGATACCTTCATGAGTGATCTATGCGCCATACAGGGCGTGGAGTTGCGGCGCTGCTTTGAAAACAGCTTCTGTATCTCGGCAGATGTCTGCAACGCCTTTGATCCGAACTATCCCGAAGTGTCCGAGAAACGGAATAATTCCAAAATCAACTACGGCATGGGCATCTGCAAGTTCACGGGCTCCCGGGGGAAGGCGGGTACCAGCGATGCATCTGCGGAAGTGGTCGCAAAACTTCGCAGACTGTTTGAAAAGAACGAAGTGATCTGGCAGATGGCTGAACTCGGAAAAGTTGACCAGGGAGGCGGAGGGACGATTGCCAAATTTATGGCCAATCGCAACATTGATACCATCGACGCTGGTGTCCCTGTACTGAGTATGCACGCCCCCTTCGAAACCGTATCCAAACTTGACTGTTACATGACATATAAAGGCATTTTCTCCGCCTATAGCGATTGATATTTGGGCATACCGCTATTTTTATATAGCGGTATTGCTTTTTCTCTGCCCGCTATGGTAAACTGATTTACATAACGAGTAATGGAGAATATTATGTCTATCTTAACTGCTGTTTTTTTTGGCCTGGTACATGGCATTACGGAAATCATACCGGTTTCCGGTTCCGGACATCTTTCTGTCCTGAGCAATCTGTTCGGGATTTCCTATTCAGAAAGCGGCTTTCTGTTTTTCAGTGTTCTCCTCCATTTCAGCACTCTTGCTGCCATACTCGTTGTATTCTGGTCTGATGTGGTTTCGCTCGTGCAGGGAACTTTGGCCGCTTTCGGGGCAGCGCCCCGCCCTGCAGACAGGAACGCCTATATTCCTCATGCCAGACTGTTCCTGATGCTTGCGGTTGCAACTGTTCCGCTCTTTTTTATCATCGCCGTGAAAAAGTATGTGGACCAGCTTTATTATAATACGGTTTTTGTTGGGATCTGCTTTTTTCTGAACGGCCTGCTTCTCTTCATCTCCGATCGTTTTACAGAAGGCAGGAAGACAGGGAATACCATTGCTCCATTGGATGCAATCCTTATCGGGATCTGCCAGTGCGTTGCTGTTATTCCTGGTATTTCACGTTCCGGGGTCACACTCACTTCTGGTATCGCAACGGGATTGAAAAGAGATTTCGCATTCCGTTTTTCTTTTCTCCTGTCGATTCCGGCAATTTTCGGGGCCAATATACTGAATCTGATCACAGCGCTGAAGGAACCATTGGAATGGAGCTATCTTCCTGCATATCTGATCGGTATGGTCGTTGCACTGATCGCCGGGGTCGGGGCACTGATGCTTTTCAAACGGATTATGAAAAAAGGGAAACTCAGCGGTATAGCTTATTACTGTTGGATAGTCGGAGCATTGGCGATCATTCTGACTTTGATTTTCTGATTGTCGAAAGGGTCATCTATGGCGAATTCTTCGAGAAAAACAAAGAGAACGACTGCAAAGAAGAGTACGGCCAGAAAGGGTACGAAAAGGACAACAAAACAGACAAAGAATCCGGTACCGGTCCTTCCGCCCGAACCTCCTCAGTACTTTCTTTCCCGAAAGCTGGGGGCTCTTGTGTTTGTTGTTCTTTTCGTTCTCACTGTAGTTGGTTATTTCACCAGTGAAGGAGCGGTGCTGCAGTTTTTCAGCGGGCTCTTCCAGGGACTGATCGGATGGGGATACTGGCTGATCGCACCGCTGTTCCTTCTGATAGCGGCCACCCTCTATTTCATCAAGGACAAACCGGTTGGCTTCCGCATTTTCTGCGCCTGCCTTCTGCCGGTCCTGATATCCGCGATCGTTAATCTTTCTGCGATGCCGACGGCAAAATTTGCCGGACTAGCAGGGGATTATAATAACATCCTTGAGAAGCTTTTCCAGCTTGGAAAGCAAATGCAGTGCGGCGGTGTTCTCGCAGGAGGTCTCGCGCTTGCACTTGATTCCGCATTCGGTCTGTACGGAGCCTATCCGATTCTGATTGTGCTGTTTCTGCTCTGCCTGTTCAAGAGCATGCATGCCCTGATTCCGAACGAGCTGAAAGCCCAGCTTGCGGAGAATGCTGATCTGTATGAGACCGCCGAACAGCGCGCGGAGAAGCAGAAGGAACTGATCGCAGGAAAGAAAAAAGTTGCGGATCTGGCCTTACTGGAACCGGTGGCGGTAAAGACGAGACGTTCCTACGACATCCCGCTGGATATTAATGAAAAGCCGCCAGTTCCCAATGTGAAGGATGATGCGGTGTTTTCAAAAGCAATCCCGGATCTCCCGCCGGCTGTGCCTGCTTCAATCAAACGCGGGAATGCAGTTCCTGTCCGGACCATTCGACGCGAGAGCGTAATGCCGGAGGAATACCAGCCGGCAGAACCTGATGATCGGAAGGTCGTATCGCACGCAGAGGGAGCATCTATATCCGCCCCAGCCACACTTGAGAATGAACCGTCCCCGGTCCAGAAAGATAAACGCATACAGAGGATTGACCGGGATGCGGTGGAAGCCGAAGCACAGAGTATGGAAAATTCGATCCGAAAGGCCGAAGAGATTTCGGAGGAGATCGAATACCGCTATCC
>JAEEGL014256524.1_pt1 | contig 18101 bp, 13 predicted proteins | sample 9134231 | NCBI WGS metagenome assembly JAEEGL01 (sample SAMN16246548, study PRJNA631951) | gut metagenome | biome: gut microbiome; feature: rumen; material: fiber-attached | host: Bos | place: Iran: Karaj | collected 2018-10 | reverse complement strand
CTCAGCGGTATACATTTTTGAATGTGGATGCTTCTAACAGGCTTGAAAAGAAAAACAAAAAGTAAACCCCCGAAAACGTAGTGTTTTCGGGGGTTTGGCGTCCCCGGCGCGATTCGAACGCGCGGCGTCCCGCTTAGGAGAAGTCTGGACACGAATCTAGAAAACTCCAGCAAAATAAGGAAAAACGCCTATTTCAGGCGTTTTTTTGCTTTTAACCAATGTCAAAATCTGTGAAAATGTTCCCCGTCAAGAAGGTCGTTTTTCGTTAATCATGTAGTAAAAATGTAGTAGATTCACTTTTTTAGATCGAGCAGGTGAATTCTTAGTGCTTGTTCTTCTCTCGCCCGTACCTACGCATGTTTCGGTGGCGCAGACTTGCTGTTCTGTTTTTGATCCGGCTTCTTTTCGGTTTCAAGAAGCCTCTATCTGCATCATTCCCGCCATGCGACGATGGAATCAAATCAATTTAGCTAACCTGTCTTTAAGCAACGGAATCCCTTCTTCTATCCACCATCAATTATCAACACCGCCGGAACTCATTCCACCATCATATACGTTAAAAATGGACTTTCGGCAAGTTTTGTTTTGTCGGAAGTCTCTTTTTTTGTTCGCGTGCATCACATCCAGCATCAACAGGAGAACACAATCCGACAGATTTTGCAATTTCAGTCCGATGAATTTCGACAGATTACTCCAAAAAAATAATTTTAGTACTATTTTTCCGAGTGAAAAAGCACTCAGACAGTGGGTTTTAGTGTATAATAACAAATAGAAAACTCCGGGACTACAGTCTGAGACCGAAGGCGTTTTTTGCTGTGACCAGAATAATAGCAAAGAAAGAACATCAGGAAATTGTGTAATACTGTCTGGATTACGAGAAGAATATAAAGACCATATAGTGCCTGACTAAATAGGATGGAAGAGCAGACGAAAAAACGAAGTCGATTCGCAAAGGATGTGTTGCGGCTGAGTCGAAACCAGCTGCTGGTGAACCTGCGCTTTCTGGATGCATCGATGAGCCGTTTGAAACCGGTTGAGACCGAAGCGATTCTGTTTGGCACGGACGGAAGGGTGCTTGCTTACGATCCGCGTTATGTATTGCGCGGGTATAAGTCAGACAGAGCGCTGCCGGTGCGGAATTATCTGCATGCCGTGCTTCACTGTGTTTATCGGCATAACTTCATTCATACTTTGTCCGACCAAACGCTGTGGAATCTCGCGTGTGATATCGCCGTGGAGTACTCAATCACGCAGCTCGGGCTGAACGCAACGGAAGCAGAACGTCAGAAGCGGCAGCTACTAGTCTATCAGAAGCTGCAGCAGAATGTCAAACTGCTGACCGCTGAAAAGCTCTATCGTTATATGCTCGATCAGGACTTGCATCCTATTCGTATCGCCGAATGGCAGGAACTATTCAAGGGCGACGATCATGCGCTTTGGTATATGAGCGAAGATGAGAAAAACGCGCTGGGCCTCGGCGGCGGTGACGGAAATCAATCGAACGATGGAGACGAAGATGGTGAGGATGGCGAGAATGGCGTATCCATCACAATCTACGGCTCGGAGGAGGACTGGAAGCAGCTTGCTGAGCGGATGCAGATCGATCTTGAAACCTTTTCTAAGGGACAGGGACGCAATCCCGGCGGATTGATGCAAAACCTCAAAGAGGTCAATCGTGAGCGTTATGATTACACCGCGTTTCTCAAAAAGTTCGCCGTACGGGGCGAAGCCATGAAGATCAATGATGACGAGTTCGACTATATCTTCTATACCTACGGCCTGCAGCTCTACGAGAACATGCCCCTGATTGAGCCTTTAGAATACAAGGAGGTCAAGTCCATCCGCGAGTTCGTGATTGCGATCGACACATCCGGCTCCGTGGCAGGCGAGACCGTTCAGCGGTTCATCCAAAAGACCTATAACATTCTGAAGAGCACTGAGAGCTTTTTCTCAAAAATCAACGTGCATATCATCCAATGTGACGCCGATATTCAGGAGGACGCAAAAATCACTTCGCAGGAAGAATTTGACGAATACCTGAAAACGATGCGGATCCGCGGACTCGGAGGCACGGACTTCCGACCGGTCTTTTCCTATGTGGACAAACTGATTGAGCAAAAGGAATTTACCAATCTAAAAGGCTTAATCTACTTTACTGACGGCTTCGGGACTTTCCCGGCAAAGAAACCATCATATGAGACCGCGTTCGTCTTTCTGCAGGAGGAATACAATAATCTTGACGTTCCTCCTTGGGCGATCAAATTGATACTGAAACAAGAAGAGTTTTAGGGGGATACCATGAGTAACGCAAGCGATTTTATCATTGAAAACGGCATTTTGAAAAAGTATGTCGGACTGGGCGGGGATGTTATCATTCCGGATGGTGTGACGGAGATCGGAGCGGAAGCTTTTGCTAAGATCGAACAGTTCGATGAGTTTTCATTTTACACAGCAAATCAGGATTTAAAGAGTGTTTCTCTGCCGGAAGGCTTGCTTAAAATTGGGAATAACGCATTTCAGGATTGTTTATATTTGAAGCAAATCGCTTTTCCAAATACCGTAAAGGAAATCAGCGAGTCGGCATTTCAGGGAACCGGACTCAATGAAATACAGTTGCCGAAGTCTCTGAAAGAGGTCGGAAACGAAGCATTTTCTGCTCTCAACATGTGGCAGATAATAGATGGAAACGTATGTATTGATGAAAACGGAAAAAACACTCCATGCAGAGTAAGAATAGAAGGAAATCCGAAATTCGGAAAACTTGTCTTTGGGAATTCCTATACGGTAGACGAATACTGTGAAGACTGCATTCCCGTGTGCTTTGATATACGGGACGATCTGCCGGTTTTTCCGTTGCTTCTTTCATGGACGGAAATCGATACATATACGCAGAAGACATTGCTTCTCAAAACCTTACAGGAACCGAATCGTTTTCGCCAGGCTGACAGGGTATACCTTGCATCTGCGGCAAAGAAAGCACAAAGAACACTGTATCCGGAGATTTGCAGCGAGATTGATTCGCAGGGGGTCTCGCAGATGTGTGAGCTAGGGATGGTGGATGTAAAAAATGCGGATGCCATTTTGGAAATCTTTCGGGATAAACCGGAAGAATGTACGGTTCTGCTCGAATGGATCACCAACCATATTACTTCGGAGAGCAGAGATGCAGTCGCAGAAAAGCAGGCGGACAGGCAAATGGAAAAGCAGGTGAAACGCAATAAAGCAATTGATGAAGCGATTGCTGCGTTTGCAAAGAAGAAACCGGCAGAGATCAAAAAAGAGTGGGGCGTAACCGAAACAGAAGACGGTTTGTGTATTGCAAAGTATAAAGGAAATGACACGAGCATTGTGATTCCATCCTTCATAGGGAAAGACCCGGTGATCGCCATCGGTGTTGATGCGCTTCGCGCGGCGGCAGGAAAGGGCAACGACTATTATGGAAACAAGAATGCTTATCAGAAGAAAATGTACAAGAATAAGTGCATCGTTATCCAGAAAGGAATTCGACAGATTGCGGACAATGCTTTTTGCGGATGTGTTTATCTCACAGATGTCGTTATCCCGGCTTCCGTTACTGACATTGCAGATACAGCATTTAAGGATTGCCATAAAATGACCATCCACGCTTCCGCTGGTTCCTATGCCGAGCAGTATGCGAAAGAAAACAACATCCCCTTTGTGGCAGAGTAAGCAAATATTGAAACAAAATAATACAGGGAGATACTATGAGCAACACAAACGACTTTATCATTGAAAACGGTATTTTGACCAAGTATGTAGGCCCTGGCGGGGATGTCATCATTCCGGAAGGCGTGACCAGTATCGGCCGCAGCGCTTTCTTATACTGCAAAAACCTGACTAGCGTATCAATTCCAAAAGGCGTGATCAATATCGACCGCCGCGCGTTTTCGGGCTGCCTCAGCCTGACCAGTGTGACAATCCCGGAAGGCGTAACCAGCATTGGGGACGAGTTGTTCTGGAATTGTCCGAATCTGACAAGCGTGATTATCTCAGAGGGTGTGACACATATCGGCGACTATATATTTGCTTATTGCAACAAACTAAAACGAGTATCAATCCCCGATACGGTGACAAAGGTTGGAAAAGACGTTTTTCCGTATAAAACAACTTGCCGGATCGCCATTTGTGATCCCACCCGTCTTCCGACATCGCTGCGCCTAAATGCGTTGATCTGCTTTGCCGAAGACGGCGGAAGCAGCGAGGATCCTCGCTTTGAAAGTCATTGCAAATACATAAAGGCGAACGCAGCGAAACTGGCGAGCGCGGCAATAGAGCATCCAGCGCTGCTGTCGTTGATGTGCAGAGAAAAACTGATCAAGGCGAAGGATATCGATGTATATCTGGCGGAAGCGGAAAAATGTACGGATGCGGAGAAGAAAGCTCTGCTGATGGACTACCAGAACAGTCTCGGAAGCAAGGCTGTCGAAAAAGCACGGGAGAGAAAGGAAAAGGTCAAGGAGGATTACGCGAATGCGCTGGTTGAGAGGACCGGAGGGCGTGATTCCGAGAAGGGAATTGAAGGCATGGTCTTCGTTATCACCGGCGATCTCAATGAATGGGAGTCGAGGAAAGAAATCCAGGCATATCTTGAATTGCATGGCGCCAAGCTCGATTCTTCCGTAACAAAGAAAACTGATTATCTGGTAACGAATGAAACGGACAGCGGCTCTAAAAAGAATCAAAAGGCACTAGAACTCGGCGTGCCTGTCATCAATGAGGATGAATTCAATCTGATTGTGAAAAAACGGTATGCGGATGCGTCGCAAATCAGTATTCCCAGTTGGGTAAAGGTCATTCCCGTACATGCGTTCATGAATTGCGTCAGCCTGACGAGCATCACGATTCCGGATGGCATAACGAGCATAGAAGGAGCGTTTTACGGGTGCAAAAGCCTTCAAAAAATAGACATTCCTCAGAGTGTGACGCAAATGAAATATGCTTTTGTTAGTTGCAGCAGCCTGACAGACGTGAGAATACCGGAAGGCGTAACGGACTTGACAGGTACATTTGCTGGTTGCAGTAGCCTGACGGATGTAAAAATCCCGGCGAGTGTAACGAAATTGTCGAGTGCATTTGACGGTTGCAGCGCATTAAAAAGCATTTTGATACCTGAGGGAGTGACAGATATCTTCGGAGCATTTAGCGGTTGTTCGCAATTGGAAGAGATCGAAATCCCGTCAGGCATAACAGAAGGATTATTCTTCAAAGGATGCGAAAAGCTGAAAAGGATCACCATACCGGAAGGAGTAATGAGCATAGGATATAATGCTTTCCTCAACTGCACTGATCTTGAACAGATCAGTATCCCCGAAACTGTCAAGAATATCGACAGGTTTGCATTTCAAAACTGCCCAAAGTTGACAATCCATGCCCCGAAAAAAAGCTATGCGGCAAAATATGCCAAGAAAAACAACATCCCCTTCGTGGCAGAGTGAGGAGCTTTTTTGCAGCCCACTAGCCGTAATTATGAGTAATCGAATAAACGCGTTGATTTGCTTATTCTTAGATTTCTTGTATTCTGTAAACAGCAAAGAAATGAATTATCCATTGCAAAAATGCAAAGGGATCCGCCACATCAGCCTAATAGAGCTCATGCGCGACAGCGCAATATTTTGAAAGGAGAAAAGAAGGAGAAAAGAATATGGAAACAGTTTTATCCATTATTGCCATAGTGCTGTCGGTTCTCTCCGCCGGTTTTTCGTTGTATTCCTTCATCTGGACGGCACGGCGTGATCGAAAACAGGCAACACTGGATGCTTATAATATTTTACAAAAAGAAGTGTTCGATCGGATCAATCTATACAAACCTGCTCAGATTGCAGAAATTGTAAAGCATCCGACCTCAGAAGAATATAACGTTGTAGCGGGACTGATTGCCCGGATCGAGCATTTCTGTGTGGGTGTGAATAAGAGAATCTACGACAGAAAAACGGTATATGAACTAGCACATGGTTATTTCGATGGTCAAAAGCTCCGAAGCAGAATTGACCCGATGATTGACCGAAAAAACAGTCGTTCCGATTATGATTACTATCGAAACATCCACAAGGTACTGATGTGGATGGACAAAAAGAGCAGAAGGAAATGACGCTATGAACATCAAAGAAGCAAAAACGCAGATTAAGAGCGCCATGCGCGCGTATTTCAGCAAGGACGAATTCGGGAGCTATGTGATCCCGGTCGAAAAGCAGCGACCGATCTTTCTGATGGGCCCGCCGGGCATCGGCAAGACCGCGATTATGGAACAGATCGCGCAGGAACTCAAAGTAGGTCTTGTCAGCTATTCTATGACACATCACACGCGGCAAAGCGCGCTCGGGCTGCCGTTTATCGAACATAAGATCTACGGCGGAAAAGAGTTTGCTGTCAGCGAGTACACGATGAGCGAGATCATCGCCTCAGTTTACGACACAATGGAGGAAACGGGGCTCAAGGAGGGCATCCTGTTCCTCGATGAAATCAACTGTGTCAGCGAAACGCTCGCGCCTGCCATGCTGCAGTTTCTGCAGTATAAGATCTTCGGCCGCCATCGCGTGCCGGAGGGCTGGATCGTCGTGACCGCGGGCAACCCTCCGGAGTACAACAATTCCGTGCGCGAGTTCGACATTGTGACATGGGACCGTCTTAAGCGTATCGATGTCGAACCAGACTATGATGTCTGGAAGGAGTATGCCCATCAGAAAGGTGTGCATCCTGCGATCCTGACCTATCTCGATATCAAAAAGGACGATTTCTACAAGATCGAAACGACCGTGGACGGCAAGACCTTCGTCACCGCGCGCGGCTGGTCCGACCTGAGTGACATGATTCGCCTGTATGAAAAGAACGGCGATACCGTGGATGAAAAACTTGTCAGGCAGTATCTGCAGAATCCGAAGATCGCCAAAGACTTTGCGATCTATTACGACCTGTTCAACAAGTACCGTGCGGACTATCAGGTGGACCGAATCCTGGACGGTAAAGCGGAGGAGGCAATTACAGCGCGCGCAAAAGCTGCGAAGTTCGATGAGCGCTTGTCTCTGCTTGGCTTGTTGCTCGATGCGATTGACGAAAAACTGCGTGGCGTGATGCGGGAAGAATCGGCACTTGGCGAACTGATGGCGGCGCTGAAAACCGCACGGCTGGAATTGGCTCGCCCCAATAACGATGCTTCCGTCATCCTGCAGAAGCAGATGGATCAGCGTAGGAAAGAACTGGATACCGGAAAGCGTGCAGGCACTTTGTCCGAAGATCGCTCCTTCGCTTTGAACCGTACGATCTTTCTGCTGGACGCACAGCGCACCATGCTGCAAAGGGAACAGCCTGCAGGTGGTATGGAAGCATTCAAACTGCTGAAGGAGGATTTTGACAAGCAGACCAAGGCTCTGAAAACAGCTGCAGACAAGGCAGGAAAGCAGCTTTCTAATGTATTTCATTTTTGTGAGAATGCCTTCGGTGAGGGACAGGAAATGCTGATTCTTGTAACAGAACTGACGATCAGCCCATATGCTGCCCGTTTCATCTCCCGCTACGGCTGCAAGGAGTACTTCGCCCACAACAAGGAACTGCTCTTCTACGAGCGTCAGATGGAACTGATTGCCGAACTGGACAATCTGGAATTATAAACGAAACGCTTTCTGTCTACTTAATAGGATGACAGATCTGCGATAGTGTTTATAAAGAATTTAGGGGAGGTTTGTATGAGTAACGAAAGCGATTTTCTTATTGAAGACGGTATATTGAAAAAGTACACTGGTCCGGGCGGTGACGTGGTTGTGCCGGAAGGTGTAATGAGCATCGGAGGAAGCGCATTCTCGTTTTGTTCCAAGTTGATAAGCGTTACACTTCCAAAGGGAGTAACGGATATCGGGAGAGATGCATTTCATTGGTCCGGTAATCTGATAAGCGTTACGCTTCCGGAAGGAGTGATTAACATCGGGGATGGAGCATTCAGTATGTGTGAAAAGTTGCAGAATATCACAATTCCTAAGAGCGTAACAAGCCTTGGAAACGGCGCTTTTTCCTCTTGCAAAAACATAACGGATATTAAGATTCCGAAAGGTGTGACAAAGATATTGGATCGAACTTTCTCCGATTGCTGCAAGTTGAGAAACGTCTCGATCCCGGATAGTGTGACGTTCATCGGACGTAGCGCCTTCTTCGGATGTTCTGAATTGACAGAGTTGAAGCTGCCTGAGAAACTAACACTGATTGCGGATAACGCTTTTTCTAATTGTAAGAGTTTGAAAAGCCTTACTTTGCCAGAAAATGTACAGACCGTTTTTCCGGGAGCGTTTAACGACTGTGAAGCACTGGAATCACTAACGATACTCAATCCCGATTTGAAGTTTGAACGCGGAGTGTTTCTTATGCATGCTTTTATGTATAAACTCCCGGAAAAGTTGGCTGTAAATGCGGAATCATTTTGGAGATGCATTCCCACTTTAGATGTCCCGGCTTATCTGCTACGAGAGAATACATGGCGGTCACTTTCAACGGAATCCAAAGCAGAGCTGTTTTTTACGCGGCAGGGCAAGTCATTGGAAGAAGGATATCGCTACTGCGTGACACCGGAAGATGCGGATGCAATCGGAAACGCATTGCTCGGAATTCTTTCGGAGAAACCGTCTGCAAAGGACTGCGGTCTGGTGCATACGTTCTTCACTCTTTTACATGAAAAAGCAAGCGCATCAACGATGAAAGCACTGTTCGATAAGTTAAAAACGATCAAGTCCGGCGCAAAGACTGTTGCAAAGATCGAGGCCGATCCGGTTTTAATGCAGACAATCGGTGAGAGTGCAAAACAGGACCTCTCTTTACCGCCTGCGGAAAAAAGGATCATGGAAATGCTCCTTGCCGAGAAGAAAAGCATCACTGAGCTGGAAAGCTTGCTCCAAGACTGTTATGCCTTAAAACCCCGTAATCTTCCGGAATTGCAGTATACAGACGGAACCGTGGCTGCGCCGGTTGTTATGACATGGCTTTTGCTTGCGAATAGCCTTGTTTCCTATGAACAGCCGGGAATCTCCCCCGAGGCGAAGGAAGTGCTTTTATACATTGACCCGTCTTCGCTGCAAAAAGCATTGCTGAGGCTGTCCGATCAATACCTCGGGATACCGGGCAATTCCAAATGCATGTATCTTGCTTTTCCCATCTGCCAATACGCCGATGGGGGAACGATCGCCGAATTAGTTCGGCGTGCACCGAAATGGCGTTCCTCCGTATCCGGAAACGACGCGCCGCCGCTTGCGACATTTCGACGCGCGATTCAGTTCCGCGAGGATCGTATCGCTATGCTCTTTGCGGAAAAGTTCGGCGATCTGAAACGATATGCGGAACTGCGCGGCATGACAGAGGACGATGTGCGTGACCGTTACCTCTCCGACGTAGGCCTTGCATCGGACGGCACAAAGCAGTACGATCTCGGGACCTCGGTCGTAACTGCCGTGATGCAGCCGGATTTCTCGTTCCTTGTGCAGCTTCCGAACGGCAAAACCGCCAAGTCCTTACCGAAGAAGAACGCCGATCCTGAAATGTATGAAGCGGCAAATAAAGACTTCGATGAACTGAAAAAGAGCGCAAAGAAGATTCTGAAGAACCGTTTTTCGTCTTTGTTCAATGATTTCCTTTCCGGCAGAGAACGCGCGGCAAAGGACTGGCTCGCTTCGTATGAAACCAATCCGCTGCTTCGACATTGTGCGACGCTTGTAGTATGGAAGCAGGGAAAAAACACGTTTATCCTCGGTAAAAACGGTGCGATAGACAGTGCGGAGCAGCCGTATACGATCACGGATGAGCCGATCGGGGTTGCACATCCGATGGAAATGGAAGCATCCGACGTCGTCGCATGGCAGAAATACTTCACTGCACACGGTTTCAAACAACCGTTTGCACAGGTGTGGGAACCGGTGCGGGAAGCAAAGAAGATCAAGCCGGACCGGTATGCAGGATGCATGATTCCGTATTACCGTTTTATGAATCAGGAGAAGCACGGCATCACGGTAGAGGATTACGATTTCCATAATGATATCGAGATCGGATTTGAGGGGTGCGAAGCCGTAATTGAACGGATCGATCAGCGGCGTCATGAGATCCATCCGGAGGATCGCTTTGAAATCAAGTCCTTCGGATTCAAACGGTATACCAGGCAGATCAACCATATTATCGCCTATCTAGATCGCATCACCGTCTGGGACCGGGTGCGCAAGGATGATCTTTCTGTCCTGGAGCTGATGGACGGCTTCACACTTGCGCAGATTGCGGAGTTTATCGCTGCTGCGCAGGAAACGAACGCGACTAACGTCCTTGCAGCTTTGCTGGAGTACAGGAACGTGCACTATGCTGACTTTGATCCGATGGCTGAATTTACGCTTGAGTGGTAGACTAAGCTTATAAGGAGGGACTATCTATGAGCAATCTGAGTGATTTTATCATTGAAAACGGAGTTTTGAAAAAGTACGTCGGCCCCGGAGGGGACGTAGTCGCACCGGAAGGCGTGACAGAAATTGCGGGAGGATTTGAAGCAGGCGCATTTGACAGATGCAAGGGGTTAACAAGCGTTACGCTGCAGCCCGGGCTGGTAAAAATCGGAGAATTGGCCTTCAACAGATGCGAGAATCTGAAAACGGTGATCATTCCGAAAGGTGTCAAGAAGCTTCCCTTCGGTGTGTTTCACGACTGCAGCAATCTCGAAAACGTGACGCTTCCGGACGGGATAACCGAGATAGGGAATGAGGCGTTTTGCGGATGCATCGGTCTTAAAAAGATTAAGCTTCCCGAAAGTGTATTGGCAATCGGCGAAAGAGCGTTCCAGAATTGTAAAAAACTGACTGCCATAACAATCCCGAAAGGGGTGGAGAAAATCGGACAGTATGCATTCCTTGCGTGTAATAAATTGAAAACACTTTCCGTTATGAACAACCATACCGTTCTGCAGAAAGAGGTGTTTGGAAGCAAGATGCCAAAGGACCTTATTCCGGGCATTTTGGAGATAATGCCGAACATAGCGGACGGCGCGGTGAAACAGTATATACTGGATCGTAAAGTCTGGGCATCGCTGGATACAGACACACAGGTAAGCATTTTCCTGGCAAGACAAGGAAAAATCCTGTCGTCTGCTTATGAAAAATGCATTTCGGAGGATCAAGTAGATCAGTTTGGCAAAGTGCTTTTATCGAAGCTCCAGCCTGATTTGTCTGTGACAGAATGCAATGCAGCGGTATCTTTTATGGAGCTGTTTTCTACAAAAGCGTCGACGGAGCTGATAAAAGAGCTGTATGAACAGATAAAACAATGCAAAAACGGCGCGAAAGCTCTTAAACGGATTGAAAACGATCTGGTACTGTCAGACCTTTTGTTCTCCTGATCATGAAGAATACACTGTTGAACATTTTAAGATCAGAAGCTGTTTCGGTGAAGAATTTAGCGAATCGGTTGCAGGAGTATTACGGGATAAAACTGAAAGACCTGCCGAAAGTACAGTCAGGACCGGAAAGCACTGTTCCGCCGGAGGCACTCGCATGGCTGTGTTTAGCTCATGAAGAGCTTAAGGAACGCAGGGGACATCGTCCGCAGGTGGTATCGAAATGGAAACCCGGATTACGGGATGAAGCTGCTGCATTAATCGGAATGATGGACGGTCAGGCGTTTCAAGAATTCCTGCAAACTCTGATCGGATGGGCATTTCAATCCCAAAGCAGCAACCGCAAAATGTATTTAGCGTACCCGGTCTGCCGTTATGCCGATGAGAATACGATGCAGGTGGCGTGTGATCAGATGCGTCAGTGGGCGATGACGGACTGGGGAACAGATTTAGCACCGAAGAAGGTGTTTACGCAAGCGGCGATGTATAGCAGAACGAAGGCTGCTATCGGTTTTTTATACGAACAAGGCGTTCTGAAAGCCTATGCGGAGCTTTGGAATTTGAACGAGGCTTTTCTCAGGGATCGTATAGAATCAAACTGCAGCCAAAGACTGCTGGAAGACTTTTTGAGCGGCAGGGAATGGACAGCGGAAGAATGGAGGAGCGCATTGCATGATAATCCGGCGCTCTGTGCCGCGACTGAGGGCTTGGTCTGGAGTCAGGGCGATGCTTCCTTTGTAGTTGCTGATGACAGACTTGTTGACCAAAATGACGGGGAATATGTATTGACTGACAAAGCAGTTAAAATTGCCCATCCGATGGAAATGCTGCCGGAAAGTTTAAAAAATTGGAGGCAAAGATTCGCTGTGAAGAATTTCGAGCAGCCGTTTTGCCAGCTTTGGGAACCGGTCAAAAATGAGAAACAGGTTTTACCGGACCGTTATACCGGCCGTGTTCTTCCCATTCAACGCTTCGCGGATATGGAAGCGCATGGAATTCACGGATACGGAGTGAAAGGGATCTCCACACACTATGGATTTAGCCTTGAGGGTTGTGAGCTTTCCTATCGTCAAAGTAATCCGCAAATCAATTTTGACGGTACAAACTATGCGACCTTCATCTTGGGAGAGTTTCATTTCCCGTACTTTTCCAGACAGGTCAATCACATTGTATCACTGCTGGATTATTGGATCGCGGAAAAACAGATTGAAGAGGACGATATCACAATAGTGCCGTTGATAAACGGGTTCACCATTGTTCAGATGACGGAGCTCATCCGAAAAGCAAGTGAAGCAGGCGCAGTAAAAGTTCTCGCTGCATTACTGGAGTACAAGAACGCTCACTTTGCTGACTATGAACCCATAGAGGAATTCACCCTGGAGTAATAAGAACGATATACAGAGTTGAGGAGGAGCAGATCAGCATGGATCAGATGAATCTCATTTCCACAGAACAGCCAGGAATGATCGCGATTACTAATTTCGAGCAGCTCCGCGAGTCGCTGCGGGCGCTGATGGCGCGCTATGAAAACCGCGTCTATACACCGGATACGCTTGCTCTTGCGAAGAACGACAAGAAAGAATTGACGCGCCTCCGTAAGGAGATCGACGAAAAGCGCAAGGAGATCAAACGGAACTATCTCGCACCGTATAACGCGTTCGAAGCGCAGGTTAAAGAACTGCTGGCGTTGATTGACTCTCCTTTGGACGAGATTAAAGCTGTTGTTTCGGAGGCGGAGGAGCAGGGGCGCGCGGCAAAGAAGGAGGAAGTACACAGATACTTTCTAATGAAGACCGCACCGCTCGGCGAGCTTGCGGAACAAATTTGGAACAGCCCCGCTTTCACGGAACCCAAATGGTTCACCAAGAGCTGCACAGCCTCCGTCTGGCAGCGCGAGGTCATGGAGAAAGCGGCAGCTGCCGCGCGGCAACTGGAGCTGATTCGTACGACCGGCGGGCAGCATACGGCGGCGCTGACGGAACGGTATCTGGAGACATTGGATGCAAATGCGCTCGCGGAGTACCGCAGAAAGCTTTCCGAAACAGCATCGGTTGCTGCACCGGTCGGGCAGATGAAAAAAGACGACGCCGATCAGCGTACCGCGACAATGACCCTGCAAATCACAGGAACCATGGATGCGCTTGACTATGCGACTGAGCTTTTGGAACTGGCAGGCGTTGATTGGGATATCCTGGAGGATGACCGACCGAAGTACATGTATGAACGCACAGAACCGGATTTCGATTCCTTTGTGGCGTTCGATATCGAGACGACCGGTACCTATGGCGCGGCAAACGGCGACGCGCCTGCGGAGATCACTGAGATTGGCGCGGTCAAGGTCATCGGCGGTGAGATCGTCGAGCGTAAGGACTGGCTCTGTAATCCCGGGAGGCAGATCGTCCCGCGGATCGCCAAACTTACGCATATCACCGATGAGATGCTGATAAACGAGCCGCCGATCGGTGAAGTGCTTGCGGTGTTCCGGGACTTTACCGCGGGGTTCCCGCTGGTAGGACACAATATCCACAGCTCCGATCTGCACTACATCGAGCGCGCCGCGAAAAAGACAGGCGTCATACTGGAGAACGAATACTTTGACACCTATCGCTACGCAAAGACACTGCAGAAACAGCATGGTTGGGAGAACGTAAAACTCGAGACCCTTTCCGCAGTGTTCGGCATTTCGCAGCCGGACGCACACCGTGCGTGGTGTGATGCGGAAGCAAACGTCGGCGTTTATTTCAAACTGAAAGAACTATAAGTAACAGGAGGATATCTATGCACGCACACACTGATTTTCAATTCGTTTTTACCGGATCAAAAGCGCAGAAACAAATCCTGGTCGAAATGCTGGAAGAGACCTTCGGAGAAGATGAGATCGAGAAGGAAGGCAAGTTTTATATGATTGAGGAATCATATGATCTGGTTTTTGCGGAGGACATTGCTGATTTTGCCATACAAATGGCGAGGAATGCACCGAAAGCGGGGTTTGTCATTACAGGAACGATCGATTCAAGCGAGAGCGCCGGAGAATACATGGACTTCCGTTTTTGTTACGAAAATGGAAAACTCACGGAAGAACTGTCAGACTGGTATTTAGAGGTTGAACCCGAAGAATATTCATCTTATGAAGAATTCAGACAGATCTACCCTTGCACGGAAGAAGAGTACAACCGGCTTCCGAAAGCGCCTCTTTATTATCTGGCCGGCCAGGAGGAGCATTTTGTGACAAAAGTACCGTTAAGTGAGCCGAAAGAAATAGAGATCCCGCAGGGCGAATTTTGCGCACACTGCGGAGCGGGACCGCTTACCGAAGAGCAACTGGAGAAATTCGAGTTTTTGGAGACTTATTATTGCTCACAGGAGTGTATCGATGCGGAACTGGATGAATGGGGTTAAAAAGTGGAAGAATCGTTGGAACGCGACCGCAAAAAAGGAGAACTGATATCTTTCAAAATCAGATCTAGAAGGAGAAAAGAAAATGGCGTTCAAAGCATGGCATCTTGCCGCATTGGAAGAATACGGCTATACGGATACGAATGACGGACTGATCAACCGCGTGGCGCGGCATCTTGCAAACAGTCCGAACGATACGATCGATACGGCGGAGTTCCGCTCCGCATGCATAGAATGCAATGTTGATCCCGATTCGTTCACACAAAGCGATTTGGATCAGCTTCAGCGAAAGCTCAACGAACTGACATGAATCTATTTCTGCCTATATTTGCCTGAAAGAAAATGATGTTGTATTCTACTGAGCACTCAAGGCTTAGGAATTCGGAATATGGGCGAAATGACTTGATATCGATATTAATAAAACGATTATCTGTTCTGATTTGATGCAGAGAAGAATAATACGAGGAGGAAAGAACATGTATGTAGTAATAGGAGACGGTAATCCGGTTTTTTCAACGGACGTAGACGATCTTGCATGGGAAGTACTGTGAGGAATATAAAGATGAATTTGACAGTATTTATGTCGAAGAGATGCTTTTTTATGTGACTTTAATGCACGTGGGAAGTATAAAACGACTAATGGAGATACCATTACGTTAACGGCATTAAGAGCATTCAACCCTCACCGGAAGAGTTTATTCTGTGGTGTGCGTCACAGTTAAAAATGGTGAATGGCACCAAGATATTCACGTAAGGCTTCGACAAAAACTCTTGTGTAAGAATTGCCGAAAAAAGAAATAAGGTTTGACACAAAAAACGTCTAATAAGGCAAATATAGTTTTTTAAACATGTAGCGAAAGGAATCTTAAGTGGGAAAGCTTGTTGTTGGTAAAAACGATTTGGAATCCAGCTATAATAGCGCTTTGAAAGAGTGGGACTATGAAAGAAACGGCGATTTGAAACCGTCGATGGTTTCCATTGGCTCAAAGAAAAAAGTATGGTGGAAATGTCAGGATTGTGGTTATGAATGGATAGCAGCAGTCTATAATCGCACAAAAGCGAACCCGTCAGGTTGTCCTCAATGTTCAGGAAGAGTAGGAAAAAAACTTTCTTCTACTCTAATTTCAGAATGGCATCCTTCTAGGAATGGTGATCTTTCTCCATACAATGTGAAGGCTGGGAGCAGCTTGAAGGTGTGGTGGAAATGTCAAAGAGGACATGAGTGGCAAATGACAGTGATAACTCGTTCAAAAGGAAGCGGGTGCCCGTTTTGCCAAGGTAAAATGCTAACATCGTACTGCGAACTGATAAATGAATGGCATCCAGTAAAAAATGGAGCAGTATTGCCTCATGAGATTAAATCAAACAGTAAAAGAAAAGTCTGGTGGTTAGGAAAATGTGGTCATGAATGGCAAGCGTCTGTTAGTGATCGTACTGCCAAAGGTGCAGGTTGTCCTTTCTGCTCTGGTAATCGAGTATTAGTTGGATTCAATGACTTAGAAACTACAAATCCTTCTCTCGCCAAAGAATGGCATCCAACCAAAAATAATCGAAAGAAAGCTTGTGATTTCACACAGTCTAGCACATATGAAGCATGGTGGTTAGGAAAATGTGGACATGAATGGAAAGCAGTCATTTCGAGCCGAAATGCTGGTGCAGGATGTCCTATATGCGCTAAAAGACAGAGAACTTCTTTTCCTGAGCAGGTTCTGTATTATTATCTTTCAAAACTGTTCCCAGATGCGCAAAACGGTTATACTGAAATCTTTTCAAATAAAATGGAATTAGATCTCTATTTTCCTTCACTTAAAGTTGGAATTGAATACGATGGCATCGCCTGGCACAATACAGCTCTATCAGAAGCTAGAGAACAAACAAAATACAGAATTTGTAAAGAATGTGGAATAACTCTGATGCGAATCAAGGAAGCCGATGAACGGTATAACTCTATTGCATGTGATAGAGTTTTTACGGTTAGTAAGGCTCCCTCTTTTTCAGAACTAGATAAGTTAGTACATACTATTGCTGCTTTTTTAGGCTGTAATAGTATTCCGTTCCAGGTTAACACTGCTGTTGATAGTGCTACGATAAAAGAGCAATACCTTGCAGTAATAAAAGCAAAATCTCTTGCTTCAATTCACCCTGAATTAGTACTAGAGTGGCATCCAACAAAGAATGGGCAGCTATCTCCTGAAATGTTTTACCCATACAGTCAGGATTCCGTCTGGTGGTTAGGAAAATGTGGCCATGAATGGCAAGCAACTATTAGCGGACGAAGCTCAGGGATGAACTGTCCTTATTGCTCTGGGAAGCGAGTATTAGCTGGATTTAATGACTTAGAAACCACAAATCCTTCCCTCGCGAAAGAGTGGCATCCAACAAAGAATGGTTCTATGACACCGCGAGAAGTTACTGGTGGGAGTGGAAAAAAAGTCTGGTGGCTAGGAAAATGTGGCCATGAATGGGAGGCCAGAATTTCTGATAGGCAGATAAAAGGATCAGAATGCCCATTTTGTCAAGGAAAAAAGCTATTATCTGGTTATAATGACTTGGCGACAGTAAATCCTATGCTGGCATCAGAGTGGCACTATGTGAAAAATGAGGGACTATCCCCGAGCGATATTACGGCTAATTCAAAAAAACAAGTCTGGTGGTTAGGAAAATGTGGTCATGAATGGCAAGCAGCAATAAGCGCAAGAAATAGAGGGAATGGTTGTCCTTTCTGCTCGGGACATCGAGTATTATCCGGTTTTAATGATCTTGAAAGTCAAAACCCTGAAATTTTGCTGGATTGGGACTATTCAAAGAATAAAGATCTTCTACCCTCTTCCGTGACAGTTAGGAGTGGAAGAAAAGTGTATTGGAAGTGTTCAACATGTGGTAATGAATCGTTAGCAAGTCCACACGACAAAAAACCATGCGCAAACTGCAGAAGAATGTTGATGACAGACCATAGAAAATAATCGTATACGAGATCGGCAAAAGGATAATAATACCTTCTTTGTACAATGTATTTTATTAAAAATGTAGTAAAATGTAGTAAATCGACGTTTTTTTACAAAAAAACGGATGATTCGTTAATGAATATTAGTATCGTATATGCATTATAACGGTAGGTAGTTTTCCCAGCATGTAGTAAATGAAAACATGAAAAGATAGAAAAGAAAAATCCCAGAAAACGTGATGTTTTCGGGGATTTTGGCGTCTCCGGCGGGATTCGAACCCACGACCTATCGCTTAGGAGGCGATCGCTCTATCCTGCTGAGCTACGGGGACTTATTCACTTTTATACATTCTCCATCGAACCATAGGTAAGATTCTTAGGAGAAGTCTTAGCGTGAAT
>JAEEGL014108033.1_pt1 | contig 18101 bp, 36 predicted proteins | sample 9134231 | NCBI WGS metagenome assembly JAEEGL01 (sample SAMN16246548, study PRJNA631951) | gut metagenome | biome: gut microbiome; feature: rumen; material: fiber-attached | host: Bos | place: Iran: Karaj | collected 2018-10 | reverse complement strand
CCTTACTACCACAACAATGCGGAATACTTTAAAAACGAGGCACAAGGCATTGTAGGTGATAAGGTTGATTCATTCAATAACAGAACAGGTCCTGTTATCCCTTTAAAGGGTGACTACAACGCAGCCAAGATTGAGTTTGATCCTTCCAGCACATCGTTGCCGAACACGCTTGATACTCTTCAGGATTATCTTGAATATATGTATCCTCCGGGGGTATCGGTAACACTTACACTTAATGGTGCAAAGAATGACATTATCACGATTAAAGACAGTAACGATCAGACAGTAGCAACTTGCACTTTTGACACGGGGCAGGCAAGCGGAAGTGTTCAACTAACTGTTCCTGTTGGCGGTGGAACATATAAGTTTGTCTCGTCCGTAGCAAAGGACACTACCACGGGAACATCTGACTACGAAAAGACAGTTGTTTTGACAGATTCGGCAAGTCAGACAGTAAATGTATATCCGAACAGTTCGGCTTTATGGTTTGGCGACGATGTAGTGACACCTACAAAGATAGAAAACGTTCAATCCATTGGTGGTGTTCAGTATGGCTTTGCCGGGAAAAAGGTTACAAAAGACCTTACTAACGTTACAGCAATTAAATTTTTAGGAAAAACAAATGATTCACATCCTGAAAGTGCTATCGTTTGCATAGTCACAGACTCATTTCCGAACTTGTCTCCTATTGCAAGTGGCAGCTATTCAAATGAGAATCTTGGAATTGGAAGTGTTGACGTTTCAAGTGTAACAGGCACACATGACATATATATATATGCAACCAACAATTCGTCACTAAATCAGATCACCGGGGCAACAGTAACAGATTACACTAATTATTTTGAAAACCTTGTTACACACAGCAATACTACTTACAATGCGGAAAATAGTGTCTATGCGCTATGGTTTGTAGATCCCCATGAAAACGATATTAGGCTCCACGGAGCAAAAGAAGATACCATCACGATAACAGACTCCCAGAATCAGACAGTTGCGACTTGTGTTTTTGACAGCGGTAAGACTTACGGCTACGTGTCAAAGGCATTGTTACCGAGTGGATCGTATAAGTTTACGTCAAGTGTTGCAAAGGGAATCACAGAAGAAACAAAGAATGATGATTACGAAAAGACGATCACGCTTGACGGAAGCGAGAACATGGTGAATGTGTTCCCTGACGATTTTCCCTATTGGTACGGGAACGAAATTGAGACAATTACTCTTGCGGCTGGTAGTGATAGTCAGTACGGATTTACGGGAGCCGCACCGACAGTGACACGTGCAACAAATTACATCACATTTACGGAAGCTTCGGGGAAAGTCGGTGCTATACAATTCGATTCTGTTAATTATACCGACAAAACCGAAATTGTTCTGTGCGGTTCATTAACAGGTTCGTCAGGAAGTGCAAGAATCATGGTGGTTTCAACGACAAATTACAACGATTCTACTCATCATAGCGGCACGATTAGCCCTGTTGCAGAAGGTTTGCATACTTATCCCATCACAAAGACACCCGGAACGGGATTTAGCTTGATGCCGGCACAGGCAACAACACTTAAAGTGTCCTGCCTTGGTTTAAGATAGAAGGGAGTTAAGGCATGAGCAATATAGAAGCAAGACTAACAAACTTTGAAAATCAGTTAAAGGCTTTGGCTTCTCGCCCCTATACGCAGAGATCGGAAGAAGCTAAAGCAGAAGCAGTAAAGGCACAGGATGAAATTCAGATCGTCAATGAAGAGGTTATAGAGACTTCGGTTTCTATAGCCGACTTCATGGAAGAATATTACTTATCCCAGATGGGATTAGAGAAAGGAGACTTAAATGGTTAGTGCTTACAATTTGATGAAGAACATTATCAAATCAAAGAAAATGACAGCAGACTATTGTTATAGCAAGATCAATACATTTTTCGCTGTCGGTGCTTTAACGGAAGAACAGTACACAGAACTTGTAGCTTTGATCAAAGAACTTTACGGAGAATAGGGCATGAACGGAGACTCAACAATTACAATTACTTTATTGATCGCAATTCTCGGAATAGTTACGTCTACGATCAGCCTTGTAGTAACATTGAAAAAGAACCTTAAAACTGACACAAGGCAGGACGCTATGGCCATGACGACCGTAGCTGTTAGGCTGGAAAGCTTGCAAGACAATATGAAGGACTTAAAAAGCGACTTTTCAACTAATATGAGTGATCTAAAGAAGGACATCCTCTCAATCCGTTCCGACATGAACGAGTTTCGAGAGCGAATTGTAGCCGTGGAACAATCCACAAAGTCGGCGCATCATAGAATGGATATGTATGATCAGAAGAAGAAAGATTAAAAACATGACTAAATTCGTGATCACAAGCATTGTTATTCTTGTAGCCTACACGATCACGTGCTTTGTGGCAATCTTCAACGACAAGGAACCGTCTGACACCTTAACTGTGTGTATTTTTAGTGCGTTCACGGGAGAGCTGGCGGGGCTTCTCGTTAAGAAGATTAAAGACAAGAAGAAAGACTCAGAAACGGAGGAATAAACATGCGGCATGATAAGGCCTCAATGAACCATCAACGGCGGGCGCTTGCATTAACGGGTTTCCTGCTTCAGATTTTGTCAACGATCCCCGGTTTTATCGCTGGCGATAGAAACGCCCCTGATTTTTGGTGGAGTGTTTCAGCCACGTTCTATGCTACGAGCTGTATTTTTATGATTGTAGCGCTTGGACGGTTTTCAGGCTATCTGTTTGCCTATGAAGGCTATGACATTGGAGATAAAGCGACGTGCCGTTTTTCTGGCGCTATGGCCTACGGAATTTTGCTTTTTCCCTGTAGTACGTCTGCTGCCGGCGAAACAACAGGCGTGTTTAACTTGCCGACGCCGCTTAGTCACGTAATACATTGTATCGTGGCAGCGTTGCTTTTTGGCTCTTTTGCTTACATGATAGGTTTTCGATTTACAAAAAGCGACCGTCTTTTGACAGAAGCAAAGAAGAAAAAGAATCTTGTATTCCGTATTTGCGCAGGGGTTATCGTGGCCGGTATGATCAGCCAGTTTGTAACTTCTTTAGCCGGAATAGGATGGTTTACGATTATCAATGAAACCATTATGTTATGGAGCTTTAGCCTCGCATGGGGGGTAAAGTCTGACCTTGTTAAAAGATGGAGGGATGTGTAAATGTTTAAAGCACGACTAATCGCTCCGTTAAAAACAAACCCGTTTTACTATTCAAACATGAACGTTTTTTATAAGTACGTTGGGCCGCAGCCTAATTGTACCCGGCACGCTTTCGGACGCTTTGCGGAAATCTGCGGCGAACTTCTGCCGGTTATAAAAGGCGACGCCAGAGGCAATGCCGAGGACTGGTACGACGTTATCAAAGCAACGGGGAAATATTGTTGCTCTGATAAACCACGGCTCGGAGCCGTAGCATGTTGGAAAGTTGGAAAGATCAGGAACGGGAACGACGGGGCAGGCCATGTAGCAGTTGTTGAAGAGATCATGCCGAATGGCGATATCTTGACTTCAAACGGTGCATGGGAAGGCCCTGAGTTTTATCTCGAAACATATCACGCAAACAAGGGGTATAACTGGACTTCCAAAAAGTCTGGAAAGAAGTATGTTTTTCAGGGCTTCATATATCCCACAACAAATTTCAAAGAAGCAAATTCAAATCTGACTGTAACTGGATCATTGCATTTAAGGGATGGTGCCGGAAAGAAACATAAATCCATTTGCATTATGAAGAAAAATTCAGCTTTTGTTTACGATGGATTGTGTGTAGTTGTAGACGGTACAAAGTGGATGCATGGAACGTATGAAGGCAGGATGGGATGGGCTTCGTCAAAATACTTAAAATAGGGCGGTTCAAATGGACTTAGGATTATCCAGAACAGAGTTGACTAATCTCATAGACGAATGGATCTTCAACGAAAGGAACCGTAAAATACTTAAAAGAAGGTTAATCGATGGGGTGTGTTATGAACCTTTGGCAGAAGAATTTGACTTATCGGTAAGGCAAGTAAAGAAGATCGTAGCAGTGAGCAAAGCAACTATAATGTTTCACATAAAGGCGGACGAATAGTCCGTTTTTTTATTTCCTAAAATGTGCACTATAGAGGCACGGTTTATTCCTTTTTAAACTTTGTGAGTTTTATATAATCGGATTATGGCATACATAAATTATAATCCAAACCCAAAAGGATATAACGTTGGCGATTGCGTAATAAGAGCATTAACCTTGGCACTTAATGTGAACTGGCAGGATGCTTATGTTAAGCTCGCCCTTTGTGGGTTAGAAATATGTGATATGCCGTCGGCAAATAATGTTTGGGGTGCGCTTTTGATGAACCACGGTTATAAAAGATACGTGCTTCCGAATGAGTGCCCCGCCTGCTATTCAATTAAAGAGTTTTGCAAAGATCACCCGGACGGAACGTATGTTCTTGCGACGGGGACACACGCTATAACCGCAATTAACGGTGATTATTATGACTCTTGGGACTCAGGCGACGAAACACCTATTTACTTTTTCAAGAAGGAGCCTGTAAATGAATAATCCTTATTTCTTCCCATCTGGCTATCAAATGATGCCAAACGTTCAGCAGCCACAATATCAATTCCAGCAGCCCCCACAGCAGAATAACGGCGGTATTATCTGGGTGCAGGGTGAAGCTGGCGCAAAATCATTTTTAGTGGGGCCTAATAGCACGGTCCAGTTGTGGGACTCGGAAAGGCAGACGATCTATTTAAAATCTGCCGACGCTTCCGGCATGCCGTCGCTTAAAGTTTTGGATTATACCATAAGGGGAAATACGCCCCCGCAGAACGCACAGGAACGGCCAGAATTTGAATCGTTTGTTACAAAGGAAGATTTGTTCAACCTTGAAGATAAAATCCTTAAAAGACTGGATAAATTGACAAAGGAGGCAGACAATGAGTAACCCTTTATATCAACAGATGATGCCGCAAAACAATATTATGAATCAGATCAACCAGCTTAAAGCTATGTATAAGGATCCGAATCAAGCGATACAGAGCATGTTAAATTCTGGAAAAGTAACACAGGCGCAATATAATGCTGCCGTGCAGAAAGCGCAGGGGATTGCTCGTATGATGGGCTTTAACATGAATTAAGAGTCGGTGCACAGACTTTTAAAATATAATCATAAAGGAGAAAAAACTATGGCATTAACAGAAGAAAATGGCAATGGTTTCTATATGCCTGTTGCGCCTGCTTATGGTGGTAACAATGGCATGGGCTTTGGTGGCGACTCGTGGGCATGGATTATCCTGCTTTTGCTTCTCGGATGGGGCAATGGCGGTTTCGGTGGCCAGAACGGGCAGGGCAATTTGTACCCTTGGATGAATCAGTCAAACCAGATGAACGAGGGCTTCCGTGATCAGATGCTTAATGATAACATTACATCAATCCGTGACGGCGTTCAGGGTATCTCTACGCAGCTTTGCAACGGTTTCGCAGATATCGAGCAGGGCGCAAACGCTCGCCAGATCGCAAACATGCAGACAGCCTTTGGAATCCAGTCCCAGCTTGCGCAGTGCTGTTGTGATAACAGAATGGCAACGGCAGACTTGAAGTATACCGTTGCTACTGAGAACTGTGCGGACCGTGCGGCTCTTTCCGATGGGCTTCGTGACGTAATCGCAAACCAGACAGCAAACACACAGAGGATCCTTGACCAGCTTTGTCAGGATAAGATCGATGCAAAGAATGATGAAATCTCGGCGCTTCGTCAGCAGCTTGCAATGAAAGACCTTGCCGCAAGTCAGGTTGCGCAGAACGCTTTCATTCAGCAGGGATTCAGCAACGAGGTTGACGCTTTGTATAACAGGCTCTCCAATTGCCCTGTTCCTACAACGCCTGTATATGGACGTACACCGATCTTTACGTGCAACCAGAATCAGGGTTGCGGGTGCGGTAACTTCTAAGGAGGTGTAATTATGGCAGAGTTTACTAACAACCCTGTGCAGACTGTCAACGCAGGACAGCCCGTCGTTTTATCGACAACGATACCTTGCAACAAGGGTTATGTATACCACAGGCCTGAAAGTGGCATTGTAACTCTCCGTGGCGTAACGAATAACTGCTTTGCACGCTATCAGGTGACGTTCAATGGAAACATTGCGGTCCCGAATGGCGGTACAGTCGGGCCTGTAAGTGTGGCGCTGGCCTTGGATGGAGAACCCATTCTTACAAGCAGGGCTATTGTTACACCGGCGGCAGCGGCAGATAATCCGCCCACACAGGATAATTTCTTCAACGTGACTTCGACAGCAATAATCAGTGTTCCTCGTGGTTGTTGCTTCAATGTATCAGTTGAAAATACATCCGAAAGTGCAACGCCCGCAACGGTGCCTGCGCCTGCAATCCTTGTTCAGAACGCAAACTTGACTGTTTCACGCATAGCGTAGAAGGGAGAAAAATATGTACGACGATTTAGAGGAGCTTTGTGAAACGTTGTCAACAGAACTTCACGAGGCGAACAGCAAGCTCCGCAATGGGAAAATGAACTCCGGCGATCTGGAATACATTGATAAGCTTACTCACGCCCTTAAAAGCGTTACCATTTTGAAGGAAATGGAAGGCAGTAGCAACGACAGAAGCTACGACGGCGGAAGCTACAGAAGCTACGATGGTAGAGGAAGCTATGAAAATAGCGGAAGAAGATCATACAGAAGGCGTGACTCGATGGGCCGCTATTCCAGAGACAATGAGGAATTGATGAACGATTTGCAGCAGCTTGCCGACAAAGCACCCGATCCGCAGACAAGAGCAGAAATTCAGAAATTCATGCGGACGATGGGTGGTTGACAAATAAAATAAACGGTGGTAATATTGCCGCTCGTTACCAGAGGAGACAACACAGGGAGACTTGTGTTGTCTTTTTATGCTTCAAAGAAAGGATTATATGATGGGAAAGTGTTTTAAAAAACTTACAGTAAACGACAGGATTAAAATTGAAACGATGTTAAACTCCGGGCATAGCGTTATTGAAATAGCAAAGTATATCGGCGTATCACGTACAACAATATACGACGAAAAGAAGCGTGGCGCTTATACGCATAGAAATAGCGACTGGACCGAGGAAATAAGATACAGCAGCGACAAAGGTCAGCAATACCACGAGTGGGCGGCGCAAGGAACAGGGCGCAGCCTTAAAATAGGAAAGAATCAGAAGCTTGCCGATTATCTGGAATCAAAAATCGCAGATGATAAATACAGCCCGGAAGCCGCAATAGCCGCAGCAAAAGCAAGCGGTTTATTTGATGTATGCATAAGTGTGCGTACATTATATAGATACATCGACGCAGGTATTTTTCTCCGCATCACAAATAAGAATCTTCCCGTGAAGGGCACACGAAGAAAACATAATAATAAAGTAAGGGTTCAGAAGCGTGCATCTGTAGGAACAAGCATTGAACGACGCCCGGAAGAAATCAAAGCAAGATCGACTTTTGGACACTGGGAAATGGACACGGTTAAAGGCAAAAGAGGCGTTACGAAATCATGCCTGCTTGTATTAACCGAACGTAAAACAAGGGATGAGATCATTGCGAAAATCCCGAATCAGGGCGCCGCTGCCGTCGTTGATGTTATTGACCGTTTAGAACGCAAATGGGGCGATATGTTTTACAAGGTGTTCAGATCGATCACGGTTGATAATGGAGTAGAGTTTTCAGACTGGCAGGGATTAGAACGGTCCGTCGTGTATGAAAACAAGAAGCGGACCTTTGTGTTTTACTGCCATCCATATTGCAGCGCCGAAAGGGGTTCAAACGAAAACCAAAACAAGATGATCAGGCGCCATATACCAAAGGGAACGGATATAGATAAAATACAAGATGAAGAAATAGCCTATATAGAGGACTGGATGAACAGATACCCAAGGGGGATTTTTGACTTTAACAATGCTGCATCACTGTTTGAGGAAGAACTTAGGAAAATCGGATAAAAAAATTTTAAAAAAATGTAAGGAAACTATTGACAAAACACAGTGGTAGGTTGTAAAATTGTTCTTGTCAAGAAGAAATTCTTGCAAGGACAATTTTTTTATTGCAAGGGAAAGGAGAAAGGAATGGCCAGAAAACGAAAAAATCTAACGTATGCCGATCGCCAGAAGATCGAGCATGGCCTTAGACAGGGAAAAAGCATCGTGGCTATAGCTAATGACGTAGGCCGCACAAGGCAGACTATATATCTTGAATTAAAAAGGTGCTTTCCTTATTCGGCAGACGAGGCACAAAAGAGCTTATACACATAAAAAAATGTGCCGCTGGTTGGGGGTTACGGCACATAATCTGAGGGGAATTTGGTTTACAAAAGCATTTTGATTATAGCACAAGAAAGGAGATTTTTTGATGGAGCCTCAAAAAATATTTAATGCTATCCTCGGCGTTATGGCAGATATCGGCGCCATAGGAAAAGGAAAAAAGAACGCACAGCAGGGCTTTATGTATCGTGGCATTGATGATGTAATGAACGCACTACAGCCTGCGCTTGTTAAGAACAAAGTCTTCATTATCCCGGAAGTCGTAGAAGAAAACAGAGAAGAACGCACAACTGCGAAGGGCGGAAATATGTTTGCGGTCCGTTTGAGAATGAGATTTACATTTACGGCCGACGATGGATCGTATGTTCAATCAGAAGTTATCGGCGAAGCAATGGACAGCGGCGACAAGGCAACAAACAAAGCAATGAGTATCGCATATAAATATGCATGCTTCCAGATTTTCTGTATACCGACCGAAGAAATGAAAGAATCCGATCCCGATGCATATATCCCGGAACCGAGCACAAAGAAGAAGGCCGAGCCTAAAGAAGAAGATCAGGATCCTGTTATAGATGAATTAAAAGTAAAGGCGTTACACGTAAGCATGGACAAGAAGGGCGTCACCGAACAGCAGATTTGCCAGCGCTTCAAGGTAAGCAAGCTTGAAGAACTGCACATGACGCAGTTTATGAGTGCCTGCAGGATGCTGGAAAAGACACCCGACAAGCCGCCCGTAGATTTGGGATTTGATAATTAAAAGGAGAAGCATATGGAATTTAATGTAATTAAGGTTGAACAGCCCACTATCAATGTGAATTTTGACGAAGTAAAAGCAGCACTGACAACGAAGCTTGAAGAATATAACGGCATCGTTGTTACAGAAACAACTCTTCCCGGTTGCAAGCAGGCACAAAAAGAACTCGCCTCTTTAAGGAATGAGGTTGATGGGAAACGGAAAGAGATAAAAAAATCTCTTTCCGATCCCATTAGCCACTTTGAAGATCAGTGCAAAGAATTAATCGCAATGATTGAAAAGGTTGAGAAGCCGATCAAAGAAGGCATTAAGGTTTTTGATGATCAGAGAAGGGAAGAAAAAAGAAGCGCCGCTGCCGCAATAATTGAAGAAGAAGCAGCACTGGCCGAACTCAATGACAAATACAAAGCTATGGTCCAGATCAAAGAATCTTACTTGAATTTGACGGGAACTGACAAAGCTGTAAGAGAAGATATTGCGGCACAGTGCATGGCTTTGAGAGCACAACAGGACACAGAATCAGAAAAACTTATGGTTGTATTGAGTGCCATAGAGCGTGAAAACGCAAGGCTTAATCAGAAGTTGGCGCTTGACGACTTCCGCTTCATTCTTAATAACGGAAGCCTTAATGATATCCTGAGCGAGATAAGCGCAAGAGCGGAAAAGATATATCAGGCAGAACACGCCCCGAAGGATGAACCGGCAAAGCCCGCCCCGGAAATAAAAGAAGAACCGAAGAAGGAAGAAGCGGCGGCCAATGTAGCCCGCTACTATGTAAAGCTTGAAATAACAGGAACGTTTGAAGAAATGAGAAGCTTTTCTTCATTCCTGAAGGATAGAAAGATCGAACACAAGGTGCTGGAACAGAAGGAAATATGAAAACGACAGGAAAGTTAGTCAACGTCACACGTAATGTGTTGAACGGAAAACTGAATGTTACTTTTGAAATCGACACTGAGCCGGAAAACTTAAATAGTTTAACCGGCAAGGTGATTGATTTGACGGCGGGAACGCATAGAAACCGTAGAAGTTTGGATGCTAACGCATATTTTCACGTCTTGATAACAAAGATTGCGAACGTTAACGGAATTTCGGCGGCACACGCAAAAAACATGATGATTGCACGGTACGGGGTGCCGGAGATTTTAGAGAATGGAACCCAGCTTTATTACAAGACAAACGCTCCGTGGGAATATATGAGAGAATCAGAAACAATACATTGCGTTCCCGTTCGTTATGAAGGCACAGCAACATTTTACCGCATCATGCGTGGGACACATACTTATGACAGTAAGGAAATGTCAGACTTGATTAACGGAACTGTAATGGAAGCGAAGGAACTCGGAATTGAAACCGAAACGCCGGACGAGATTGAAAGGATGATCCAGCAATGGGGACAAAAAGCATCATCACAGCAGACCTTAAACACTGCTACATATGCGGAAAACCTGATGTAGATATGCACCATATTTTTAAAGGTTCATATCGAAAGCTGAGTGAAAAATATCATTGCGTGGTTCCCTTGTGCGTGGAGCATCATACGGGGGATCATGGGGTACATAGGAATAGGGAACTTGATTTACAGCTAATGGAACTTGCACAAAAGAAATTTGAAGAAACATATCACATGGACTTTTTAAAGGTCTTTGGAAAACGTTTTGTTTGAAAGGAGAAGTATGAACAAAGTAATTTTGATGGGAAGGCTTACAAGGGATCCGAACGTTACATACACACAAAATAATTCAACCGTAGCACGATACACGCTTGCAGTTGATCGCAGAATTAAGACAGAAGGACAGGCCACGGCAGATTTTATCTCGTGTGTATCGTTTGGTAAGCAGGCTGAATTTGTTGAGAAGTATTTAAGACAGGGTACAAAGGTGGTGCTTGAAGGCAGGCTCCAGACTGGCAGCTATACAAATAAAGATGGCCAGAAGATTTACACAACCGATGTTGTGACAGACAGCGTTGAGTTTGCGGAAAGCAAATCGTCTTCCGAAACAAGAGAGTCAAGACCGCAGCCTGCGCCGACAAATGATGGCTTTATGAACATCCCGGATGGCATTGATGAAGAATTACCGTTTGTATAAAGGAGGTACTTATGTTGAAAGACAAGCTGATATCTAACGCAGATTTGATCATAAAAGAGCTTATAGATTGCGAATCTTATCAACTGGGTAACGACAGCGAGTACAACAAGCAAATGGCAAAAATCAGTGCTTACAATTATCTGATTGAATTGTTAGGAGTGAAAGGAGAGGTGGATGAAGCGATTATATGATGTATCAAAAGAAGTTGAAGCGTTACTGGAAGAGAAACCCGAAACAAGGGACTCGGACGACGTTTTGTATTTCAACTTGATCAATGGCTTACAGCCGGGGCTTACAACTTATGATGTGTTTATCAATCGCAACAGGTACAATCTCCCACCGTATGAATCGGTGCGGAGAACACGGCAGAAGCTTCAGGAAAAAAGACCTGATTTACGGGGAACGGAACGGATCAGACAATTAAGAAAGGAAAAAGAGGAAGAATACCTCGACTACGTAAAAAATGGCTGAACGAAGAATGTTTTCAAAAAGCATAATTGACAGTGATCTTTTTCTTGATATGTCACTCACAGCGCAGAGTTTGTACTTCCATTTTTGCATGAGAGCCGACGACGAGGGCTTCATTAACAATCCGAAGCGAATTTTAAAACTTGTCGGAGCTTCAAAAAAAGATTTTGACTCGCTCGTTAAAAGCAACTTGTTAATAACTTTTGAGAGTGGAATTTGTGTAATAAAACACTGGAAAGTACATAACTATGTCAGAGCAGACAGGTTGACCAAAACCGCATATCAAGCGGAGTTCGAGCAGTTGGTTGTTTTGAAAAATGGCGAGTACGCTCTTAAAAGCTGTCAACCAAATGACAACCAAATGTCAGTCACGTGTCCGTCAAATGACAACCAAGTGACCGCCAACTGTCAACCAAACGACAACCAAATGACAACCACATGTCAGCATAGGTTAGGTAAGGATAGTATAGGTAAGGATAGTATAGATAAGGATAGTACAGTTGAGGGTAGTACAGGTGAGTGTAGTGTATTATTTACTGATCCTGAAGAGTTATACAGGGCCGACAACGATCAACACACACAAAACACAACACACACACTCAATTATTCTAAACCCATTCCCATTCGCAGAGAGGGCTACTCCTGATGTCACAATTTATTGCAGTTGATGTTTTATGCCCGTTCTTTTTGGCGGCAGATACAAACAGAATAAAGTGTGAAGGTCCGTTTAAGCATACAAAAAGCACGGTAGCTTTTAAATCGCCGGTAGGGCTTAAAGATACAATGGCAGATTATTGCTGCCGGAACTATGAACAATGCCCGATATATGCGGCAGCGGCAAAAAAATACGAGGTGGGGAATGGCAAATCATAAAATCGCTGAAATGCCGAGTTGTTGTTTTAGGTGTTCAGTTTGCAGTGAGCCAGATTGTGTCTATGACGGGGACTACGTTACAACCAAGGAGATCAGGGCGGCGTCTAAAAGAGATTCGTTAGCAATCTGGTACGGAAAAAGCTGGAGAGAGATTGAGTCGCAGAACAAAGAAAACATACGGGCTATCAAAGAGAGAGCCAGAAAGAAGGTTGAGAAAATGAACAGAACAGAAACAGGAAACATTGATTTAAGCATTGTGGAAGCATACAAGTTTATGACAATGGGTTACATTTTGGTGATCGAAAACGGAGAGATCAAAGAGGTTCGCAAGGAAGAATGAAAAATCAGATACCGGGGCAAATGAATATATTTGATTTTCTGGTTAAAGAGCAAACACCAATCTGGAAACGATACCCTGCAAGCATAGTCGGAATTTGCCCCGCATGCGGCAACACGGTTTTTTATGACGGAACCTATAGAAACCCGTATGCGTGGATAGCAAAGGATCCTGAGTGCGAACGCTGCGGAGCAAGGTTTAGCAAAGAGGGACCGCCGAAAGACCTGCCGGTGCTTGATGGAATAACCGACGAGCCTATAGTTCTAAAGTTGGATTGCACAGGCTATACAGAAACGGACATTAAAAATCATGGTGGTCTGAAATGGATCAGGCATATGTACACAGGGCATCTTAGCAAAGAGGACAAGGCACAACTTGACGCCTATATGCTTTCGCATTGCGAAGACATTGAAAGCATGGACGAAAAAACGATTGTCGATGGTATAGAAAAAGCTACTGGCTTAAAGTTTAAATACAATGCACATTGTAGGATTTGGCAATGTAAGAAAGGTAAGTGGACTTATGAGGTCTATAAAGGCCACTATGCTACTGGCGTATTTGGCGGTAAAGCCTTTATAAGCAGCGGCTACGCAGATGCAAGGTGCGGATCATCCGGGCCGTGGGATTCACTGGAAGAGGCAGCAAATTTTATTAAAAGACATATGGAGAAGCAATGTTAGACTTTGGATTTTACAACATGGACTGTATGAAAGGCTTAAAAGGATTCCCGGATAAATACTTTGATCTTGCGGTTGTTGATCCGCCGTATGGTGGAGCAGGACAAGACGTGGACGAGACTTTTAAAGGCGCTTTGACAGGAAGGTTCGGCGGCACGTTTGAAAAGTATTTTGCAAATGATAAGCGGGGCCACATGGGCGGCGGCCATATGAAAAAATACGATTATGGCAATTGGGACACGGCCCCGTCGAAAGAATACTTTGACGAGCTGTTCAGAGTATCAAAAAATCAAATCATATGGGGCGGAAACTACTTTGAATTGCCACCGACAAGATGCTTTGTTATCTGGGAAAAGCTAACCATAAGTGAAAACTTTAGCATGGCTATGTGTGAGTACGCATGGACCTCGTTTAACGACAATGCAAAGATTTTCAAATACGCTCCGCAAAGCAAAGAACGCTTTCACCCTACACAAAAGCCCGTGGCGCTTTATGAATGGCTTTTAAACCGTTACGCCAAAGAAGGGGATATTATTCTCGATACGCACGCCGGAAGCGCTGCTTCATTGGTAGCTTGCAGAAACACAAATCATAAGTTTGTAGGCTTTGAGATCAACAAAACATACTACGAGAAGGCGAAGGCCAGACTCGATGCAGAGCTGTCACAAATGAATGTGTTTGATTTTTTGGAGGAACTATGAAAAGAGCAATATGGACAAAGAATTATGATATCCACGAGGATCAAATGTACGACTGCCCCGGATGCCCTGATTGCGAAGCACCCTTAGACAAGTACCAAGAAGGTGAGTACCTTTGTGAAGCTTGCGGAAACCATGTTAAGGTTGACAATCCTGAAATGATCAAGTGGTTTACAGATCGAGAAGGATCAAAAGTCGAATGGGGCGATTGCATACTGTGTGGAGAAAAAGGGACACTGAAAAACCTTTACGCAAAAAATCCTGTTACGCTTAAATGGCAAGTGATAAGCGCCAGATGCACAAAATGTGGCGCAAAAATGATTGTATGAATGGAGAAAGGGAGAAACATATGGAGAGCACATTTACAATAATACCCATCGTTTTATTATTTCTTTTGGCAGCGGCTTTAATTGTTACCGATGTGATCATTGACAAGAGGAGAAAAAAATGAAACTCACAAAAGAAAAGGTCCTGAAAAATCTTGAGGATATTGTAAGATTTGGTGGTTTGACAATGAGTAGTGAATTTGTGGAGTCCGTCAGGATCGCTATGGAAGCTTATGAACAGGAACCCTGCGAAGATTGTATCAGCAGACAGGCAGTAATTGATATAACTGCAGAAACAGGGGCATTGGAAACACAACGCAGAGTTATGAACTTGCCACCCGTTCAGCCAAAAGCAAAGGCGGGAAAGTGGATAATGAAAGAGGACAACACATCATTTGTTCGTCAACTACCGAGAAGATGGGCAGAATGTAGTTGTTGTGGCTGGAGTTGTGATATTGGAATAGCGAAAAGATATAACTATTGCCCCGACTGTGGTGCGAAGATGGAGGATGAATAATGGCAATAAAACGACCAACAGAATGTTTAAACGCTTGTTGTGGTGCCATGTGCAGTCCTGCCGACTATCAATTTAACAAAGGATCATTCGGCGATAATCCGAAGAAATGCCCAAATTATAGGTTCTATGTAGCACCAAGGCAGCCAGAAGCAAAAGGCGGAAAGTGGGAATATGGTTATTCGTTCCCCGATGGCGAGTATTGCAAATGCTCCGAGTGTAAAGAAATCATCAAGTGCATATATCCGATGCACTACTGCCCCAACTGCGGAACAAAGATGGAAGGTAAGAAATAATGGAAACAGATAAATGGACATATGAAAGAGATATAAAAACAGAGTGGTGGACTCATGGTTGCGGCAAAGAGATAAATGATGAAACTATGCGCCTTCTTTGGCTTGATGAAGCAAGATATTGTCCATTTTGCGGTAAACCATGCACATATGATTATGAAAAACGAGAAAATGAGGGCAAAGAATGAAAAAGATACGTTTATTTTCTGCGAATGTAACAAAAGGGATCGAGGGAGAAGAAGCTGAACTGCATGTTGATTTCTACTTAGTATTGAACAGGAATTATATTTTTACATTTTTGATAGACGCTCCGAATCTGATGTGCAGCGACAGACACCCTATAAGGCTGTGGAAACATTTTCTGATGATGCTCGAAGAAGAAAATGTTAAATATATGCGCAGATATGAAAACATGATCAGTAAGAGAGAGCAAGGAATAACAAGCAAAGAGGAAGAAGCACTTAACATATGGGCACACAGTAAAGGCGTTATAGAGGTATTAACGTCTTATCCAATGGGGGCGTGGCTGCATCAAAGAGATAAGAGGCTTGTCGGTGAAATACTTGACAAGATAAGAGCGGAGATAAACAAACAGAAAGATAATGTTATTCCGTGTATTGCTTATCCTGCGGATGTTTATGCAGATGGAAAGATTGACGCATATAATCGGTGTTTGAGAATTATCGACAAGTACAAGGCAGAAAGCGAGGATAAAGAATGAACATTGATACAGCCTATATGTTGCCCGTTATTCACAAATTAGTTGAAGATATAAAGGCAAAAGAAACGGATTACTGTATGAATGGAGTAAAGGTACAAATATCATTTAGCCGAACCGAAGCGCAGGTTTTATTAGACGCATTGTTAAAGGCAGAAAGTGAGGAAGTATGAAAACAGAATTACAGAAAAATAAAGAACATGCAGAAAAGTTGTCAAAGCTTATATTGAATAATCCCACTTTAAGAGTTGTAGTGAAAATTGATACAGACGGAATAAGTGATGATTACGGTTATATGGTTGGCAATTTGTACGAGCCGGAAATAGAAACAATCGCCGTGAATTATGACAATGTGTATATCACTAAAGAGGGCGACGATTACGACGATTGCTATAATTTTTATGGCTATGAGTGCGATGATTGGGCGGACGAAACACTTGCAGAAAAGGCTAAGGCTATTCCGTGGGAAGAAGTGATAGCGGTTCGAGTTAGCGCACTGTAAGGCAGAAAGCGAGGAAAAATGAACGCAAGACAAGCAGCCAAAATGTGGAAGAGAAAATACGAAAGTTTAGGCAGGGAACATGTTAAAGTCATTGTTAAAACCTTAGATGTAAAAGACGTTGGGTATACTATGGACTTTACAAGGGAAGAATGGGAAAAAATAAAAACCAACAATGAATACTGGGAGTATTTGCTTGATCAAGCTGCAATTGAGTTAGGGGAAGCAGCTTTAAAAAGTTGTTTATGGCGGGCGACTCAGGACCGTGATTCCGGCATGGTTCATATATGGATCAGAACAAAGTTTAATGATTTTGGGAAGCCCGGTATAAATGATATAGGCGAAGTCTGCGAGGATATAAAAAGGTGGGACAAAAACACATATGAATATTGATAAAACAAAACTTAATGACATGAAGACAAAGACGGAACTTGAATGGAACGACTTTGTGTGGCCGGATAAAGGGTTAAAAAATCTCGCTGCGGATAAGTGTTATTTTTCACAAGGACGGCAGGATTTTAAGAAACGCCTGAAACAAGAAAAAAGATGGGGGCATTTTGCTTACGTGGAAGAGGGAAAACCAGTGGTTTTAACGACTAAGTGGAAAGCGCAATCGGAGAGGGATAACATGAACCTTTATAGTGTTGGCAGTATATCCGAAGAAATAGATAAATTTATTCGTTCACAGGTGGAACACAAAGAGCGGACACTTGCAGAAATTATTAGCAAACATGATTTTATTGTTGGCTCGCAAGAACTGAAACACAAGCTGTTGGAAGTGCTGCCGGAGGGAGCAAATATTATATGCACACCTTATATCGAAAGTCCGACAATGATTTATGCAGTTAAAAAGTTTGACATAACGGACTATTGGATCGAGCCACAGGAAAGCGAGGGCGCAAATGCAGATAATAAATTAACATATTGCCCGAAGTGCAGCTCCAATATCTTAGTTAAACTAACGGAGGGAAAGAATGAGAACGATTGAGGAAATGATCAAAAGAGCAAAGGAAGCAGGCTTTGAAGTAACACGTCAGGATATAGACGGATGCATGTTTGCTAACATGAAACAAAAGCAAACTATTATTTGCTCGTGGGGCGGCGGTTGGGAGCATGTGTCTATTAACAGATGGGACCGGGATCCGCTGTGGGCGGAAATGTGCGACTTAAAAGAAATGTTTTGGGGCGATAATGAATGGGCGGTGCAGTATCACCCTGCGCAATCTGAGTACGTAAACAATGCGGTTCACTGCCTGCATTTATGGAAACCGATTGAAAAATTCGCAGGGAAGCTTCCGACGCCGCCCAGCGCTTTTGTGGGAATAAAAGGATTTAAGCTAAAATGATATGATCATAGAAAAAAATATTAGAAAGCGGGGTAAGTCCATGCAAAACAAAGAACATAAAAAAGAATTTTTGAGGATCGTTGTCCGTGACGGAAGAGAACCATACTATTCTATAGAATATATGGAAGGTGGAAAATGCTACAGAGGGTATGGTGGCTCGACTCTGGAAGAAGTGAGAGCATATAAAAGAAAATATTTTGACTATGCACCCAAAGTAGGGGATGAAGTG
>JAEEGL013040568.1_pt1 | contig 18101 bp, 14 predicted proteins | sample 9134231 | NCBI WGS metagenome assembly JAEEGL01 (sample SAMN16246548, study PRJNA631951) | gut metagenome | biome: gut microbiome; feature: rumen; material: fiber-attached | host: Bos | place: Iran: Karaj | collected 2018-10 | reverse complement strand
AGGGGTTTTGTGTTTAATCTTTCTTGGAGATCGCGGTCTTTTGCCGTTTATGTATATCTTACGGTTAATCTTGCGGTAAAAACAAAACAGTATAAAATATTGTTGAGATTTTTTTGTGGAGAATTAGGGGATTAATTGTGAGCAGATTCTATGATGCCAAGAAGAACAAAGACCGTAACTCAATCCTGACGGGTCTGATGATCACGTCGGGGGTAATCCTGGCCATCCTGGTCATCATTGGCGTGATCGGTGTCTCGGAAGGCGAACCGCATATGGTAGTTGTAGCCGTCATCTTGGGACTCATTGTCCTTGCCGAGCTGATCTCCATGATCTGGATCAGGAAGATGCTGGAGCGCGTCACCAGGTATGAGATGATCTTCGAAGAGGATCACGACGGTGTCATCACTTTCGCGCGTCTGCACGAGATGACGTGCATACCTGAAGACATGATCAGGAAAGATATGACAGGGCCTAAAAAGCACAAATTTAGTAACATGCGCATCGAAGGCGACAAGATCATCATCGGCACGGAAGAAGACTTCGAAGAGATCATCTGCCCGACATGCGGTGCGAAAAACACGGTCAGGGCAGGAAGCTCCGACAAGTGCAATAACTGCGGATCTTATCTCAGGAGAGCATAACAATGTACAAGAATATATCCAAATTCAAGACAAGCCGTATCGCAGCTGCTATAAGCCTGATAATCGGCATACCGCTGTGTCTTATATCAACGCTCGGCGTACTTGCGATACTAGGTTCGGGCGACACCGCAGAATACATCGTCCTGCCGATACTGGCGGACATCTGTGCGGTCATCATGATCATCTCAGGTATAAGCACACTCCGCATTATGGGCGCTGCTTCCTATACTGCATGGGCACTCGAAAAGGATACTGACGGCGTTATATCAATGGATACCATCCTCTCGCGCAAGGGCAAGAAGAAGGGGTCATCCTATGAGCGTTTGATCTTAAAGGCCCTGGCAAAGGGATATCTGATGAAGGTCGCTTACGATTCAAATTCAAGGAACTTTGAACTGACTGACAGAGTGACGGACAAGGAAGATTACGACAAGCGTTTCGTCGGAATCAACTGCCCGAACTGTGGAGCGCCCCTGAAGATCAGAGAGGGCGGAAGCCTTGTATGTCCTACTTGCGGATCTGAGGTAAAAGCTTAAGATTGAGCCGCCGGCTGCGGGTTCCTGTCATGTCTTCTGTCGTGCTTGGAGTAGTATTCGCGTTTCGCGGAGTACATGAGAGCATCAATGTCCTTGAGAACGCTGTCCATGTTATCCGTGCGGGGATCGAATACCTTGCCGCCTATGGCCGCAGAGAGCTTATAGGGCTTGCCTGAAGACTCATTGTAAGTGTCCAGTCCTGCGTGGATGCGCGCCTCGTACTCACTGATATCGACATCCTGGAACTTGGGCATGATGACGATGAATTCATCGCCTGCAAACCTTATCACTACGCCCTCGGCGCGGATAGTGTCCGCAAGTATGGTTGCGAATGCGACCAGGGCTTCATCGCCTTCCTCATGGGAATAGTTATCGTTGATCGCCTTGAAGTCGTTAAGATCGAGCATCAGGGCAGCGATCTTGAGATTCTTCCTGCGGAATCGTTTCCTGAGGATCTTGTCGAGCTCATAACGGTTGTACACACCCGTGAGCTTGTCGATGTAGATACACTCGTTCTGAAGCGAGATCGTAATTGCCGCGAACGCTACCGTAAAGCTGATGGGAAGCAGCGAGATGCCGTAGATCTGCATCTGGACGGCATTGCCGATAAGGATCGGCAGGAGGAAGCCGACAACGGGGAAGTAGCGCAGGGAAGGATTCTTGATCTTGTTGATGAAGTAGTACGCATAGCCGTAGAAGATCAGGCCGAATCCTACCAGGACGAACATCTGATATAATGTACCTCTGTAGTATGAATTCTTCTCATCGATACCGAATACGATCGGAACGAAGAAATTGATTATGAGCATCGATGCTTCAATGATGATAAGGCTCCAGAAGATGATGATGTGCCAGCCGTTGGCCTGGCGGTCGATGTGCTTGATGATGAGATAGATGATGCCTATGCCGACGATCAGGTTGTACAGGTACAGATAGGTGTTGCCCACCATCAGTATCCAATAGTACACGGGACCTTCCATGCCGTCACAGGCGAAAACATAGATGTCTGCTATACAGTTGAAGATGGATACGACGAGGAGGCTTGCGATGATGCGGCTCTCTTCTTTACGCGCAGGGAGATTCCAGCCTCGCGAAGCCAGGATGCTGACGAGAATGGCAATTCCGACCAAGTCGGTAACATATACGGCCTGTAAGTTGATAACATCGCCCATGGTTGTTCCCTGTATAAAAAAGCCGCCTGTTACATGTTTTTATTTTATCGTATGGTTTTTAAACTGAGTTTCCTTGATGTAAACAAACCGATAATAAAGCATTAGGGCTGAGTTAATAGTTATTCGCGGCATTAAAAGGTATAATGAGTTTTGGGAAAAGCATAGGGGGATAGATAATGCGTTATTACGAAGATACCAAGTACTATCATTTCAGTACGAACCCGGCGACGGACAGCGAGGAGAAATCCATAATCCTTGAAGAGCATCTCGAGTATGCTAGAGATTTCATGAGTTCGTCTTTCAGGCCGGCAGACAACACCAAGGACAACATCATCAAATACAGCGCCATAGCGGTATTTGTCATAGCGGTCATACTGATGGTCACCTTCTCGATGAACGGCATGGTCGGATATGGGGTGTATACTTTCGGAGGATTGTTTGTCCTTCTCGGGATACTGTCGCTGGTACCTGCCAAGCCTGCCATGAACATGGACCTTCCCGGCAAAGCACAGCTTCCGAAAGGGGTGGCCGGTACCATCATGATCCTGCTCGGCCTGGCGGTAATAGTACCCGCGGTAATCGCACCTGTGGTCGGTTTTACCAAGGCGGCCGTAGGCGGCGGAGCGGTCGCTTTCGTGCTCGTGGGACTGTTCTTTGTCGTATACACATGCATCGGTATGGCAAGATATTCGAAAGCTTCACAGGAGACCGTAAATGCGACGTGCATCGGATACATCAAGATGATCGATGGTTCAGACAGCAAGACAAGCCATGCGCACAACCTGGTGGTGACGGGCACTCCGGTCTATGAGTACTACTACAACGGACAGACGTACAAGGCGTTCCAGGAAGACGATATCAGGACGGGAAGGCTGTCGCCTGAAGTAGGCGAGACGGTCGAGGTAGGCATCATGCCCGATGACCCGTATGCGATCTTCTTCCGTAAGAACACAGGCGCGAAAGTATTCGCCTTCGTCATGTCGTTTCTTGCCATAGCTGCCGGCATCGTCCTTTTCTGCTTCCTGCCGAATGTCTCGGATAAGAACGGTTTCGCGGTGAACACCATGGGCGGTCAGGTCATGCTTGCCAAGGCGGAGATAGATGACAAGACGATCGAAGGATACATTGGCACGGACGAGTTCACGATAGAGTATGCGACCGTTACTTCCGTGGAAGGCAATTACGTCTATCTGTCGAACGATACAAAACGCAAAGTCTCCAAAGATGACAAAGACAGGTATCACGAAGGCACCGCAGTATATCTGGTGCTTCCGGAAGACGGAGGCTCGGGCATGCTCATAATCGCGGACGAATGGGAATATACGGGAAGTCACGAAGTAATCGGACTGGAATAAGGGAGATCTATGAATAAGACACGCAACACGCCTTTCATGCTGATATCGAAGATCGTTCTCTTCGTATGTCTGGCGAGTATGTATTACATGCAGGCCAATGTCGCCTTGCCGCTCTACGACGTTTTCCATCAGACAAACATCGGAGGGCAACTCGACGTCAACTTTGTGCTTGAGATACTCGTTGTTACGGTCTGCATAGGCCTTGCAGCCTTCATCCTCGGCATCATCGGAGGCGCGATGAGGGAAGCCAAGCCGTATGTCGTGCTCACGATCGTTATCAAGATCCTCATGATCCCATTCTTCGGGATCAACATCTATCTGTGGCTTCTTGTCATGAGCGGCATGCTCAATCCGTTCCTTTTGTTCGGAATTCCTGCCATGGCAGGAATCGGCGTCGTGCTCACATACGTCTACATGCTCATGACGAGCCTGCCGGACATCATCTACACGATAATCTTCCTGATAAAGAACAGACAGCGCCCGAACGTCTTCATCGTGGTCGGAATCATTGCCATGTTCTTCTTCGTGCTGGATGTCGTGGGTGCAATCCTTCTGAATGTCGGATATAAGAAACTCGACAAGGCGAGGGCAGAGGCTGAAGTGCAGGCCGTATAACGGCTGCGGGTATCCTTCCGGTCTCTTCCATGGGCGATCTATATTTCAAATAATATAATTATTCGTACAAGTAATTTCTTTACGCGTGTTATATAATATTTTTATTGAGGGAGTTTGCAGCGAATTGAGAGATTCGCAGGGGGTGTCTGTATGAAGAGATCTTTTACCAAGATCGCAGCAGTGATGTTGTCGGTTGCTTTTATTTTGGCGTTGTTCCCGGGTATGAAGATAAGAGCGGCAAACGTGCTTTATTCCGGTATTTGCGGTGATCCCGACGTTAACGAAGGTAAAAATGTTACCTGGGCGATAGACGATGAAGGTGTGCTGACGATCTCCGGTAATGGAGATATGAACAACAAGTGGTACTTTTGGACACCTGCTCCGTGGAGAACTTACAGCAACATATTCAATACGGTCATTATCGAAGACGGAGTAACGTCGATCGGTACGTGTGCTTTCTGCGGTTATAACGCTTCATACAGCAATCTGAGTGTTGTCGTTCCCGGAAGCGTAAAAAAGATAAATGAATACGCTTTTGAAGAGAATTCCGGTCTTATCTCAATTACTCTTTCAGAAGGAATAGAAGAGATTGGCCGAAGTGCATTCTCTCGTTGTACTAATTTGGAGAGCATAACTATCCCCGATAGTGTTACCAAGATTGCAGGCTCTCCATTCTCTTATTGTTATGCACTCAAGAATGTTAAGTTATCTGAAAACTTAGAAAATTTATCATATGATATGTTTTACAGTTGTTCAAGTCTTGAGGGCATTACAATCCCGGACAGCGTCATAACAGCGGACAGCGGTGTGTTTTCCCATTCAGGACTTAAGAGCATAACGCTTCCTGACGGGCTTACAACAATAAGTGGTGATATGTTTTGGTATTGTTCCGAACTTACCGAAGTGACGATCCCGAATAGTGTAATTATTATAGACGACTGTGCTTTTCAGGATTGCACGAGCCTTACGAGTATTACGATACCGGGAAGTGTAGAAAAGATCGAATACAATGCATTCAAAAACTGTTATGCTCTTACCGATGTTACGATCTCTGATGGTGTCAAGTATATCGAGTCGGGTGCGTTCTATGATTCAGGCGTTACAAAGATCACGATTCCCGGTAGCGTGGAATATGTCGGCGAAGCTGCTTTCCACTGGTGTGAAGATCTTACCGATGTAACACTTGAAGACGGAGTTAAAGAGATTGGGTATTGTACTTTCGAGGGATGTACAAGTCTGGTCAATGTAACACTCCCTGATAGTCTTGAAACGATCGATAAAAAAGCATTTGAGAATTGTCCGGCTATTAAGAGTATTACTCTCCCCGGAAGCCTGGTATATCTCGGAGACAATATCTTCAGAGACTGCACCGGCCTTGAGAGTGTTACGATCGATGAAGGTGTAAAAGATATCAACATCGGTCTGTTCTTCGGATGCACAAGCCTTAAAGAGGTTAGTCTTCCTGAGAGCCTGGAAAAGATCCAGGCGATGGCATTCTACGACTGCACCTCGCTCGAAAGCATCGTTATCCCCGTCGGCGTAACATACATCAACACGGATGCCTTCAGCCAGTGCACCAATCTTACGAAAGTTACCATCGACAAGTCGCTGGCTTCAACATGCGAAAGCAGCGGTGTTTTCAACAGTACCGGCGTATCCGACTTGGACTACGTTCAGTATGACATCATCAATACTTCTTCCGGCGGAACAGTAACGACAGCTGAAACTTCAGCTTCTACAGACAAGGTCACGTTTACCGTTACGCCTGAAGAGAATTTCGCAGTTGGCAGCGTCACCCTGACAGATAACGGAGTGGCAACTGTCCTGACGCCTGACGATAACGGACAGTACTCTTTTGTAATGCCTTCCAATGCCGTATCTGTCGAGGCTGTTTATACGCGCGTTAAGGCTGACATCTCGTTCTGTTCAGATGACGGCACGGTCCTTCAGGCGACAAAATACGATGTCAATGCCATTCCTTCTTATACCGGTGAGACTCCGACGAAGGCTGAGACCTATGAGTATTCATATGAATTCGCAGGATGGACTGACGGATATAAGACTTATGGCGTAGGCGAGGAACTCCCTGCTGCTACGGACGATATCTCATACAGAGCAGTATTTACCGAGATCAAGAAACCCGGCGAATACTACGTAAACTATATCGAGCTGAAGGACGGTACGGTCGTATTCAGCATCAAGCAGGTTCAGAATGACGATCAGACCTTCGACCTCGTTGATAAGATCATCTCTGACGGTAATGAACTTACAAGCGGCAGCCAGTACGACCTTACCAAGGGAAGCGCGGTAATAACGCTGAAGAAGGATTACTTTGATTCCTTATCTCTCGGCAAGCACACTCTCGAAGTCAAGTTCAAGGACGGCGGTTCCATCACGATCGAGTACTCGATTAACGGAGGTAAGAATTCCGCCAAGTCGATCACTACTACATCTGGAATTGTCAGCGTTCCTGCTTCAGGCGAAGGTATCAGCATGACTGCAGTCGCAGGTACCGCGATGATCCTTGCGGCATGTGCCGTGACCGGAATCATCCTGACCAAAAAGCGCAGAGAAGAGTGATCCGGCTTCACAATTTATGCAATAAAAAAGCACCCCTCGGGGTGCTTTATATTTCTCTTGTTATTGAACTTATTCAGCCTTCCAGCAGACCTTGTTCCTTCCGGTCTCCTTGGCGGTGTAGAGCCACTCGTCGGCAGCGCTGATGTTCTCTTCGATTGTCTTGGAAGGATCAAAGAGTGTGCAGCCGAAGCTCAGTGTGCATCTTAAGGTATTGCCGTCAGCTTCGATGTCGGTGTTCATGAGCTTGACTCTGATCTCCTCAGCCTTGGCAACGGCGCCTTCCAAGTCTGTATCGCGCATTACCATGACGAATTCCTCGCCGCCCCATCTGTATACGCCGTCCTTCTCTCCGCAGCAGGATTCGACGAGCTGTGAAGTAAAACGGAGCACATCGTCGCCAGCGTTATGACCGTATGTATCGTTGACGCGCTTGAACTTATCGATGTCGCAGATGAATACTGACATCATCTTGCCGGAGCCGGGCATAAGGTATTCCTTATACTTCTCGCTGAAGTCGTAGTAGAATCCCATTCTGTTCTTGAGGCCCGTCAATCTGTCGTGATGTGAATCTTCAAGGAATGTCTCGGACTCCAATGCGATACCGCAGACGAGCGCTGCAAGAGAGAGCCTCTTCGGATCTGAATCCGGATCAAAACCGCGTTCGTCATTCTTGTTGATGAGCTGCAGAGCTCCTATGAATTTTCCGTTGATATCTGCAACAGGGAGGACGAGTACTGACTTAGTCTTGTAACCTGTCTGTGTGTCGATATCACGGTTAAAATCAGGATCTGAATACGGATCGTTGGTAATAAGCGTCTTCTGCATTCTAAGTGCTTTTCCGACGAGTCCTGCGTTCTCAGGTATGACGATCTTATCGACGCCGGTAGCGGACATTGTCCAGAGCTGTGCCTTGCGCTTATCCCATTTCCAGAAGCTTGCCCTGTCCGCATCTACGGTCATCTTGCCGAGTTCTGTCAGATATGTGAACAGCATGTTGTGGTCATGACTGCCGTTCATGCACATATCCTTGTAAAGGCTGTCCGAGATGGTGAGGATGTTGGAAAGCAATTGTGAGCTGCTCTCCAAAGTAAGCTCTGCGTCATCCAAAGGTGCCGGATAAGCTCCGGTATCCTTCATGCGGTTCAGGACCGTATCCTCGTAATCCATATGCATTAGGTAGACATGGACGCCGTTTGCGACTAGTTCCTTTATCCTGTCATGCATATCGCTACAGCTGAGGTGTACGGGAGTCTTTCTGGCACTTATTTCTGTATAGAGGTATACACCGGGCTCCATGTATTTCTCGTAAGGCTCGAAAATGCCCGTATCGCCGGTATATACAACCTTGTTACCTTGAATGGTAAGGTAGTATCCGAAACATTTGCCTTCGAGTTCTTCGGAATGGAAAGTCGGGATCGCACAACCGAACCAGTCTTTTTTGAGTTCATCTGCGATCAGGAGCTCATACCAGTCATCTCCGCAACCTTCAAGTTCCTTGAGCAGATAACGAAGGTCGGTCTTTACTGCTTCGCAAGGAGCAACAACGGTAACGGGCTTTTCCAGCGAGAAATGCAGAAGGTCTATAAAAAGACCTATTCCGCTTACATGATCGCCGTGCGTATGTGTAACGAGGACATAGATGTGATCGTAATTGGAGAGTACGCGGTTGTTGAGTCTCTGGAAAGAACTGACCGAACAATCGATGATGATGAGGTCGTTGCCGTCAACAAAGTAAGCACTTGTGTGCTGATCTGCAAATGCGTTGCCTCTGCCAAAGAATTTGAGCATCTTTTATTCCTCCTTAGAAGGCTCGCCTGAAGCCTTGTCAGTATCGTTATTCTCGACCGGTCCCAAGAGCTTCAAGATCTCAAAACCGTCAGCCTTACCCTTGAGCTTGATGGGCTTATCGAGAGGTTCGAATCTCATTCTGCCCTCGAGCTTATCTGCAACGGAGCGGCTGATATAGATGCAGCTTGCAGGCGCGTTGGCCTCAAGTCTTGCGGACGTATTTACGGTATCGCCGATAGCCGTATAGTCCATTCTCTTCTCGGAACCCATGTTACCGACGACTGCAGGACCGTAGTTGATACCTACGCCTACGTGGATCTCTTCGCCGATCTCTTCTTTGAGCCTTGCGGAGATCTCCTCGACGCCCTTGATGATTCCGAGTCCGGCAACCGCTGCGTGGTAGACGGGATCCTCGTCTGCAAGAGGAGCGCCCCAGAATGCCATAAGGCAGTCGCCGACATATTTATCGATGGTTCCGTTCGTCTCTTCGACGCAGTTACTTGCCATCGTAAGATACTGGTTAAGGATATATACGACCGTCTCAGGAGAGAGTCTTTCCGACATTGTGGTAAAGCCTCTGACATCGACAAAGAGAACTGCTATGTCAACGTTCTTTCCGCCGAGTTTTAAGTTCTCTACGCCTTCTTTAAGAAGTTCGTTAACGACGTTAGGTGCAACATATCTCTCGAAGGTCCTTGTGACGTTCTGTCTTGCGATGGCGGCACGGATATAGTTGCCGGATACGCTGATTATGAACAATACCAAGAGACCGAACGGTATCCAGAATGCATGCAGGACCTGTCCCGGATTCTGATTATAGAAGAACAGCGATACACCGATGGAAGCAGCCTCGCAGATTACGAGTATCGGAACGGTATAGAGAAGTCTTCTGTTATCGCAGAAGAAGAAGAAAGCAAAGCATACAACGAACAGTATGGCGAGCTGAGCGAAGTCAACAGGCTCTTCCTTGTAGTTGTTGTTCAGGATCTGCTGTACGACATTTGCCTGATACTCTACGCCGTACATCATCTCACTTCGGTCGATAGGGGTGAAGTAAGCGTCCTGAAGGCCAGGAGCATAAGGTCCGATGAATACGATCTTGTCTTTGAAGTATTCAGAAGGAACTTCACCGTTAATGAGTTCTGAAAGCGATACGCCGTCGTAGAAGTCAGCAGGTCCGCCTGTAAATGATACATAGAACTGGCCTCTGTCATTCGTGGGAGGCTCGTAGATATTGATGCCCTTGAATTCAGCATAGGCTTCAGCAACGGTATAAGCCATGGAGTAGACCTTCTCACCGTCTTCTCCGTAGGGCATGACATACAGCAGGGAATGACGCAGAACTCCGTCTTTGTCGTACATCGCATTGATGTGTCCCTGCATCGTTACTGCTTCAAGTGCTTCAAAAGGCTCTTCGAAATTTTGCACAACATAACTGTCGATGACGACACTCGAACCGAATTCTCTTGTCGTACCGAAATGCGCCTCTACGGCTGTGACTACACAACCGAGTTTTTCCGCAGCATCGACCAGAGCCTGATCTGCTTCCGGGTCTGTCGTGCCGGTAAAGATAACGTCGACTGCAACTACTGCGGGACGGTTATCTGGATCGGCTGCAAGTGCTTCAAGAGCTGATGCTATGACTGTTCTGTCCCAGGTATAGTAGGGACCGAATTCCTCAAGATCCTTATCGTCGATACCGATGATGACGATATCCTGGGGAAGAGCCTCAGGCCTTTGGAACAGCCAGTCGCAGAACCATAATTCCAGGCTCCTGAGTATTCCCGAACCGCAAAGCACGGTTATTACGAGAGCCCAGACGAGCGAGGTTATCAGTGTCTTAACGTACTTGTTCTTCATGTGTCAGATTAACCAACGTAACCATTAAGAGCTGTAGGGTCGATCTCCGGTTCAATTTCATATGCATAGTAGATCTCACCGGTATCCTTCACATACATGACTACGGGTTCTCCTGCAGGGTCGTCTTCCTCATAAAGAACGTTCCACTCGCCATCATAATAGCCGACAAACTCTTCGAATCCTTCAGTGAGGATGTATACCTTGTGATCATCGTAAGTATCACCCCAGATGAACTGTGTCCAATTTGAATAATCTTCTTCGACCACAGGTGTCGGTTCAGGTGTAGGCGTGTTTACCGGAGTAGGCTCGATGGTAGGTGTTACCTTCGGAGTAGCCGTAGGAGTGGTAGTAGGTGTAGTGGTTGTCGTAGGTATAGGTTTCGTCGTCGGTGTTGCCGTAGGCTTGACCGTGGTTGTCGGATTAGGAGTTGCCGTCGGTGTGGACGTAGGATCTGAAGAAGGATTCTGCGTCGGTGCAGCCGAAGGTGCAGATGATGAACCCGGAGCCGGCGTTGCCGTCGGCTTGTTTGTAGGTGCAGAAGTCGGCTTCTTGGTCGGGTTAGGCGATGCCGATGGTGATGGCGTCAGCGAAGCCGTCGGCGTCAGTACCGGTTCCTTAGTCGGCTTAGCCGTAGGATCAGGTGTATCAGTAATCTCGATTATCTCGTCAGGAGTGGGAGTAGGTGAATCGGGATCGAGGAGAGCATTGACCAGCGCAAGAAGTTCGTCTTTGTCCCAGCCTGTATCTGCGCAGACTTTCTCAAGAAGTGCTTCGTCCTGAACGAGCATCTGAAGAGCGAACTCGGGAATGTCCTGCGGCGGAACTTCGACGATCTCAAATTCGATGCTGTCTCTGTCCTCGGTGGATTCGTCGTAGAGGTAAGCGGTAACCATCTCACCGCCGCGGACTTCGACTTCCTTTGTCTCTTGGGTCTTAGGGTTATAACCAGTAACCTTAACGACGCCGTCAGTGATGATAAGCGACTGAAGTCCGCTCTTACTGTAGTAGACATAGCCGGAAGTACCTCTGATACCGACGGTCATGTTGGAAGTCTTGATCTCATATTTCTCGTCATCTGCGAGCTTCTGTGTTACCTCGAAGAAGAGACCGCCTGCAGTGAGATTGAGTTCGAGCTGCTTGCCGTGCTTCTGGAATTCAACGCGGCTGTCATTCTCGAGGGTAACGATCTTTGTGTCATCAAGACCGACGGAAGCAATTCCGTCAGATCCGGTGCTCAGAGCATCGCCCGACTCGAATCTGATGTTATCGATAACAGGCTTTGTCGTACCTGTGGAGTCCTCGATGTTGACTGTTCCTTCAACACGGAGAAGCCTCATGGTCGTGGCAAGGTAATTGTTGCGCATGAGAAGAAGCACAACGGCAACGATTGCTACGACAATGAAAGAAACGACTGATGCCAGAACGATCTTCTCTTTCTTAGTCATACGTCTAACTCTATCAATAAGTCCCATAAAAACACCCTTCCATTAAGAAAAAACTTAATAATTAATTATAGCATATAAGTAATAAAATGAGGGGCTGAAAGCCCGTTCAGCCCCTCGTAAAGCATCAAACTACGTTCGAAAAAATGCTGTTTTTCAACTATCATAAGGCACAGTAGTAGAGGATTTTTTGGCCGTTTACATAAATGTAATATCGAGGTATCAGATCCGTGCCGTCTTCCTCGGTTACATCGTACCACTGATTGTTGTACCAAGCCTTCAAATCTGGGTCAGCGTATGTTTTCCAAATGATCAAGACATCATAACCGTTATATGTTTTGTTCTTAACCAAAGAATTCAATGAAGTGTATCCGTCCGGCAGAGGCGGAGTTAATGACCATCTGGCATAGAGAGTCATGTCTTGAGTTACCTGCTTACCGAAATCGTAAGGGTTTTGGAGCTCAGGATCTGAATACCAGCCAATAAATGTATAATATGTTTCTGACGGGTCATCGGGCTTTGTGACTGTATAGCCTTGCTGAACTAGCTGATCTGCAGGAGCTGATCCGTGTCCGTTTACATCGAAGAACACGCAATAGGCAGGTACCCACTTGGCATAGAGTATGACGTTTGATGTAACTTCTGAATAGAAATTATAGTATTTTGTGCAGGCAGAATCCGTATACCAGCCTTTGAATGCGTAACCCAAAGCAGAAGGTTCAGCAGGTTCGGTTGCTGAATAGCCATAATCGACATACTGAGTCGCAGGCGCAGATCCGTGCCCGTTGGAATTGAATGTCACGGTATAGGTATTAATATCCCATCCTGCATAGAGCCAGAGATCTGATGTTACCTCAGAATCGAAATCATAAGGTTCCGTGAGGTCGTCATTGGTATACCAGCCTTCGAAAGTGTAACCCGTGTAAGCAGGTGTCTCAATAGGATCGACCATATCACCGTGGTTGACGGTCACTTCTTTAGGCGTCGTACCGGGTATGTCGGTGTCGAAAGTAACGGTATAGGTTATGTGCGTCCACTTGGCGTAAAGTACTACGTTAGACGTTACTGCTTTGCTGAAGTCGTACTCGTTCGTGCAGGCAGAATCCCTGTACCAGCCTCCGAATGTATAACCCTCGGCAGAAGGATTGGAAGGCTTCGTTGCCTTGGAACCTTCGGTCACCGTCTGAGTGGCAGGAGCAGTGCACTTGCCGTTTGTTACAAATGTTACTGTATATTCGGCAACAGTAGGCGTAGCAGTCGGTGTTGCCGTAGGAGTAGCCGTAGGCTTGACCGTGGTTGTCGGTTTAGGTGTTGCCGAAGGTGCTGCGGTCGTGCCAGGCGTAGCAGTAGGAGTCGTCGTGGAAGACGAACCAGGTGCATTGGTCGTACCGGGAGCAGGTGTTCCGGTTGCAGACACTATCGGTTTTATTGTTGGCGACAGCGTTGGTGTCGTCGTGTCCGTCGGAGTAGGCGTTACCGTGACCGTAGTCTTAGGTTTGTCGGTCGGCATCGGTGTGTCCGTGATCTCAATGATCTCGTCAGGCGTAGGAGTCGGATTGTCAGGATCGGTAAGAGCTGTTACAAGTGCCAGAAGCTCATCTTTGTCCCAGCCTGTATCTGCGCAGACCTTCTCAAGAAGTGCATCGTTCTCGGCGAGCATCTGAAGAGGGAACTCGGGGAGTTCTGATACAGGGACTTCTTTGATCTCAAACTCGATGCTGTCCCTGTCTTCGGTCGATTCGTCATAGAGGTAAGTAGTCACACTCTCGCCTCCGCGGACTTCGACAACTTTAGTTTCTTGTGTCTTAGGGTTATATCCCGTGACCTTAACTACACCGTCAGTGATGATGAGCGACTGGAGGCCGCTCTCGCTGTAATAGACGTAGCCTGATGTACCTCGGATACCGACGGTCATGTTGGATGTCTTGATCTCATAAGTCTCATCGTCAGCAAGCTTCTCCGTTACTTCAAAGAAGAGGGCACCCTGAGTGAGTGTGAGTTCAAGCTGCTTGTCATGCTTCTGGAATTCGACACGGCTGTCGTTCTCGAGAGTGACGATCTTGGTATCGTCGAGACCGACGGAAGCAAGTCCGTCAGAGCCGGTGCTCAGAGCATCGCCCGACTCGAATCTGATGTTATCGATTACAGGCTTTACCGCACCTGTGGAATCTTCGATGTTGACTGTGCCTACGACCCTGAGAAGTCTCATGGTCGTAGCCAGATATCTGTTGTTGGCAATGACCGCAATGGTCGCAGCAACAGCCAAGACGATCACAACTGATATGGAAGATACTACGATCTTCTCTTTCTTTGACATGTCTCTAATTCTTGTTACCAAACTCATAAGACCCCTCCTTTCGTTCAGCACAACTGTTCAGTTGTCTAATATCAATTGTCCGTTGTCCAGTAATCAACTCTGTTGCCGGATGCATCCAGGTAGAAGAATGTGGTCTTGGCACCATTATCGGTAGTCTCAGCGTAGCCCGGGATCCAGCCATTGTTCTGGGTGTACAGCTGGTATACACCGCCGGTAGCAGCTTCTTCGGCTACGTAGTACATCTCATAGTCATATATGCTGCCATAGCGTATATAGTAGCCGTCAGGTGCCGTGTTCGGATACTTGAAGGAGAAGTATGTACCTTCGGGATATTCAAACCAGCATAAGCCATAGTCACCATAGTCCTCAGTCGAAACATTGCAGTAGGTCCAGCCGGTCTCATCGTCGGGATATACGTAACAACCGCCGTACGGATAAGAATTTGAAATCGCAACGTATTTGTCGTTTGTCGTGTCATAGACTATCCAACTGCAGTAATCCGTAGGAAGATCCTCAGGCGGAGTTATGGTCTTCGGAGCCGTTGTAGGTTCTGCTGTCGGAGCAGGCGTTGTGGTGGTCGTAGCAGTCCATTTCGCGTAGAGAGTAATATCCGATGTTACTGCAGAACTGAAGTCATATGCGTTGGTGCAGGCGGAATCCTTGTACCAGCCTCCGAATGTATAGCCCGATGCCGAAGGGTTGGCAGGCTTGGTAGCCTTGCCGCCGCTTGTTACTGTCTGTGCGCTGGGCGCAGTGCACTTGCCGTTGGTAACGAAAGTAACGGTATATGAAGTGCCCTTAGGCGCAGTCGTGGATGTCGGTTTCGGCGTGGGTGTGGTTATCGTCACGTCAGACGAATCAGGTGTGGTGGTGGTGGTAGGTGCTGTCGTCGAACCTGCTGCGGGAGTCGAGCTCGGAGTTGCCTTTGGCGTGGTCGATACTGACGGTACCAATGTGACAGTAGGTATAGGTGTCAGCGTCGGCGTAGGCGTCGCCTTATCCGTAGGGGTAGGAGTCTCCGTTACGGCCTCCGTATCTTCGGGAGTAGGCGTGGGCTTGACTGTCTCATAGAAAGACTCGAACAGAGCGCGGAGCTTCTCTTTATCCCAGCCGGTGTATTCACAGACCTTGTCAAGGAGACGGTCGTTCTCGACGAGCATCTTGAGAGGGAAGTAGGGAAGCTGGTCCTCGCTGATCTCTTCCAGGTCGAACTCGATCGTATCGTGGTCTTCGGTCTTATCGGAGTAGAGATAGCATGTGATCTTATTGCCGCCGTGGACTTCGATCGTCTTGGTCTCTCCGGTCTCGGGGTTGTAAGCGGATACTTTGACTACGCCGTCGGTTATGATCACGGACTCACGGCCGTCCTCATCGTAATAGACGTAGCCTGATGTACCTCTGATACCTACGGACATGTTGGATGTCTTGATCTCGTAGGTCTCGTCATCTGCGAGTTTCTCGGTGACCTCAAAGAAGAGCGCGCCCTTGGTGAGCTTGAGCTCGAGCTGCTTGTTGTTCTTGTAGAACTCGGCGCGGCTGTCATTCTCGAGGGTAACGATCTTGGTATCGTCCAATCCGACGGAAGCAAGGCCGTCAGAGCCGGTGTTAAGCGCATCGCCGGACTGGAATCTTATGTTATCGATGACAGGCTTGGTGGAACCTGTGGGATCTTCTATGTTTACCGTGCCTTCAACGCGGAGAAGGCGCATGGTGGTTGCCAGGTATTTGCTGTTAAGGAACAATGCGATGCCGGCAATAATTGCCACGACAGAGACACCCGCTATAACAGCAACTGTAATCTTCTGTCCTTTTGGCCAAGACTTCACAGAACTAATAATACTCATATGATCACCCTCATTTAAGAATAACGAGAAGTATCGGTCCTACCTCTAATAATTCTTGATTATAGAGAAATCCGTTCCTGACTTAAATGGCCCAAAAGTACCATTTTTTGTTAACATCACCCTCCGTAAGCAGACCGTTATTCTTATTAGTAAGATTATATTTAATGCTTTACATATTTGAAAACAGTGAACATATCGTTATTACGGCAAAAATATACTCTATAAAATTATGCGTTTGGGCAATATGCTACAATCAGGAAACAGGTATCTTTTTGATGGGGAGTATAGGCTTTAATGGCAACGATCTGCGACAAGTGCGGCGGCAATCTTCTTTACAGCCCTGTAAGAAAGGGCAAGATATGAACGAGTATTTCCAAGAAGAACAGTTGCACGAAACGGGTGAGATATCTCTTGCCAGAGGAGAGTTCAGCACTGCTGCTGATGCGTATAGGTCCATATTGAAGAAGGATCCTCACGACTTCATGGCGCTCAGAGGACTGCTTCTTGCAGCAGTTCATCTGAAGGATATGGATGAACTTGTCGCTGAGGATAAAAAAAGGTTTGCATATAATCCCGAACTGATCGACGAAGCTGTTGAAGGTGCTTCAGAAGAAGATAAGAAGTACTTTAAGGAGTTTGGCAAGATATATGCTGATAAAAAGAGACTTTACGATCTGAACCACGATATCGATTCTCTGCTCGAGGACAAAAAGAAGATCGATAATACGATCTCTTACAACAACATAGAGCGTGATGAATACTATGTTGAAGGCAAGTATGGCATAAGGCGGCATCCTAAGTATGCTTTCGTTGTTCTGTTTTTTGCTACTGCCATGGAAGTGTTTACGGGTATATTTTTCTTAACTGCATTTGAACACACTGAAGAGCCTTTAACACTGTATTTAGGATGGGGTGCGATTATAATTGGCGCCATCTGTTTAGGCTATAATTTTAGATTTATCTATCCCAAAGTGAAAAAGATAAAAGAATTCGATAGGCAAACCAAAGAACTCGAAGCTGAATCGAGCTGGGCAGCAGAGAAGCTAAACGGCCTTGAAAGTGATGCGGATAAGCTCCGTGATGATCTTAAGAGGGCCATCTGCGAATTTGCTGAGAAGGATAAAAAGATAGTGAAAGAGAAGAAAACAAGTGAATGATAGAAGTAGTGTTTGGATCATTAAATAAAGAGCAAACACGACCAAAGCAGGAAGCAATTCCTGCTTTATTTTACTCCGCATTAACACTTCAATAAAACTGACATAAAAGGCGAACGATAGAATGCGGGTATAGAAATATCTAAACAGGAAGATAAGACAATGGCTGAAGATAAGAATAAAGAACTCAAAATGGATGAATTAGAAAGTGTATCAGGTGGTTATATAATACATCATGATCCTGAAGAGCCGGTGGAGATGTATAGTGAAACTGGTATTCTTTGTAAGAGTTGTGGGAATGTATTTTATACTTTTTATAAATGGGGAAAGTGTCCGAAGTGTAATGCGGATGTAGATATGTTAAATGATTATGCATAACACTGATATTTAAAACATGCATAAGTGTGGATATGGCACTAAGTTGTAAGAGCCGCGGATTGATATCCGCGGCTTTGTTATATCCGAGAAAAGCATATAGTTCAATTAATTCTGTTGCGTCTATTCTGAGGGAGAAGTGATGGAGAAAGATGTATCCCTCGTAACGAGGCCTAACTCTCCCGGAATGAGAAGAGCCCGGATCGCTCCGGGCTCCTCAGTAATAGTAATCGTTTCGGATATTAGCCTTCTATGGCTATTGTGTTATTTGCAGGCGGCAAAGCCTGTAATTCCTTCTTCGGTATGCAGAGTTTCAGGACACCGTCTTCGAATTTGGCTTTGACGTCTTCGGTCTTTACCTGATCACCTACATAGAAGCTTCGCTGCATTGAACCTGCGTAACGCTCCTGGCGGATGATCCT
>JAEEGL010569799.1_pt1 | contig 18101 bp, 11 predicted proteins | sample 9134231 | NCBI WGS metagenome assembly JAEEGL01 (sample SAMN16246548, study PRJNA631951) | gut metagenome | biome: gut microbiome; feature: rumen; material: fiber-attached | host: Bos | place: Iran: Karaj | collected 2018-10 | reverse complement strand
TTGAGCACTTCAGCAGTAAGCCTCAGCACGGCAATGGTGTCTGGGCTCCCAGCATCCGATACCATGCAGGCCAGTATTATATCTATTGGGGCGACCCCGACTTCGGAGTGATGATGGTAAAGACTAAGAATGGTGACCCCACAGGCGAATGGGAACAGCCCGTATGCGTTATCAGCGGCCAGGGATATATCGATACTACCCCACTCTGGGACGAGGATGGCAAATGCTATCTCGTCAACGGCTGGGCCAACTCCCGTTCTAAGTTCGCATCCGTACTTACCGTCCGTGAGATGAATACGGAGGGTACCAAACCTATCGGCCAGCCGGTAATCGTGTTCGACGGCAACGGCACGGAGAACCGCACCTGCGAGGGTCCTAAGTTCTATAAGCGCGAGGGCTGGTATTGGATTATGTGTCCTGCAGGAGGTGTTCCAACGGGTTTCCAGCTTGCCATGCGTTCAAAATCGCCCTATGGTCCGTACGAGCATAAAATAGTTCTGGCACAGGGCAAGACCAATATCAACGGTCCTCATCAGGGAGCGTGGGTACATAACAAATACGGTGAAGACTGGTTCGTTCACTTCCAGGATAAGGAAGCCTACGGCCGTGTTGTTCATCTTAACCCCGTCGACTGGAGCAGCGGATGGCCCATCATGGGTAAGAAAGGTGAGCCAGTAACCACCTATAAGAAACCAAAGTCATCGAGCACAGAGATTGTAAATCCCGTGGAGAACGATGAGTTTAATTCTCCTAATGTAGGTCTGCAATGGCAATGGCACGGCAACTACGATGAGAAATTCGGTGTCCCCACAGCCTTTGGCACATTCCGTATATACACCTATAAGCTGTCGAACGACTGGAAGAATTTCTGGGAAGTACCCAACATGCTGCTTCAGAAGACTCCTGCCGATGAGTTTACCGTAACCACGAAGCTTCGTTTCACCTCTAAGGCCGATGGTCAGATGGGAGGACTTATAATGATGGGCCTCGACTACAGCGCTCTGGTTGTTCGTCGCGCTGGCAATACCTTCCAACTGGTACAGCTCACCTGTAAGGCAGCAGATAAGGGCAAGCCTCAGACAGAAAACATCATTGCCACCCTCAAGCCGACAGCTGTCGATAAGATTGACTATAAGCCAGGCATCCACGAAGACATATATCTCCGTCTGAAGGTCAGCGATTCCAAGTTGCGTTTCTCCTGGAGTCAGGATGGCAAGAAATACAAGGACTGCGGCGATGAGTTCCAGATGAAAGAAGGCAGGTGGATAGGTGCAAAGTTCGGATTCGTATCTGTAGAGACCGATCCCAAATGCGATAGAGGCTGGATAGATGCCGACTGGATCAGAGTAACAAAAAATCTTAATAATTAGATAATTTCCGCTTTTTTATGTACCTTTGCGGACGCTAAAGACGTTTTAAGGTTAAAAAGCAGAAAAAATGATCCAGGTGAAAAAGATGACAACGACGGTGGTAATGGCCCTGATGGCTGTTACTGCCATGGCTCAGATGATGAACCCCGTGCATTTCAAGTCGGAACTGAAAACCGGCAAGGGTGCCGAGGCTGAAATCGTATTTACGGCGACCATCGACGACGGATGGCATGTATATAGTACCGACTTAGGAAACGACGGTCCTATAGAGGCGACATTCAATATCGAAAAGATGGACGGTGCCGAGACGGTTGGTAAGCTGCAGCCTAAAGGAAATGTCATCAAGAAGTTTGATAAGTTGTTTGAGATGGAACTGAAGTACTTCGAGAAACAGGCTCAGTTCGTACAGAAGATCAAGTTTACCAAGCCAACATACGATATCGACTGTTATCTGGAATATGGAGCCTGCAACGACCAGAGTTGTCTTCCACCATCTGAAGTATCGCTGAAGGTTTCCGGCAAGGCCCCAGTACAGGCTGCTGATGAAAAAAAGGATTCCGAGAAGGAAGAAACAACTGAGAAAAATGAAAGCAACGACAAAGTCGCAGCCGACACTTCTCTCACCTCTCCCCTCTCCCCTCTCACCTCTGTCTCTGCCTCTGACAGCATTGCTGTATCAACATCCGACGACGCATCACTCTGGACTCCAGTAATAAGCGAACTCCGTGCCTTCGGAGCAGGCGACAGCATCGCCGACCACTCCCTGTTATATATCCTGCTGATGGGATTCATCGGAGGACTGTTAGCTGTATGCATGCCCTGCATCTGGCCTATCATACCGATGACAGTAAGTTTCTTCCTGAAGAGGTCAAAGAGCGACAAGAAAAAAGGCATCAGCGATGCCGTTACCTACGGACTGAGCATCATCGTAATCTACTTAGGCCTCGGTCTGTTAGTGACAGCCCTCTTCGGCAGCGACACGCTTAATGCCATGTCTACGAATGCCGTATTCAATATCATCCTTTTCGTATTGCTGGTAGTGTTTGTGCTGTCGTTCTTCGGATGGTTTGAGATAAAGCTACCCGACAGCTGGGCCACAAAGGTAGATGCGAAAAGTGAAGAGCTCTCCTCTAAGGCGGTAGCAAACTCAAAACTCTCAACTCTAAACTCTCACCTCTCCGTCTTCCTCATGGCATTCACCCTGGTGCTGGTATCCTTCTCCTGTACCGCTCCTATCATCGGACTGCTGTTAGTAGAGACCACCACCAGCGGCAACTGGCTGGCTCCGGCATTGGGAATGTTCGGATTCGCCTTTGCCCTGGCTCTGCCGTTCACACTATTCGCCCTCTTCCCGTCATGGCTGAAACAGGCTCCTAAGTCGGGCTCGTGGATGACAACGCTGAAGGTGGTGTTAGGATTCATAGAACTGGCCTTCGCACTGAAGTTCTTCTCAGTAGCCGATCTGGCTTACGGCTGGCATCTGATGGATCGTGAGGTATTCCTCTCTCTGTGGATTGTCATCTTCGGACTGTTGGGAGCATATCTCTGCGGCTGGCTGAAGTTCCAGGAAGACGAGGTGGGTGGCGAGCTTAACAAGCCCATGCCCGTAATCTGTATCATGGGTGGACTGGTGTCGCTGGCCTTCGCAGTATATATGGTGCCAGGTCTGTGGGGAGCCCCATGTAAGGCTGTCAGCGCCTTTGCCCCACCGATGAACACTCAGGATTTCAATCTCAACACTAAGGTGGTAGAGGCTCGCTTTACCGACTACGAGGCAGGTATGGCAGCTGCCAAGGCTGAGGGCAAGCCTGTACTCATCGACTTCACCGGTTTCGGATGCGTTAACTGCCGAAAGATGGAGGCTGCCGTATGGACCGACCCGACAGTAGCCGAGAAACTTACCAAGGACTTCGTGCTTATCTCCCTCTACGTGGATGACAAGACTCCGCTCCGTGAGCCTATGGAGGTAACCGACGATGAGGGTCAGACGAAGACCCTGCGCACCGTTGGCGCCAAGTGGAGCTATCTGCAGAGTCATAAGTTCGGTGCCAACGCCCAGCCTTTCTACGTCATTCTCGATGCCGACGGCAAACCATTACAGGGCAGCCGCGCCTACGATGAAGACATTCAAGGATACATCGACTTCCTGAATCAGGGAATCAAAAACTACAAGATAAGCGTAACCACCATAATACAAAATAAGTTAAACAGATGATGAGAAGATTAACAAAGATGATAATGGCCGCTATCCTGATGATTTGCGGCTCAATGAGTGCGCAGGCGCAGATAGACCCGCAAGCGACGGAAATTATGCGTAAGTGCGAGAAAGTCATGTCAAATCCCGCAGGTATGGAGATGACGATGACTGTTGAAGCACGTATGGTGGTAAAACTATCGGGAATGACTGCAACTGTGGCCATGAAAAACGAAAAGTCGAGAGCCACCGTTGTCATGAAAGTATTAGGCAGGGAAATCAGGATGAATGAGGGCTTTGACGGGACGCAAGAATGGAGTTACCGGCATATCGGCCTCAAGAAGAAAGGCAAAGAAGTCAAGGACACCCTCACCATCAAGAAATCAGCCAAGAAGTCGGAAAGCAACTACGACATCGACTTCAATATAGATAAAGATTATAAGACCGCTACAGTAAAGGTCAGCGGGCGGTATTATGAGTTGACATTCACGAATCCCGTCAAAAAGGACGACCCTAAGAAGGTTGTGGTAAAGATTGACAAGGACAAGTACTATTTCCGCGAGATGAAGGCCAAGCAGAGCGGCGTGTCGATGACCATGACGGTGACCAAAATCAAGTTTGGAGTGAGTGACGATATCTTCAAGTTCGATCCAAAGAACTATCCAAATGCAGTCATTGTAAGAAAATAGTGTCAAGCACAAATTAGGCACAGGCGGCGATACCGGTGGCAACGGCGACATGGAGAAATCGGCTGCCGGAGACCAATTCTCTGACAGCCGATTTCTTTAATTATGACGGAATTAATATTTTTTAAGATACAAAAACAAGATTATTCGAAATAAAATAATTATTTTTGCAGCGGAATTGAAACAAATCAAAACAAAAGGAAAGAACAAACTACTCAAAACAAAAGAAAAAGCAAGCTGCTTAAAAACTAAAGAACTATTTTACAAACAACTTGAAAAACTTGCCCTCGAAACATACCGTTACTTTTGTTTCGAGGGTGATTTCTTATTTTTCCCCACCTCAATCTGTTAACTTTTGCAAATATTCACCTTTCTTTCGTAAAAGAAAGCAAATTTGTATTTGTTTTCTTTCGTTTTTCTATCATTTTACCGTTTTGTTTTCTTACTTTTGCAGCAAAATAGTAACAAACTAACAAAATAACTCTAATAAACAATTATATCTCTAATTAATTAATGTATGTATAACAAAACAATTAAACAACAGGTAAAAAGAGTGTTTTTTGTAGCACTCATGTCCATCGTTTGTTTTGTAGCTAATGCCCAGATTAAAGGTTCGGTAAAGGACAAGTCCGGCGAACCCCTCATTGGCGTAAGTGTAACTTATGGCAATGCCCAGGGCACAGTTACCGACTTCGACGGAAAGTTTAGTTTGAATGCCCCTGAAGGTACATCCATCAAGGTGTCGTACGTAGGTTTCAAGACCCAGACTCTCAAGGGTAGTGCTAACATGAACATCACTCTCGAGGAGGACAACACCACTCTCGAGGATGTTGTAGTTATCGGTTACGGCACAATGAAGCGTAAGGATCTGACCGGTGCCGTAGCATCAGTATCCGGTGACAAGCTCGCTGCCAATCCTGTGGCCAACGTAGCCCAGGCTCTGCAGGGGCAGTTGCCAGGTGTAAGCGTAACATCTCAGGACGGTCGTCCAGGTGCCACAATGGCTATCCGCGTTCGTGGAGGTGGTTCTATTACACAGTCAAACGACCCTCTCTACATCGTTGACGGTATCCAGGTAAGCGATATCAACGACATCCCTGCCGACAATATCGAGAGCATCGACGTACTGAAGGACGCTGCCTCTACAGCCATCTACGGTGCCCGTGGTGCCAATGGTGTTATCCTCGTAACCACAAAGGGTTCTAAGGGTGACGGCAAGGCTACTGTTAAATACAATATGTATTATCAGGTAAAGAAGTCGGCTTATACTCCGAAAGTTCAGAGTGCCTACGACTACGTACTCCACAACTGGAGCTATGCTAAGGCATACGGTGAGACTTACGGAGAAGGAGTTGCCTCTTACTTCGGACTGGGCTCAGCCAACGGCAATCATCTTAACGAGTACAAGAACATCGCTACCCACAACTATGTGGACGACGTGATGCAGACAGCCAGCACATGGAATCACGACTTGTCTCTCTCTGGAGGTAATCAGAACACCAAGTACTATGCTACAGTAAACTACATGAACGATGAGGGTAACCGTATCAAGACCGGTTTCCGTCGTTGGAACGCCAACTTCAAGATCTCTCAGAAGATCAACAAGGACCTGACCTTCGATGCCGACTTGCGCTACAGCGAGATGCGTCATGAAGGAACCAGGTATGACTATGCAGCCGGAAACTCCGTTTATGGTTTCAAGCCCATTGACAATCCTCTCGGTTCAGGTGTTGCAGCCGATCTGGGTATGGGTAGTGCCAGCGTGGAGGACATCTCCAACCCAATCTCTATCCTCGACAACTACAGCAGCGTCACCAACCGCTACCGTATCCGCGGTATGGGTGGTCTGACATGGAACATCATCAACGGTCTTATCGCAAAGACCGAGCTCTCATTGAGCCGCAACTGGAGCAAGAGCCAGAGTTGGGACGGCGGTAAGTCATCAAACCCCTACAACCAGGCTTCAATCACAGAAGGCGACGGCTACGGTGTACGCTGGGCAACCACACTTAACTATCAGGTTCAGGGCCTGGGCGAGGATCACAGCCTGTCATTCCTGCTCGGTAACGAGGTTCTCGCAAGCAAGTCGAACAGCCTTAAGGTGACAGGTGCCGGATATCCTTCGGAGTTCTCACAGGACCGTGCCTTCGGATTCCTTAACATGTATAACATGGTTGACGAGTATCTGAGCCAGTCACAGCAGGCATCTGACTTCTCACACTCAGTAGGAGAGCCAAAGCACACACTCTCATGGTTCGGTCGCGTAAACTACGACTACCTTGGCCGTTACCTCTTCACCGCTACGTTCCGTGCCGACGGTAGCTCTAACTTCGCTCCCAACAAGCATTGGGGTTACTTCCCTGCAGCAGCTGCCGCATGGCGTATCAGCGACGAGCCATTCCTGGCCGACGCAAAGGGCTGGCTTGACAACCTGAAGCTTCGTTTCTCTTACGGTACCTCTGGTAACGACAATATCAGCGCCAGTCTCTGGAAAGAGTATTGGGAGCCATCAGTAGTATGGTCAAACGGTGTACGTAAGGTGACATTCTCTCCTGGAGAGGTGCTGGCTAATCCCGACCTGAAGTGGGAGACGACAATCTCTCGTAACCTCGGTCTTGACTTCGGATTCTGGAATGGCAAGCTCCGTGGTAGCATCGAGTTATACAGCAACACGACAAAGGACATCCTGATGCGCGTGCCAGTAGCTGAGTCCACAGGTCACAGTTATCAGTATCAGAACGTAGGTGAGACCAGCAACAAGGGTATTGAGCTCTCTCTATTCTACGAGATCATACGCACAAAGGACTTCAACCTGAGCATCAACGCTACTTATAACTATAACAAGAACAACGTAGAGAAGGTGGTTGAAGGTGTAAATGCCGACACTCATACCGGTTGGGGTTCATCAATGAAGCGCCCATATAACGACTATATCATCCGCGAGGGTCAGCCTGTAGGTACTATCTACGGATACAGGAGCGCAGGTTTCTATACCGTTGACGACTTCACCGTAGCCAATGGTGTATGGACACTTAAGTCAGGTGTGCCCGACATGGGTTCAAACGTAACCAACTATCCAGGCAACGTTTCTAAGCTTTACAACCTCCCAGAGGGTCAGGTAGCATTCCCAGGTATGGTTAGGTTTGCTGACACCGACGGCAATGGTAAGATTACCGAGGAGGACTGTGAGGTTATCGGTCACGCCATGCCTAAGCATACCGGTGGTATCAACCTCGCTGCCAACTATAAGGGCATCGACTTCTCAGCAGGCTTCGCATATCAGATCGGTGGTGACGTTTATAATGCAAATGCTATGCACTCTGTCATGGGTAACAAGGACACCAGCTTCGGTTGGAACCGTCTGAGCATCATCTCTGATGCCTGGAAGATCTATGACATCGACAGCAAGGGCGACCTTCAGCCTGTTACTGATCCTTCAGCTCTGGCAGCCCTCAACAGCGGCGCAAAGTATGCTCTGCCATACGCTGAGTACGGTCTGGTTAACTCAGAGTTTATCGAGGATGCATCTTATCTGCGTCTGAACACTCTGACCATCGGTTACACCATCCCGAAGACTCTGACAAAGAAGGTAGGAATCAGCAACCTGCGCGTATACTTCACAGGCGGTAACCTGTTCTGTCTGACCGGCTATAACGGCAGCGACCCAGACGTGAACACAGTTCCCGACGGCGTTGGCGGATTCCCAACTCCAAACTACGACTGGAACTCTTATCCTCGTGCAAGAACCTTCACATTCGGTCTTAACGTTGCATTCTAAAAAGGGTAAAAAAGTAAATAGGTAAAAAAGTAAAGTAATATGAAAAAGATATTATATTCGACTATAGTTGCTGCCGGCATCCTGACCATGGGCGCATCTTGCAGCGATTACCTGGAGACCGATACGCTGTCAAAAGCAGATGCAGCATTCGTATTCTCCACCAACGAAACGGCACGTGCAGCCCTTGAGGGTGCATACGAGTCATGGCGCCAGGCCGCTCAGAACAAGGTTTTCGGCGATGGTCTCTTCTATGCTGCTGACGCTGTAGGTTCAGACATCGAGCGTCATCCAGAGAACTTCTCCAACCAGCCTGGACGTCATTATCCCGAAGGTCTCTATCAGAACGGTAACTATGCAGGACAGTACACTCTGCTGAGTTATCAGAAAGAGAACGACACATACGCATCTCTTTATGAGGTTATCACCAAATCAGCAGCTGTCATCAACTCCATTGAGAGTACAGCCGATTTCGAGAAGATGATTTCCGATGCCAAGGAGAGCACCATGGGTCAGCTCTATGGTGAGGCCATTGCCCTGAAAGCTACTGCATATCGTGAGTTGCTCAGATACTTCGGTGATGTACCATATATCAGCGGTAAGTCTACAGACCATAACGGACTCGTTGGCCGTGACTCTATCTATGATGTCGTACTCAATGAGCTCCAGAAGGCGGCTCCAGTAATGTACCGTCTGGGATCTATCCCTGGTATCTCAGGCAAGAACTATTTCTCTCGTACATACGTTGAGGGTCTCATTGGCCGTATGGCTCTTGAAGCAGGTGGTTATCAGACACGTCGCGGCGACATCAAGCGTGTTGACGGCAATGGCACCGCCCTGACATTCGAGGAGATCGGTTCAGAGAACAATGGCGCAAAGTATGGCCGCCGCTCAGACTACAAGAAGTTCTACGAGCTCGCTCAGAAGTATTTCAAGGCTGTCATCGACAATCCTGGTACTGCTAAGTTCATCACCACAGACTCTCGTACACCATCGAACCCCTATCAGGTATTCTTCGAGCAGTTACACAGAGCTGACGAGACCTATTGCGACGAGAGTATCTATGAGTATGCCATGACTCAGGGTGAGAAGACAAACAACGCACGCCCATACTCTGTCGGACGTCCAACAACCGGTGGTTCAAAAAACAACTACCCTTGTAAGAACTATGGTCAGGGCCGTATCAATCCTGCTTTCTACTATGGTGTATTCGATCCAAAGGACATGCGTCGTGACGTTAGTTGTACGGTGACTGGTTCTAATGGTGGTGACGGTACCGAGGTACTGCTCATCTTCAAGCCAGGTTCACAGGCCAAGGGCGGTGGTATCGCATGGAACAAGTTCGACGAGAACCGTCAGGAGAAAGTATGGACAGCCAACCAGCGTAAGTCGGGTATCAATGGTCCTTACATGCGTATGTCTGAGATTTATCTCGGTTATGCAGAAGCTTGCGCAGCATTAGGCGACAATGGCAATGCACGTCAGTATCTCGACATCATTCGCAACCGTGCCTTCGGTAGCGCAGCAGCTGCCAAGACAGATGATCTCATCTCTAAGGAGGGTTCACTCTTCAACGCTATCATCCAGGAGCGCGGCTTCGAATTCGCAGGTGAGGGTGACCGTCGCTGGACTCTGATCCGCACAGGTCTCTTCCCAGCCAAGATCAAGTATATCAAGGAGATGACACGTAAGATGCTCGACGGTCTGAAGAACGACGGATTCTATACCTTCGAGAATGGCAACACCATCAGCAGCCATGTTTGGACCAAGATGGTTGACGGTAAGGCTTTATACGGCTATCGTCTTACAAACCAATGCCCCGACGAGAGCGATCCCGTGCTCTACCCAGGTTGGCGTGGTGTCAACAACGACTGGTCATCTTATGGTCTGAAGCTTGATGACAAATATGCTCCAAACCTCGCAATTAAGGGTCTGTTCAATAAGCTCAGCAATGATGAGATTACAACTCTCGAGGCTGACGGTTACAAGAAACAGAATTGGGGTGCAGACCTCGTATCAAACGATGATGAGTACTACAAGTATCTCTTCCTCGACTATGACTACGTGAAAGCCCCAATATACCTCTGGCCATTCACTCCAAACGTTATGGCTAACGGAGGATTCACAAATGGTTATGGTTTCAAACAGGAATAATAGCAAAACAGGATACTTGTTAGTTAGTTAATTGATTAGTTAGTACACGTTACAAAAACACTAGTTAGTATTAATTGAAAAGAATAGTAACGTACTGGGGGGAGCTTGTCGGGAGACAGTCTCCCCTCTTTCTCTTTCGAAAGGAAAAACAAATAATAAAGAAAAAAAATGCAAAGAAATTTGTTTCGATGGAAATAAAATCGTATTTTTGCAGAAAAATAGTACTATTATGAGATTTGTAAGCCAACGCAGAGATAAGATTCTGGCCATGATCCGTGAGGACGGACAGGCAAAAGTAGCTGATCTGAGCCGTATCTTTAAGGTTACGGAAGTAACTATCCGTCAGGATCTTGAGTATCTTGAGAAGGAAGGATTCATACGTCGTGAACATGGAGGAGCCCTTCTGAATCAGGACCGCAACGACTTCGGAGAATTGGAGTTGGTAAACCAGCAGAATATGGAAGCCAAGCGTGCCATTGCAGCCGAGGCCGTAAAACTCATCAATGATGGTGACGTCATCATACTCGACTCAGGCAGTACCACTACTGAGATAGCCAAACTACTTAAAGGATATCATAACCTTCAGGTCATTACCAACGCACTTAACATCGCCATGATACTTGGCAAGGAACGCGGTATCAACCTTAATGTCACTGGTGGAGAATTCAAGTCGCCAACACTCTCGCTGACAGGCGAGAAAGCTGCTATGTTCTTTGAGGGAATCCACGTAGACAAAGTCTTCCTGGCCACAGCGGGCATCAGTCTGAAGGCTGGCCTCACCTACCCCAGTCTTAGCGACCTCGTGGTAAAGAAGGCAATGATAGAAAGTGCCGATACCGTTTATCTGGTGGCTGACTCTTCAAAGATAGGAAAGAGCTCGTTTGCCAGCCTGGGAGCTTTATCTATGATAGACTATATCATCACAGACTCGAACATAACCGAAGCCGACAAGAAGATTCTTGTAGATTTCGATTTGAAACATATCATAGCAGAAATGCCTTTTCAAGGGTAAATTTACACTCCGAGTGTTAAATACAAGTTAATTCCTTTCGTTTGCTTTCGTTATTGGCTTTATTTCCTTAACTTTGCGAACGAAATTAAAACATTTAGCTACATAAAAATGGAATATACAGTACTAAAACAAAAAGCGGAAAGTCTCAGATTGGAGCTAATCAATCTGGTTCACTCAGGCAAGACAGGCCATATCGGTGGTGACCTCTCGGTACTCAACGTACTGACAGTGCTCTACTACCACACTCTGAACGTCGACCCCAAGAATCCCAAGATGCCTGAGCGTGATCGTTTCATTCTCAGTAAAGGTCATTGTGCAGAGGCACTCTATTGCGTGCTCTGCGATAAGGGATTTATCGGGAAAGATGAGTTGGAACAGTATGGTAAGGACTATGCCCACCTGGGAGGACATCCTGACAGGACTATTCCTGGTGTAGAACTCAATACCGGTGCCCTGGGTCACGGACTCTCGGCAGGTGTCGGCATGGCATTGTCAGCCAAGATGCAGCGCGCATCATATAAGACATACGTTGTGATGGGCGACGGCGAGCAGGCCGAGGGCTCTATCTACGAGGCAGCGATGGCAGCCAACAAGTATCATCTTGACAATCTCGTGGCAATCATCGACCGCAACGGCCTGCAGATTTCCGGTTCTACCGAAGACGTGATGCCCCTGGAGAGCATCCGTGCCCGTTGGGAGGCTTTCGGATGGGATGTCAAAGAGATCAATGGCGATGACGTCCGACAGATTGTAAATGCCCTTGATGACATCAACTGGAACAACAGCCGTCCACATCTTATCATTTCAGACACCACTAAGGGATATGGCATCTCTTATATGGAGAACGTGGCAAAGTGGCATCATGGTGTTCCCAACGAGGAGCAGTATGAGGTGGCCCTGAGTGAGATTGACAAGCGTATTCACCAATTATATAATGAAGGAGAAAAAGAATGATGAAAGCACCTAATAAGATACCAAGTCGTAAGAGTTTTACCGACACCCTCCTGGAGCTTGCCAGGGAGGATAAGCAGATAGTTGCCGTAACATCCGACGCCAGCGGTTCAGCCACATTGACGGATTTCGCCAAGGCTCTGCCTGAGCAGTTCGTTGAGGTAGGTATTGCCGAGCAGAACGCAGTGGGAGTGTCAGCCGGTCTGGCCTCAACGGGACTGAAAGTGTTTATCTTCGGTCCTGCCTGTTTCTATGTGGCACGTGCCCTGGAGCAGGTGAAGGTGGATATGGCTTATTCACAGATGCCAGTCAAGATCTGTGGCGTGAGCGGTGGTGTGGCATACAGTCAGTTGGGTGCTACTCATCACAGCCTGCACGATATTGCAGTATTGCGCACGTTCCCAGGCATGGAAGTTTATCTGCCCTGTGACGTCCGTCAGACACGCAAGCTGGTGGAGAAACTGGTAAATCATCCGAAGCCGGCATATATCCGTGTGGGACGTAATGCCGTTCCCGACGTATATGAGAACGATGACTTCGAGTTTGAGCTTGGCAAGGCCAACACCCTCATGGAAGGCAACGACCTGACCATCATCGGAGCCGGAGAGACTGTGGCTCATTGTGTGGAGGCAGCCAGGATGCTGAAGGAACAGGGCATCAACGCCCGAGTGCTCGACATGTGCTCTATCAAGCCCTTCGACAAGGAGGCCGTCCTGAAGGCTGCCCGTGAGACAGGACGTATCATCACCGCCGAGGAGCATAGCATCTACGGAGGTCTTGGTGCCATCGTGGCTGAGATAACAGCTCAGGAATGTCCCGTAAAGATGAGGATACTCGGTGTGCCCGATGAGAATGTCATCCACGCATCACCATTAGAGGTGTTCCGTCACTACGGATTCGATTATCAAGGCATATATCAGGCAGCGCTTGAGATAATTAAGAATTAAGAGTTAAGAAAAATGAATAGCTATATAATCGCCATCGACCAGAGTACCTCTGCCACCAAGGCATTGCTCTTCGACGAGCAATGTAAGCTGGTTGGCAGAAGTGATATCGCCCACAAGCAGTACTATCCCAAGGAAGGATATGTAGAGCACGATGCTGAGGAGATATACCAGAATACAGTAGAGGCCATCCGACAGGTTGTTGGTCAGCAACCACCCGCCACATCCTACTCTCTTGCCATCACCAATCAGCGCGAAACTGTCGTTGTCTGGAACAAAAACACAGGCAAGCCCATCTCCAAAGCTGTGGTATGGCAAGACACCCGAGGTGCAGAGATATGTCGTCAGCTCCGTGAAGACGGAAAAACCCAGATGATTGAGGAGAAGAGCGGACTGCTCATCGATCCCAATTTCTCTGCAAGTGGTGTAAAATGGCTTCTCGACAATATCGAGGGAGCAAGAGAGGCTGCCGAGGGTGGTGACCTGCTGATGGGTACCATCGACACCTGGCTCGTCTGGAAACTTACAGGCGGCAAGAGCTTCTATACCGACACAACGAACGCATCACGTACGATGCTTTTCAATATCCATACAATGGACTGGGATGACGAATTGCTCAGTCTCTTCGGCATTCCCCGACAGATGATGGCAGAGGTTCTGCCTTGCGACGCTATCTATGGCGAGACAACTGTAGAGGGAGTCTTCGAGCAACCCATCCAGATAGCAGGTGTGCTGGGCGACTCTCATGGTGCCCTCGCAGGACAGATGTGCTTCAATGAGGGTTCCGGTAAGGTGACTTACGGCACAGGTTCATCCATCATGGTGAATATCGGTGAGCAGCCATTAAGCGCTCCCGATGGACTCGTAACCTCTGTAGGATTCTCTGCCTTAGGAAAGCATTTCTATGGCTACGAGGGGAATATCTACAGTACTGGTGCCACTCTGAAATGGATGTGCGACCAGCTGAAGCTTATCGACAGTCCTGGCAAGATGGAGGCCGAGGCAACATCGGTACCTGACAATGGCGGAGTATATATCGTGCCTGCCTTTGCCGGACTGGGGGCTCCCTGGTGGAAACCCGATGCCAAAGCAGGTATCGTAGGCATGACCTTCGCCACCACCCGTGCCCATGTAGTACGTGCTGGTCTTGAGAGCATCGCCTATCAGATTAAGGACCTCGTGGATGTGATGGCTTCTAACCTCTCACCACTCACCTCTCACCTCTCTGAGATATGCGCCGATGGTGGTCCTACAAAGAACGGATTCCTGATGCAGTATCAGGCAGACCTTCTGGATACTCCTATCGTATGTACTGAGGTGGAAGACGCATCGGCATTAGGAGCAGTACTGATGAACGGTTTTGCCCGTAAGATCTGGACATCGTTCGATGAGGTGACAGGCTTCCGCAAGGTAACAAAGGTTATCCAGCCAGAATCAAGGGGACAGGTCCTTGATTCTTACGAAGGCTGGCGCAAAGCAGTCAACAAAATCATTGGATATTAAAATTACAAACTACTGAACAAATATACAATTATGAAGAACGGAAAACAATGCTTCGGCGTGATTATCGGAACACGCGCCTATTTTAATTCAGAGCTTGCACGCGATGTACGCAAGCAGTTGTTGAAAACCCTCGAAGACGAAGGCTACGAGTACATCATCCTGCCAGAGGATGCCACACCTACAGGCTCTTCAAGTATCGAGACCCGCGAGGACGGACTGAAGGTCAGCAAACAGTTCCGCGAGCATCGTGACGAGATAGATGGTATCATCGTCTCGCTGCCTAACTTCGGCTTTGAGATCGGTATCATCAATGCCATCAGCGATGCAAATCTGAATGTGCCCGTATTGGTACAGGCTTGCGATGACGAGAACGACAAGGTAGACCTCGACAGTCGCCGTGACGCTTTCTGCGGAAAGATCTCTGTATGCAACAACCTCTATCAGTATGGTATCCCATTCACAGATACCACCCTGCATACCTACTCTATCTACAGTCCGCTGCTGGCTCAGGACATCAACAAGTTTGCCGCCATCTGCCGCGTGGTAAACGGTCTGCGCCACTGTCGTCTGGGACAGATTGGTACTCGTCCGCTGGGCTTCAACACATGCCGTGCCTCGGAAAAGCTGTTGCAGCGCTCAGGCATCACTGTCGTTCCTGCCGACCTCAGCGAGATTCTCTATGCTGCCCAGAAGATTACGGACGACGACCCGAAGTTCATCGAGATGTGCAACCGTACCTGCAACTACGCCAAGGTGCCCGACAGCTACAAGGAGAAACTGGGGTTGCAGGCCAAGTTCAGTGTGGCTGTAGAGAACTGGATTGAAGCCAACGATGTTCAGACCGTAGCCATACAGTGCTGGGACTCTCTGGAGCAGAACTACGGCTGTGCGCCATGCGTCACCATGTCAATGCTCTCCGACAAACTCATCCCTGCTGCCTGTGAGACCGACCTCGCCGGTGCTGTATCCATGTATGCGCTGATGCTCGCTTCTGGCAAGTCACCAGCCCTGCTCGACTGGAACAACAACTTCGCTGAGGATCGCAACAAGTGCGTATGCACCCATTGCGGTAACTTCCCCAAGTCGTTTGTCGGCAATGACGACCTGAAGCTCGGTCCTCTCGGAGTACTCGGTCGTACTCTTGGAAAAATCAACACCTTCGGTGCTGTATATGCAAAGGTCAGCGAGGGTCCGTTCACATATTTCCGTATCTCTACCGATGATCCGAAGGGATGTATCAAGGCATATCTCGGCAAGGGTCAGATTACCAACGATCCTTACGGCATGGACGGCTGTATCGCAGTTACTCAGGTTGACAACCTGCAGAAGCTGATGAAGTATATCTGCAAGAATGGTTTCGAGCATCATGTAGCTATGTGCCGCACCGATGTGGTTGACATCCTGAATGAGGCTATCGAGACATATCTTGGCTGGAACCTCTACGTGCATGAATGAAGCGGGAAATGATTGCGATTTATACTTTAGCCGTGGGGACAGGCATCTGGGTATACCCAAGCACCTGTCCCCGTGACTAGCTTTCTGAAGACACTGCTATCAGAAAGTCCGCTGCAAATATACAAATAATATCTGATTCTTCAAAATAAAATAATGATAATCCAAAAATATTTGTAATTTTGTCTATATCGTAGATTTATCAGTTCTAAAACTAATTTTATTCATAAGCTTCTCTACTAATGCATCAAAGTCGCTATCACTCATAACGTTTAGATCCATACCAGGATAAAGTCCTAACCCTGCGAGAAAGGAATTCAATTGGCGAATTGAATTGGGGCTAATCTTCCGTTGCCTAAAATTGTCATCTATATCAAGCATCACGACGTCTGCAAGATTCTTACACCCCAGATTTACGAGGGCATTGTTAAGTCTGACGGGAAATTCAAAATTTGATAGACCTAAGACAAAGGGAGTCCCTTGTATCTTCCTGGTGAAATTTATCGAATTCACAATCTCTCTTAGCTGCTCTATCTCATTTTGCATTTCATGCTCCTGTTTACAGTGTTGCTCAATCTCTTTTTGCATTTTATGCACCTGTTTCTTGAGCTGTCTGTTTTCGTCGCGCAAGGCATTGTAGTCCAGGCGAGAAAGCAAGATGGGCACGGATTTATTAGCTCTTTTAACAACTTTATACATCGAAACATTCAGCTCTGAAGCTATTTCGCTTGTAGTTTTACCTTGTAAATAACCTGTAACGATAGCGTTATCTTTATCATCGAAGATATCTTTTGCAATGCAGATGCTGTTGTCTACAACACTACGTAGTATTTTCTTTTGATTAGTTATCTGTTTGCTTTTGCGCAAATCAATGAGCTCTTGCTGTTTGTCCGAAAGCTCTTCAGAAATCTTCGACTTCAATTCTGACAATTTGTCCTCCATCCGGGCCACATCGGATGCAGTGTCAAATAGTTCCTCTATACTCTGTCTGTCGACAAACAAATATTTGTCAATCCAATGCCCCTTAATTACACCCTTATTTACCCAGTTGGTAATTGTTTGGGTGGTACATCTTAATAATTTTGCGGCCTCAAAGCGTGTAATCAAGCGGAGGTCATGAGGAATAGAACTCGCAGGTTTAAATTTCATAACAGTCATACCATTTTTCATCTGTCAGGAAATCTTCGGTTTGCAATTTTGCGGTCGGCAACCGCAAAATCTCGTTTTGCCCATTTTTGAAAACGTATTCTGCCACAACTCCACCAAGCTGTGGATATACTTGATAGGTGAGTCGATACTCATATAAGCGTCGTTCACCTAAGCCTCGTCTATTGAGGCTTTTTGCAAGATTCTTGAGTAGTTTATCTCCATACTTGGCGCGGTCTTCACCATGCTGCTCAAACTCCACGATATAATATCCCACCAGCCAATTGCGTGCCGTCAACGAGAGGTTAACGGCATGAGCAGCCTGCGCCTGCAATGCATCCTGGATGAGGTTGATGCGTCCTACTAACGATTCAAAATTCATATTAAAAGTAGTTTCTATTCGTTATTTTAGGCAAGATGATTGCTGTAATAACACGACTGCAAAGGTACAATTTTTTTTCAAATCTCCAAACTATTGAGAATAATTTTGTGGGTATTTGCGACAGAGATTAAGGATATTCGTGGGTTTTGTCGCAAGATTCGGGGTGTGTCGCGAGTAGTTAAGAAGAAATCGGAATGAATATTTGGAATCGGTGGTTTTTCATCGTACCTTTGCATCATCGAAATAAAAATAGAGATTCATACGATAAGAGATATAAGTTGTTTCATATTGCATTTTAGTTTTGTTAGTTAGTTAATTGGTTTGTGAGGGCTCGCAGCGGCGAGCCTTCACTGCGCTATGTCACAAGGTATCCTGACCCTAATGTGACATTTTGGGGGAGTATGCAAATTGACTTTTTGTCTTTTTGCCCTTTTTGCCTTTTTATAAAAATAGGGTTTTTTATAGTAATATTCAAATTGTAACATATTATTATATAACATTATAATATAATTATAATTATATTATAATGTTA
>JAEEGL010239099.1_pt1 | contig 18101 bp, 15 predicted proteins | sample 9134231 | NCBI WGS metagenome assembly JAEEGL01 (sample SAMN16246548, study PRJNA631951) | gut metagenome | biome: gut microbiome; feature: rumen; material: fiber-attached | host: Bos | place: Iran: Karaj | collected 2018-10 | reverse complement strand
GACACATCTCTCCGACTTGAAAGCCTGGGATTCCTTGGTCACCAAAGTCTATAGGATTAACGCCATTCCTGACAACCTGTTTATCGACCCGCAGGGCAAGATTGTGGCGCGCGACCTCAGTGGCGAAGAGTTGCACGCCAATCTCACGGAGATATACGGCGAATAGTGCCCTGTCCAGCTATCGGAGGCAGGGGTCAAAGTCATTTTCCCTTGAATAAGTTTGGCGAATTATGGATAAATCCTTACCTTTGCCGCCAAGATGAAGACGACTTTGTATTTGACCCGTCATGGCGAGACTGTAGATAATGCCCGGCAGCTGATGCAGGGGCAGACGCAGGGACAGCTTAACGACGTTGGGGTAGGGCAGGCTGAGCAGCTGCGCGAGCGGTTGGCGGGTATCCATTTTGACGCTTACGTGGCCAGTGACCTGAAGCGGGCCATTGATACGGCACGTATCCTGGCCGGTCCTGAGCAGCCGATTGACACTACCCCGCTGCTGCGCGAACGCGACTGGGGATCGTTCACGGGCCGCTATATCCCGGACTTGAAGGGAGAGGTGTGGCCCGACGACATTGAGACGCTTGGCGATTTGCTGGCCCGTGCAGGTCGATTCTTAGACTACGTGCGTACCCGCTATGAGGGAAAAATAGTGCTTGCCGTAGGACACGGCATCGTCAACAAGGCGATACAAGCTGTGTACTACGGCAAGCAAATGCGTGATGTGGAGCGCATGACTAACTGTGAGGTGCGCATCCTGGAACTTTAGCGGCGACCGCCGAAGTGGCCGTGGCTGCTTCCACCGCCGGATGAGCGGCTGCCACCACCTGAGGGACGGCTTCCCATGCTGCCCGAGGAATGGCTTGCGCCTGACGGGCGGCTCATGCTACTGCCGACGGAGTGGCTTCCTGAACTTCTCGACGAACTGCTGCTGGGGCTACCGAACGAGCGTGTAGGTCTGCTGCTCGACCCGAAGCTGCCGCTATTGCGCTGCATTTCGCTGCTGCCACGCTGGACGTTGCTGCTGCCACTGTTGCGCTGCATTTCGCTGCTGCTACCGCCACGCTGGAAGTTGCCGCTGTTGCGCTGCATCTCGCTGCTTCCGCGCTGCATTTCGCTACTGCCGCGCTGAATGTTGCTGTTGCCGCGCTGCATGTCTCCGTTGCCGAAGCGGCCGCTGCCCGTGCTGCGGTTGTTGTCACGTCCCATGCTGCGGCTGCCGGAGCCGAACGAGCGGTTGTCGTTCTGACGTCCTGTGACGCGGGTTGAACTGCCACGATGCGAACCTCTGAAGTCGCCACGGTCGTATCCGTTGCGCATTCCGAAATGCTGCCGGCCTGCGGGCAGTGCCGGGCGGAAGTGGCTGTCGCGTCCGTGATAGTAGCTGCGGCCACCGTTCAGGTGCCAGCTATGGCCACCACGGTAAGTGGCATAGAAGTGGGGCCGTCCGAAGTAGAAGTAGTCACGGTGGGGATAGCGGGCGTAGATGCCGAAGTGCCAGTAGCCGGCTTCCCAGTAGAGCGGACGGTAGAAATAGGTAGCGGCACGGAAGGCATCCCACTGCCAGCTGTAGAGGATGTAACTCAGGTCGAGGTTGCGGCGCTCCCAGTAAGTGCCGAACACGTCGTCGTAGCTAGTCACTCCCATCAGGTAGTCGAGGTTTATCTCGTAGGCAGCCTCGTACTGGGCGTCCGTCAGGTTCAGCTCGTAAGCCATCTTGTCGGTCAGGAACAGGGCCTCGTTGCGGGCCTGCTCGTAGCTCATTGCACTTGCCGACAGCGTCATGGTCAGCATGGTTACCAGTGCGAATATCATCTTCTTCATAATCGTAATATTTTAATCAGTTTGACTTGTTGTTTCTATTTCACGATGCAAAGAAACAACAAAAAACCGAGCTACGCAAGGGATTTTCCCTAAACCGAGAGGGGAAAATCCCTAATACTTATAAAAGCTCCAGGTTTGGCCCCCCTTGCTGACTACCAGATTGTCGCCGTCGAGCACGTTGATTTTCAGGCGTATGTCGTTAATGGGCTTCCATCCGAAGGCCTGCTCTACGATGGCGGTGTCCCCCGGGGTGGCGTTGATGGAATAGCACTGTATGAAGAGGCTATCGCCAACGTGTTGGAAGTTTCCGAACACATCGCCTTCACCCATACTCTTCAGCCAGGTGGTGGAACCCGAGAAACTGATGTACTTGCCCTCAGTCCCCTTCATGCGCCACTGTCCGAAGAAATCACCCGCTTCGCCCCCTTCCTGGCAAGAGATGGAAGAGGTAAGAAGTAAGAGGTAAGAGGCGAGAGCTAAGAGGTGTTTAAAGAATCTTGCCATGATATCCGATTTTTAGGTTGAACGTTGAGCAGTCGCCGTAGATGTTTCCCTTGTCGAATGCATAGGCAGCACTGAACTGCCAAGGACCAGCGCTGTAGATGCCCTGCAGCATGGCGTCGAAAGAATGGTGCTTGCAGGGTAGGGGATTGTGATAGGTGCCCCATCCTTCGCGGTAAGAACCCTTCAGCAAGTAGGAGAGGTGTTCGGTCAGCTCGCCGTTGATGCCTGCGTGCCAGGCTTTGACGCGGTTGTCGCGGTAGCTGGTGTAGCCGTCCTTATTATAATTAGGTGAGGTGATGAGCGCATTGCCGGGCGTCATGCCGTAGTGTGAATATCCGTCGTAAAACAGGTGGTTGTAGTAGTCGTCGTTACCTGTCACGAGGTCGGTTATCTGGCTGCGCACTGGCTCGGGGTAGTCGCCGCCGTCCCAATGGAGCGGCCCCGATTGGTTGGTTGTCTGAAAGTACTCTATCACGGCTCCCCTTACATACTGGCGTCCGCGGACTTTGTTCGTGTACTGTAGTCCCCACAGTCCGTCCCAGCCGTTGCCCTTGCGGATGCCCGAACCGTCTTCGAAGGGATTGTCAAGGTACGCCTGCAACAGGTGTTCTTGGTTGATGTTCCACCCTAACTGGTAGGTCATCATGCCGATGTGGTTGCCGTATACCCAGTCCTCCATTGACTCGTTCTCGAAATACTGACTGTCGCCTATAGGCAGTATGATATCCCAAAAAGCCTTCAGGTTGGCGGGTTTCTTCTTGGCTGTCATCGTTCCCGACATACGGCTGTAGTTCGTGCCGCCAAACTGTGCGGCATGCTCAATACCGACGAGGACGAACAATGGTTTCTGGGGATTGCTGCGCAGGTAGAGGTGCTTCTGGTGGTAATAGGCACCAGTGGTGTAGCCAATGTTCGGCTCTGGGGCTTGCTGATACCTGTTTTCGCGGAAGTTACTGTCCATGAACTTGCCGTAACCGAAGTCGAAGTTCACCTGCAGCCACTGCTTCGTAAAGGGTACAGTCCAGAAGCCGTTGGTTCCCAAATGGATCTGGGGTATGGGCTTGGCGTTGGTGCCTTTGACAAACGACCCGGCAGAGAGCAGATTGTCGCGCACCACTTGGCTTTGTTCACGGCTGCCCGCCTCGATGAAGAACGACTGGTAGCTGAGGTTGACGTAGCACTGCTGTAGGTAGGCTTTGTGGTCGGCATGCACGGAGCCAATGGCGTCGACACCGCCCGACAATGTGAAATCCTCTGAGAATGCGTGCTCGGCGTTGATGGCTCCCCGCAGGTAGGCTGTGTTGGAGCGTGTGCCTACCGCATGGTGGCGGTTGGTGGCTATCTGGAAGGCGGTGTAATCCCCCGTGCCTACCGAGGCTTCGGTAGTCAGGTCGTAGGCCACGGTGGTCTGCGCCCCTGCTGGGCTAATGAAGAATGAGGAATGAAGAATGAAGAATGTGAACAGCAGCTTTCTCATAATGTCAGAACTTCTTTCCGAAAGCAATTCTTGCAAAGGTGAGACCTAAAATCTTGAAGTCTAACCACCAGGAGCGGTGTTCTAAGTAGTAAAGGTCCATCTCCAACCGTTTCAGCATCTTCTCCATGGTGTCGGTATAGCCGTTGTAGAGCGTCGCCATCGACGTGATTCCTGGACGTATCTGGTATAGGTATTCGTAACGCTTGTCCCGCTCAATAATCTGGTCGATGAAGAACTTGCGTTCAGGGCGCGGGCCTACGAAGGACATTTCGCCCTTGAAAACATTCCAGAACTGCGGAAGCTCATCCAAGTGGTGAGCTCTTAGGAAGCGTCCCGCCTTGGTCAACCGCGGGTCGTTGTCCTCAGTTTCACAGAGCTTCGGTTCGCCGTCGTTCTCTGCATCGACTACCATGCTGCGGAATTTATAGATGTAGAATGGGCGTCCGAAACGGCCTATCCGTTCCTGCTTGTAGATGGCAGGCCCGTTGTGTTCACGTTTAATAGCAATATAGCAATACAAATATAGCGGCGAAAAGATAATCAGACACACAATAGAAACAAACAAATCGAAAACGCGCTTGACGTTGCGTTCGAATCCATTCATTCCGTCAATGATATATCCACTACTGTGAACAGTCATGCTATTTGTTTTAGAAGTCTTACTTATACCTTAATACTTTAATAACGGCATTGATGCCCTTTTATTGCAGCAACGGCCAAAAATTTCCTAAGAAAATACGTGTTTCTGCAAAACGGCTGCAAAGGTACATAAAAAATTTGAATGGAGCAAGCTTTTGCACTCCCTTTTTCAAGAACCGCATATAAAAGTAAAAAAGATGACGAGATATTTTGCCATGCCAACAAATTTCATTACCTTTGCAAGCCGATTTCACAAGCATTCAGATGAGAATACTTCAGTTAGGGAAATTCTATCCTGTCAGGGGCGGTGTCGAGAAGGTGATGTACGACCTGCTTACCGGACTGGCTGTCAGGGGCATTCAGTGCGACATGTTGTGTGCCTACGGCGAAAAGGGGACTGCCCAGATTGCCGTTGCACCTGATTGTAAGATTTTCTGTACCAAGACGTTAGCCAAGAAGTATGCGACGATGATTTCCCCGCAGATGGTTTCTACTTTGCGTCGTATCGCTTCCAATTACGATATTATCCACGTCCACCATCCCGACCCGATGGCTGCAATTGCTCTGAGGCTATCTGGCTATAAGGGTAAGGTGGTGCTCCATTGGCATAGCGATATTGTAAAGCAGAAGAAACTGCTGAGCTTCTACCAGCCCTTGCAGCAGTGGCTCATCCACCGCGCCGACCTGATCGTAGGTACCACCCCCGTCTATATAGCCGCCTCGTCCTATCTGAAGGATGTGCAGCATAAGTGTACCTATCTGCCTATCGGCATCAATGCCGTCAAGCCTGACGAGTCGCAGGTGGCGGCTATCCGTTTCCGGTATCCGGGACGGAAGATTGTGTTTTCCCTGGGGCGGCTCGTCCACTATAAAGGTTATAAGTATTTAGTGGAGGCTGCCAAGTATCTGGACGACAGTTTCATGGTGCTCATAGGCGGCACCGGTGTGCTTCGCGACGAACTGCAGCAGCAGATAGAGCGCGAGGGCGTGGCTGACCGGGTGCGGCTCTTGGGCTATGTGGCCGATAGCGAGCTGCCCGCCTACTATGGTGCCTGCGACATCTACTGTCTGAGCAGCTTTATGAAGACCGAGGCCTTTGCCATCGTGCAGATTGAGGCTATGTCGTGCGGCAAGCCCGTTGTTTGCTGCAACATCGAAGGCTCGGGAGTGCCCTGGGTCAATGCCGACGGCGTGTCGGGCTTGGTGGTGGAGCCTGAGAACAGCCGGGCTCTGGCCGATGCCATCCGCTCCATCACTTCTGACGAGAGCCTGTATCGGCAGTTGTCGGCAGGTGCCCGTCAGCGTTTCGATCAGCTTTTCCGCAAGGAACTGGCCGTCAACCGCTGTCTGGAGCTGTATCGTCAAGTAAGTGGCGCATAATCTGTCCGGCGGCTTTGCGATAGGTGTAGTTGGCCTCAATCAGAGGGTCAACGCTGACGGTGTCAGTCGGCAGCTGCGTCAGTTTCCGGGCTAAGTCGGCTGCATCGCCCGCCTTGAAGAAGGTGACAGGGAACTGTCCGTAAATCTCCTGGTATACGGCAATGTCAGACAGGATGACAGGTGTGCCGAGGCTCATGGCCTCCAAGGGCGGAATGCCGAAACCCTCGTAGAGCGATGGAGATACTAGACATTGCGCTTCTCCTATCAGTCGGTACATCTGCTGATTGTCGGCATCGGTCACCAACCTGATTCTGTCTTTGTTGGCCTCCAAGGTGCGTAGCATCTCGGTGTCCTTGGTGCGGAAGTCGAAGCGCCCGATGATGGTCAGTGGGGGCACGTCGACTCCGCTGTCGAGTAGCTGCTTGTACGCCAGCCACAACACGTGAACGCCCTTGTAGCGCTTGATGTTGCCAACGCAGACGATGCCCCTGCGGTTGGCAGCCTGTACCATGGGGTGTGTGGCCTTGTAGTCGAGCAGTTCGCTGTTCAGTCCGTTGCACACCACGGTAATGTCGCGATGCGTATGGAAGTAGTCCTGTATGCGCTGGCGAGAGAACTGGCTGACGGTAAATACCCCACTACTGATGCTTAGTGCCCGCCGGACGTACCATCGGAGTGCCGCCCGGTGGACAGCGGAGCCGAATAGCCCCGTGTCGAAGAACACGATGTCGTGGATGGTGGAGTAGACGGGAACCCTGATGCCCATCGGAATGTTGAAGTTTGGCGTGAAGAACACGTCGCACAGGTTCACCTCCTTCGCCGGGAACCGTAGCAGTTCGCTGGGTGTGAAACTGCCGTAGTTGCAGGCCACGATGCGGCAATTAGGACGTAGGGCGTACTCCGAGAGTGCGTCGCTGTTGCCTACCAGCACATAGTCTGTGCCGGGTGTTTCCACCATGTATCGCATCACGTTCTCTATAAACGTGCCGATACCGCTTTGGCCTGTCAGTCGGCAGTCGATGGCTATCTTCATGGCGTCAGAAACAGTGTGTGAATAATCGTTTGACAATCGAATCCCAGTTATACTCCTGTAGTTGGGCAGGGTTGACTTTAGGGTGCTTTTCAACCTGTTGGACAATGGCGTCTATCCAATGCTGCTTATCGTAACCATCAACAGTAACAGCCCCTTCTTTTCCACTTGCAATCTCAATCATGGCCGAATTATGGGCGGTGACGACAGGACACCCGCAAAAGAGAGCTTCAAGTTGTGGCATGCCGAAACCTTCGTTGAGGGAAGCAGAGACGAAACTATCCGCCATATTGTAGAGCTGTGCCAGTTCACTATTACTGACGAAACCACAGAAAACAGTACTCTCCTTGGGGAAATTATCGGCATTGACTATCATACTAAGAGTCGAATTCTTCCACCCGTGCCCTCCGACGACAACCAACTGTAACTGGTGATGTTGGTAGAGATCGGGCATGAGCGAAAGCAGGAACGAGAGGTTCTTGCGTGGCTCCAATGAGCCAACAAAGAGAATATACCGTCCCTTGATGCCCATACGCTGTCTGAACATGGTTTCCTTGCTTTCAGATAATTGTAGTGCTCGGTAGGTAGTATTGTCAACGGCACAGCCCGTGAATATCTGTTGACAACGACGCTTAGGAAAATACTGCTCCACCTTTCCCTTTGTGTACAAAGAGTTTGTCCAGATTACATTGGCTTTACGGATGGAACGGTTGAAGAACAAACGGTTTGACACTATGTTTGTCCACTGCATCGTTTCCCTAAACTCCAGATTGACCACGTCGTGTACGACGATGATGGTACGTGTCTGCCTTGGCAGGAGAAATGGCAGACAGGGTAAGGGGGTATAATAGACCTGAGTTTTCCACCGCCGGGCCAACAGAGGCATCATCAGGCATAGCCACACGAGGTTGGGCAGTCGGCGGAGCAGAAAGTTCGAGAGAGGTATCAGTCGCACATTTGACGGAAGTCTGCTGGCGTCGAACGTTGCATGTAGATTCCGTGGCAGTGGTACATAGAAAGTGTCGTGCGGCTTCAGCCTCGCCCATGAAGCAAGACTGCCTTCCAGGAAGTTTGAGATACCTGCGCTCGGTGCTAAGAATGGTCGTCCGTCAATGAGTATGTTCATAATATATTTTTGAAGCGTTCTAATGATGCCTGGTAGGAATACTGTTCCTGGAAAAGGTTGCGTGCAGCCGGAACGAATTTCTGTCCAGGGACAAAGCGTGAGATGGCTTGTATGAAATCGTTAGTGCAATTGCATATAGTGGCTATGGAGTCGTTGACGTTGTATCCCTCCAATGCCTCGCAAGTACCTATTATATATTTCCCGTATTTCAGAGCCTCAGCAGTCTTTACTTTCATTCCGCCTCCAGTGGTAATGGGTAACACCACGAAGTCGGCGGCTTCATAATAGGGAGTGAGGTCTGGCACGTTACTGTGAATGGTTATCTGACTGGTCACCGTAATGTCGTTTACAAAGGCATCCATCCCCGAACCGACTATGGTCAGGTGAGCATCAGTGTGTGGAAGAATGTCGTTGCAGAACCATTTCAGTCCTTGTGTGTTACCAAAGAAATAGCTGCCAACAAACAATGCCTCCTTGCCTTTTGTAACTATTGATTGCACTTGTGAAGGTGTTGTATAGTCATCCTTCATGGTAATTGGAATGATGGCGTCTGCTTTTCGGCCATACAGCAGCTGTAGTCGTTTGGCATCCTTTTCATTCAATACAATGATAGAGTCAGAGTACCGACAAGACATCTTCTCGTTTTTCAAAGCCAAGGGAATCCAGAAAAAGTGCTTGTAATCCTTGCAATGGATGACATTTGAGCGGAAGAAGTCGTACTCGATATTGTGGAAAAACGTGAAGATACGGATGTTAGGGTTGTGGCGTTTGGCATATTTGGCTAACATGCCCAGTTGTGAATTGTCAATAAACAAGTCTGTGAACAATCCATCAGTAAGCATGTGGAGTACTTCGTGCAGGCCTTTGTCAGTCAGTCCCCCCAAATAACCTTTCATAATACCTACTGCCCTTTTGATAGTTCCTGCCAACTGGCGGTTCTCCTTATCGGGCTCAATGATGTAGGTTTCGATCTGTTCAGTACCCAGTATGTCCTGCAATGTCTGCAAGTTACGTTTAGAACACTGTGAACCACCAGAGTAAGCCTGGCTGTTGTTGAAGGTGACGAAAAGAAACTTTCTCATTACATCCATTTAGAATTAGTATTCTGGTTCTTCAAAGGTCTTCTCAAAAATGTATTTCCTTTCCTGATAGGACTTGATGCCGCCCATCAGAAGGTTGTCATACTGATGGATAGGTTCGTTGAGCGTAGTGACAGTCTTAAGCAGACAGTATAGTCCGACGAAGGTACAGAACAGATAACGATTGCGTTCGTAGTAGAAGCATTTGATAAGGTCGTTCCAGATAATCCAGTAGGCATAGATGAACAGGATATAGATACGCTTACTGATTTCTGCGAATTCGCTAAACAGGAAGATGGCCAGGAAGAATGCCACGAGTGAATTGACGAAGATATTATTCTCTGGACGTATGTCCTTGAGCTTCTGAAAGTAGCAGAAGACAAGACCACCTGTGATGAGCCGTTCGATGAATCCCATGCCAAAACCTCGTGCACTGCCAATCTCGGTGTATACTTCTATTTTATCCTCAATGAAGGCACCGCCAATACCTGTCAGTTTGACAAGGCCCAGAAAGATGGGGACATGAAGGACAAAGACGGCTATACAAGTTAAGAAGATGGCCAGATAGACCCATTTGTTGAGACTGCGGTGCAGGAAGAAATACATGGGGAAATAGACGAATGCCGAGAAGTGGAACGTAACAGCCAGCAGGCACATACCGAAATAGCGCAGGGCCTCCCGTCTCTGCAAGTACTGGATGGCATTGAGGAAAATGAAGATGCTGATGGAGTTACGCATCAGATTGGCATTGATGACGAACCCTTCGAAAACGAGGAAAATAGTCAATGCCAGCAGAACGTTGTCCGTGTATCGTTTAAAGAAAGGTATCAGCAATGCTGTATTGACGACCATACCCATGAAAACGAAGAAATGGAAATTGTCGAACAGCGACTTGCAGAGTAATTCAAACAGCAGGAAGCCCGGCTCGCGGCTCTTTCCCAGTTCGTAGTTGAACAACAAGTCCCATGAGCATTTGTCAAACTCTACGTAATAGGTCATCCAGTCGGTATTGATAAAGCCACGAAAAGCGAAGAACAAGAAATATACCAGTATCCCCAAAATTGTTATCTTGTGGCATAGTTCTTTATCATCCTTGCGTTGGTACAGAAGGATGGCCAGGAAGCCCAGAAAGACAACCAACAGAACATAAGGTATAGAATATATCATTCAGCTTTTGGATTCTTCGTCTTCGCAAACCGCTTACGGCCATACATTATCCAAAAAGCATCACAAAGTATCCCCAGGGCCATGAAGATAAGTACGATAAGCGACCGGGGAGTACTCGACGCCCTCAGTGGCATGATGGGCTCCTGAATAATAGTAAAAGCAGGTGTCCGCTCTTGCACTTTGGCCTTGGCGGCCTGAAGCTGAGCGTTGAGCGTCGTGTAGTTATTAAATTTGATTTGAAGGTCGTTTTCCATATCCTCCATTTTTAACTCTACACTCTTGAGGGCTACGCTGGTACTGGCATCAGAGAAGCTTGCGTACTTCTGACGAGCTTTTTCGTAATTATTTTTGGCTTCGTCGGCTAGTTTCTTGTAGTAAACAAAGTCATTGCGCGCCTTACTGGTACGGTAGTTGGTGATATATTCCTGTAGACGGCATTGCAGCGTATCAGCCACGATGGCAGCCACCAGAGGGTCTTGGTCGGTGACACTGATGCTGATGACACTTGTCTTCTTGTCGATAGTACAGAGTATGGCGTCGCGTATTCCCTTGTAGTATTCATAATCTTTTTTGGGAATCTTATAGGGGTCTTTCTTGCCGCTAAGAGTGTTGGCTGGTTCTTGCTTCTTTATAGATTCCTTGAGCCAAATGAGGGGATAATCCCAGAAAGGCACCTTCTGGTCTTTTGTGAGGTGCTCCTTATAGGTGCGCAAGGTGTTGTCATCCTTGAGTCGAACGGGTATGTCGAACAATTTAAGAACAAAGTTTGTGGATCCGAAGATATCTGGATATAGTTCTGGGTAAATAGCGTCCATGGACGATTTACCTCCCAACTCTATACCGAAGTTGGCTGCCATGTCGGCCAGATTGTCACTTAGTCCTAGCCCCCCTGACGACAGCTCAGGAGCCAGTATAACCTCTGACTTGAAGTATTTGGGAGTGCTGAGGGCAACGATGACACCGATGACAGCCCCAACGCCAACGAATTTTAAAAGCAGCCTCCAGTCTTTTAGAATCTTGTCGACAAGTGCTAAAAGGTCTATTTCCCTTGTAGTTTTCTTTTCTTCCATAATTAATATGTATTAGGCAAAGGGTGTGAAACCCTTGCAATGATAATCCAGTTCTTTATTTCGCTGTTTGATAGTCTTGGCCGGGATGCCAGCAACTACATCATAGGGATCTACATCCTTGGTAACAACGGCTCCTGCACAAACAACGGCTCCTTTGCCTATGGTAACACCTTGCAGGATGATGGCACCTGTGCCAATCCAAACGTAGTCATCAATGCGTATAGGTAGAAATCGACCGCGGAAATTGACGGAATTACAGTCGTGACTACCCGACATGATACTGACGTTGTGAGATACTGATACATTGTTGCCAATTTTAATTGTGCCTCTGGCATCAAGGGTGCAACCGCGGTTGATATGAGAGTAGTCACCGATTGTCAGTTGTTGCGGAGTCATGATATAGACGTGCTTCATGATGAAGGAGTTTTTTCCGATGCGCATTTTGAGGCGTTGCATCACAAAGCGTCTTAAGCTCCATGAAGGTATGTGTGGTAACACATCATTCAAGAGATATTCCGTCAGCAGAGCCACCAGCCAGCGGTAAAATGCTGACTGTTTGAAGTGATTCAGCCAGACCGTCTTCCTGATGGTCAGCTTGTCTATCAGTGTTAGGGGTTTGCCGGTAACAACCATACGGTTGTATGTGAGATTCTGCTTATAGCCAAAGGAGGCACCATTGAGGAGATAGATCTCAATGATGGCGTCAGTATACTGGAACCTATAACCTTCACGATACAATTGATGAATCTGCAGCCAGTCAAGGGCATAGCCGTAGGTCCCTTTTTGCATCAAATCGTATAGATATTTCTTATGCACCTCTGTCCTGACAAGTGATGATCCATGCCGATAGATGGGACCGTAATTCATCATAATGAAATCCGAGGCACGTTTGTAGACATCTCCATTGTCATCGCTTCGTTCAATACTGTCGCCATAGATGACATCGGCCTCGTCTGGAGCAGGTGCCTTTCTGATAGCCTGTTCCAAAGCGTGTGGAGATGCATAGAGGTCGCCACTGTTCAGGAAGTTGATCCATTCGCCCTTGGCATGGCTGATGCCCTTATTCATGGCATCATAAATGCCACCATCAGGTTCTGAGCACCAAAAGGCCAGCCTGTTGCTATATTCGTTGATAATATCAGCTGTGCCGTCGGTGCTGCCACCGTCAATGACGATGTACTCTTTGTCTTCCCATGTTTGTGAGAAGAAACTCTCCATTGTTTGCCTGATGTGGGCCTTATCATTGAAGACAACCGTTATGACACTTATCTTGTTGCTCATGATTCGAGTCTACTTGTTCCAAATGCCTGTCGCTTTCTGCCTGACAATGAGCTGGCATTGATAGAAGTGGATGGCACCCATAACTGCATAACTTGTTACCATGCAGATTACAATGCCTTCAATGCCGTGCCGGATACCCCAGCAGTAGGCCGACAATATATATAATAAGGTGAAAAGTATGGAGGTGATAATCTGAACATAGATTTTGTTAACCCCATTAATTAAGGCAGTTACACAATTGTTGAAGTTGAAGAATGAGACGTATAGAAAGACACAACATGATACTCTCATTGGGACGTTGACCGTTTCGCCTACCCATAGTCTGTAAAAGTAGGGCGACACGCATAGCATCATTAGGCCAGCCACAAGTGTCAGAATCCAGATGGTCAGTGTCCTGCGGAGCGACAATCTGATCCAGTCAAATTCCTTCTTGACGTATGCGTCTGTATAGGCGTTCCACATAGGGGCAATGACAATAGTGTATGCAATAACAATCAGATTGAAGAATTTGTAGGCAATGTTATAAGTGGTAACGGCTTCCTGCCCTGCAGCCTGGGCAATGAAGATATTGGCACTACCGAAGATGACGAGACAGGAAGTAATCTGAATAAAGAAGAATCCTACCCCCTTGCTTAATATCTGTTTACCGAAGGCAATGTCTATGCTGTCACGTGTGGGGCGAAGTTCTGGATGCTTCTTGAATAGTGGGATGGTAGAAAGGAAAAAGACGACAACAGGCGTGGTCGTGAATGTCAGGACAATATAGAACAGGTTGGTGGATGTTGTTTTGGTAATAATATATACTATGAGGAGGGCTATTACGTTGCTGCTGACAATGAGTAGGTCGTTGACAGCATATTTTTGCATGGCAACATAAACTAATCCGATATTCTTAACCACGAAAAGAACCAGCGTCAACAGCGTGGCATAGAGCAGCGAAATGGTTAGCAAACTGCTGTCTACGGCTGTTGTGTTGAAAAGACGGTTCAGGTCCAATGCCAAAATGCAAACCGTGCTGATAAGAATAAGCAGGACTGCGATGGCTGTCAACATGGCAAGTGTGGTGGTCAGGTAGACACGTCCTTGTTCATAGTCGCCTTTGGAGAATGATTGTGCCAGATAGTTCCTCATGCCATTACCAAGACCAACATCAAAGTAGGAGAACCACATAAGGATAGACGAAATGGTCATCCAAATACCATATTGTTCATTGTCCAAATAGTTGAGAGTCGTTGGCACAATAAGTAGTGAGGTTAAAAGCCCTATGCACTTGATGACACCCGAAATCAGAATGTTGTTGCGTAACATCTTATTTCGAGTGTTCTTTGGATGCAAAATGACCTTTACTTTGTTCATTGTTCATTAGGGCGAAGCCCGCTACTTAATCAGGTTCGCAATGGTGGCAATCATCGTGGCGATGGATGCCGTCGACGTGCCTATTGACAGCCACTCGGTGAGGCCAAGGCCGCGCTTACGGGCTTTCGTGGGCACCACAATCTGACAGCCAGGGGCGGGGCGGTGCTTACGGTCGGCCTTGGCCACCATGCCGTTCATGTAGATGATGATGGTCTGGCTGCGCTTACCCGTGGAACTGACGCCACCCGCCAAGTCCAGATAGTAGTCGGCTTTCTCGCCGGCCTTGTAACGCACGGTGTTGGGGTAGAGCACCTCGCCGTTGATGGTCACCGTACTGGTATAGCGGGGCACCACGATGCGGTCGCCCTCACGCAGGAACGGGTCGTCATCGCTGCCTGGGTTGGCCAAAGCCTTGTCCAACTCGATAGCCATGGGGAAGGTGGTCATGGTCAGCAGCTTCCTCACGTCGATGGAGTCGTTGCCCGAGTTGCGCTGTGCTGTGCGCAGCATGGTCTCCATCTGCTCGCGCTCCTCCTGGGTCATCTGTCGCATCAATTTAGCTCCCTCGGGGTAGGCACGCTGAGTCAGTCCGCCGGCCTGCTTGATGATTTCGCTCAGTCGCTGGCGGCTGTTGGTCGGCGTATAGCTTCCCTTGAACTGCACCTCGCCCTCCACGATAACGTTCTGCTGTTCGTTATACTTCGGGCTGCGGCGCACGTAGATTTCGTCGTAGGGCTGCAGTCGGAAGTCGTTGGCCTCGTCTATCTTGTAGTCCTTGTCAATTCTGAAGCTGTAGGTGAAGGCCAGCGTGTCGCTGGCTTCGGTGGCTTCAGGGGCAATGATACGGCGTGCCACATCGACTTTGGCCAATGAGGCCGCGTTGGTCAGTCCGCCGGCTTGCAGTATGGCGTCCTCCACCGTCTGGTTGGCGGCATACTTATAGGTGCCAGGGTAGGCTACTTCACCATGTATGGTGATGGTCTTGTCCTGCTCCTGCTCCTCGTAGCTGGCAATGTAGAGCACGTCCTCGTTCTTGATGGGAACGTCAGGCACCGTACCTTCCAGGATGCCGTTGATGTCGATGCTCATCACCTCGAGCGATCGGTCGGCCTTGGTGCGGTGCATCACGCCATGCTGGCCGATGGCTTCCTCGGTCAGTCCTCCGGCTGCCTCAATCAGGGCTTTCACCGAGTTGATTTGGCCGCCCACCTGGTACATGCCCGGACGGAACACGGCGCCAATGACCTGCACCATATTCTGATAGCGCACGATGGTGGAATCCACGGTGATGGAGTCTTCGTCCATCAGGCGGAAGTCGTTGGTGTCGAACTCGCCGACGTTGAACACCGAGTACTGCTGGCCCGCTTTGCGGTGTACGCGGATGCTCTTCGTGAAGGCATCGCCCGTGAATCCTCCGGCATAGCGTAACAGCGTGGCGGCACTCTCCGTCGTCTTCATCTCATAGTACATAGGGCGCTTCACCTTGCCGGCAATGCACACCAACGACTCGTAGGGACCTACGGTGATGATATCGTTGTCCTGCAAACGGACGTCGCCGGTCAATTGTCCGTTCAGCAGAAAGGCATAGACGTCGACGCTCGATATCTGGCGACCGCCACGGAACACCTTGATGCTGCGCAGCGTACCTATGTCGTTGGGACCGCCCGCCATATAGAGGGCATTATAGACGGTGGCAAAGGCCGACATCGTGTAGGTGCCCGGCATCTTCACCTCGCCTGTCACGCTGATGGTGATGGTGCGCGTCTGGCCTAACGTCAGTTCAATTCTGGAATCCTGATAACGGGGGCCTATCACCTGGCGCAGCCGTTGCTTGGCCTGTGCTACGGTGAGTCCGCCTAACTGTATGACGCCCACGTCCTCGATGGTGATGGTGCCGTCGGGCGAGATGGTCTCGGTGACACTCTCCTGCGAGGCTCCCCAGATGTCGACGTTCACCACGTCGCCAGGTCCTAAGTGGTAGTTTTGCGGCGTGGCAAGGTTCATCGAACTCTCGAAGGTCATGCTTTTGTTGTTAAACACATCGTGACCGAATATCTTGCGGCCTTTCTCCTTTTCCTCCTCCAAGAAGTATTTCAGCGAGTCGGGCATCATGAAGTCCATAGCGTCGTCCATCTCCGTGAAGTCCTCGTCCTCCTCGTCGTAGGTGTTCTTCTTCGTCTTGGGGCGGCCGTCCTTGGTGCGGTACTTCGACACGTTGCGCTTCTCGCGTTCGGCCTGCTCAGGGCGCTTCTCACCGTTGGCCTCGCGCATACGTGTTTTCACATCCTTCGAACCGGCTGTGATGTCGTCGGCGCCCAAGGCTCCGTTCTTTATCTGCCGCTGGTACTTCTTCTGGATGCGCCGTATCTGCTCGATCGTCACGCCGCGCTGCATCAGCTGCGTCACAATCTGCTGACGCGACACGCCCTTGGCGTTCTGCTCTATCACGTAGTCCATCACCTGATTATCGGTCATGCCCGACTGTGCCCACCCGTATGAGGTGGACAGCAGCAGGCATAGCATTATAAAGGCCAGTCGTTTCATCATTGCATTGTCTTCTTATATCATATATAACTTATTTGCCGCCCTTTTATTGTGTTTCAGCCGCAAAATTTGTTATCGGTGGAATCCGTGCCATAGAGGAAATGGCACGGATTCCACGTCACTCGATGTCCTCGAAGTCCTCGCCGAACAGGTCGCGGGCATGGGCGGGGGTTGTGGCGCTGCCGTCTATGTAACCGCTCGTGCTGTTCATCAGTTCCTCCGAGGCAAGTTGTAGCACCTCAGTCTGAGGTGTCGTATATGGCTTCTTCATATCTCTTATCTTTTTATCTTTTTACCATTATTGATGTAGATTCCCTTCTTCGTGGGCTGCTCAATGCGTCGTCCCTGCAGGTCATACCAGTGCTCAGTGCCGTCACTGCCGACGAGGCGGAGGGCGTTGATGGACGTGGCATTCTCACCGAACGAGCTGCTCATTTCTCGGGCGTCGTTAGACGGCCCCTCGATGTAGGCGCGGAAGGGTGGGATGTAGACGGCGGTATTTTCAGCAGGCACTTGACCCCACTTGCTGCCATCCTGCAGGATGTATTTGCCCGCTGCCTTGGCGTTGCTCAGGCCGGTGAAGGTGCCCTTCAGTGTGTAGCCGTCAGCGGTCGTGCTGTTGATGGCGGTCGAGGTCACGTCCACGTCCGTGCAGTTCTCCGTGAAGTTGGCATTGCCGAAGACGGCGACCAGATACGGCGTGTTGGCAACGGGTTTCACCACCTCCTCGAAGTCCAGTACCGTGCCTTTGACGCTGCTCAGCGTGTAGTACCTGACGGCCTCGCCCGTCAGCGGTTCGAAGGGCAGGCATACGGTGTACAGTTTGGCCGCCTTGCTGTCGATGGTCTTGTCGCCCTCGCCCTCACCGGGAGCCTTCAGCGTGCGGCTGTAGGTCAGGTTGGCCAGTTCGTCGTCCTCGTCGAGGGGCAGTGGATTGGCGCTGCCCGTGCCTTCCATCAAGCTGACGTTGTAGCCGTTCTCATCCTCATTGACGGTGCCGCCGGCGTAGTCTATGTTCTTTGCCTCTACGGTCAGCACGCCTGTCTTGTAGGTGATGGCGTAGTTGTTGCTGCTCAGTCCGCTGGGGATGATGTAGTAGACGCCCACGGGGCTGCCGGCCACGTAGTCATCGCCCGAGCCGTCGGCCTCGGTATTGTACTCGTAGACGGGGGCGTTGTTCAGAACCGACTCGTCCTCGCCACTGACAAAGCCGCTGTAGGTCACGCCGTTGTTGTCAGCGTCGTCGCCGTAGCTGATGGTTTTCGCATTGGCCGTGACGGTCAGTGTGGCCTTCGTGATGTTACCTGTGGCCGTCGCCTGGTTGCCCGAGGTATCCAGCTGGTAGTTGTCAGCGCTTTCGCCGCCGAGGGTCGCATTGGTGTAGTTGAGTGTCACGGTCTTGCCCGTGCCAACGTCCTTGCTGTTGAACGTGCCAGTTACGCCATTGATGGTCAGGACGTCGCCCGACACCTTGCCGTTGAACGTGGCGCCGCTGCCGTCGGTCGTTGCCGTCGTCGTGCCGTCGTAGGGCCTTTCGTTCACGGCGATACCGCTGGTCACGGTGACCGTCCTTTTCGTGATGTTACCTGTGGCCTTCGCCTGGTTGCCCGTGCCAGCCATCCTGTAG
>JAEEGL017146273.1_pt1 | contig 18102 bp, 16 predicted proteins | sample 9134231 | NCBI WGS metagenome assembly JAEEGL01 (sample SAMN16246548, study PRJNA631951) | gut metagenome | biome: gut microbiome; feature: rumen; material: fiber-attached | host: Bos | place: Iran: Karaj | collected 2018-10 | reverse complement strand
GGAGCCTTAAGGCACGAACAACCTTCCCAAGGGCATAAACCGCCGGATTGCCATTCCGGATATTATCCTTGTCATGAACAACAAAATAATGGCATAGACAACGCAGGACAAACACAATATATAGTATTATTTTGACGTGAGTTATGTTACAATTATATTAAGTTTTTGCGAGATGGGAGGATGCCCCTTGCAGATCGTCGTGTGTGATAAGGATCGCGCTTCTCTGGAGAATGTGACGAACTGTTTGGAAAACTGGATCAAAGCAAACCATCATGAGGATGTGGTGATGATCCGGTTGTTTACCTCCAGTGAGGATCTGTTGAATGAATGGGATTCCGGCATGCTGATCGATATCCTGTTCACCGATGTCAGAATACCGGACGATATCGAAGGGATACAGGTAGCCAGAATCATCTTCCGGGAAAACGAACACATCCTGTTTGTTTTTTACTCGAGTGATATGGATTATGCGCCGGAGGGATATAAAGTCAACGCACTCCGATTCCTCCGGAAACCTGTAACACAGGAAAACATCAACGAATGCATGGATATCGCCTGGCGGCAGTGGGAACTTCGGCATCATCAGTCGGTAGCGATCGAATCGGGCCGCCGGCTCCTTTTTCTGCCTTCGGACTCCATCATATGCATTGAATCCTACGGCCACAATCTTCGCCTTTCCACAACCGATCTTAAGGAAACCTATGAAGTCCGGGCCAATATGGAAAAAATCATGAAATCTCTGCCGGAAAAGTTATATGTGCGCTGTCACAGAAGCTATATCATCAACATGATGTATGTGCGGAAATATGAAAAAAACACGCTGACGCTCTCCAACGGAATGCTGATTCCGGTCGGCCGGAAGTACGCTCAGGCGGTTGCTGCCAGCCTGCGGCAGTATGAACCGGAAACCGGGACCGCACCTTGAAAATCATCTGTTTCAGAAGTGGTACAATACAGGCGGCAGTAGTGATCGGTTTTCCAGGTGCTTTTTCCATGACGTGCCGGATGAAAACAGCGCTACGGATCGTCGAATATATGCAGGGGGGTGTATGACTGTGAACAAAAGAACGGCGATTGTATTTTGCCTCATCTCTTTAGTAACAGCCTGTGTACTGTTGCTGACAACCGGGCTTGCTGAGGATCTGCCGTTCCGCTTTTATCGGCAGGCATTTATCCTGAACGATGAAGGACTGATCGAATCCTCAGAACTTCAGACCACGGTGCCGATCCGGTACAACACGCAGTATCCTGCCGACCTGCTGCGAGACCGTATTTCAGAGTTTGCGGAACGGGAACCCGAACCCGGAGATATGTGGGAGGATCTGTTTTCCGACGCGCTGGTCATCTCTGATACAAACAAGGAGGAATCCATGCTGTTCCGTTTTGACGGTCCGGTTCTTTCCATTCTTTCCGATGATCTGACAGGAGGCCTGGAGGTCATCGACTGCCGGATTGAGGAAGAAGATATCCTCCTCATACTGGAACGGGAGGATCAGACGCATTTCCTGAGGATTATTGAGTGGGAGAATAACGATTATTGCTTTACAGACTCAACCGACCTGCCGGATTTTGTCAGAATCGCCAGCCGATGGTCCGGAACAAGCTACGGCGAGCTTCGATGGAAGGAAGAACAGTATTATATATCCCTTCGCAAAGATCCCGGGATCGGATGGCGGATCAGCATGATCGATGAGAAGGTCATTGAACCGCTGTTCTTATGGGATCAGAGAGGCGTCATATTTCATGGAAATTTCCTGTTCTGTGACCATGACCTGATCATTCCGATTACGGAAGCAGACTTCGAAAGCTATCATCAGAAAGTGTTGGAAGCCTTCACTTCAGCGGATTCCTCCCGCTGGATGACCGTAATACAGGAAAACAAGCTGCCGGTACCGGTTTACGCGGAACCTTCCGAAGGCAGCACCATACTCTGTGAACTTCTGGCAAACAGGCCGGTATACGTACTTGAAATGACTGATGAATGGGCGCATATACAGCTGGGCGACGCAGTAACAGGCTTTATCCCCGTGAAGAACGCGGAGTCCCAGCAGGATGAGCACTATGCCGGACTGCCATCGGATTATATCAATCAGGACATCATTCCGGGAGCAAACATTTATGCCGCGCCGGATACATCTTCCCGCATTCTCGATCAGGCAGGAGACATGAAGACCTGGATTATCGGGATATACAGCGATGAAGAATGGTACCTGGTGATGACCCGGAACGGACAGTTCGGGTATCTTCAGAGTTCTGACACCCAACCCGGAAACGGATGACTGCGAAACCGCGGTTTGATGAAAACACCCGATTCACAATAAGTGATATGCTCCCTTCGTGAGAGACAATAAAAAGCTGTCGCATGAAGGGAGCATTCATTATGTGAAGTAAGAGATCCGACGCTAAAAAACGTCGATATAGTCAAAGAGCACATATTCAGGGAACAAGAGCCAAACAATCGGCAGTGGAATACAATATTGATTATGGTAGTATCCTGTTTCGAAACAGTGAAGCAGTAATCATATCATTTTCTTCTGTCCGGAATTAATGACATGTTTGCTCAGTCTCAGCCTTACATAATTCTCCTTCATCATACCAGATAAATCAGCCATTTCCTTCCCATACATCGCTTTGCCGCACAAACCCGTATTCTCCGGTACCCGGGAACCAGACATGATACCATTCATCACCAATAATACCGATTACCTTCCATGTATCGCCCCAATGATAAGCATAAGCGCCGTTCTGCGGTTCCGTATAGACTTTTAACATACCATTGCGGATGGACAATTGCGGCATGGCAGAAGTATCCAGGCGCAGCGAGCTGCCCGCCTGCCCGAATGTCAGGTAGCGTTTCATCATGTACCCCCGGACCCAGCTTTTCCAATCGCCGAAGATCACTAACGTCCAGTCGCCATCCTGCGCGCTGATGCCGACAGGAGTTCCGGTGTAATACTTACCCTGTGAACGGCTGCCCCTATCCGCTTGTTCCCGCAGGTGCAGACGGTCATCCGGGTTCGGATTGACCACCATGGCATAACTGCTGGAATCCATCTGAGCGGAGGCTTCATCCAAACTGTGGGGCAGGCTGGTCCAGTCCATCTGTGTAATGTCATCCCAGGGGTGGTCGCCATAAAGGATGGTTTGGGATGGCACTTCCGATGCATCCCATAACGTTTTATCGCCGAAGAACAGGAAACCTCCCGATTCTTCAGAACGGACACTGTCGTCATAGATATACTCAAGCCCTGCCTTGCCGGAATAGAGCAACTGAACAGTTACGCAGCGCCCGTCTATCCACAGACTGTCAGAAAAGTTCTGATACCCCAGCACCGTACCGGCGGGAAGCGGACTGCTTTCAATCAGGTTCACGGCCCGGTGACTCATGTACTCACAGATCACATACACCCGGCTGCCATCCGGCTTCTCCATCAGGAAATGCATGGCACTGTTCTTCAGCATTCCCTTCATGAAGACATACCCGGGCATCAAAGCGTCAGCCGCTTCCTGGAAAAAACGCCCGTTCTCGGACGCATAAAAGTCTGTGGTGCCGATGAACGTCGGAAAGCGGGAGACGTCGAAGTCCGACAGCCGGACACAGTTCGCCATCCAGGCAGCGGGAAGCACTTCCATGAGTTGAATGCCATGGTCATTGTCATCTTCACTGTACATACTGAAAGTACGGACGATTTCCCCACTGTTGGCGTCGTCCCATACGGTACTCCATACACGGGTGTATTCACCAAAGCTACTGTCCGCAGAATACTGATCCACCAGGCCCCAAGTTCCGTCAGCGTTTCGGCTGCTGTGGTATCGTACCATCTCGGTATCCGAACGTATATAGGTCCAGAACACGGCGTTGTCGCTGTCCAGCAGGAGCTCAGGCCAATCCCTGTCCTGAATCAGCGCTGTGGGATTGTCAATTACAATTCGCCATACGCCATCGTGCCGTTCCAGAACAACCAGTTTTTTTACTCCGCCTGTATCCGCAAAGCAGGCTGCTGTGTCTCCCCACTGCGAAAGCTGTACAGGATGGGATATCCCTGCTTCCCGGAGCACTTCAGTGATTTCAGCTTCATCTTCTGTGCTGGCCAAAGAAAATGTGCCCCACAAGACCAGTAAAGCCAGAATCAAGCCAAAGAACCTTCTCATCTTCATTTCCTCCGCGTTCTGTTACTTATTCAGGCATAGAACGACAATGGCAACTCTCCGTTCTCTTTTCCCTATCGTACATTATAACGATCCGGAAGAGCAAAATGTTTCATTCCGTAATGTTTCCCTTACCCGAAAAGAGAAGATCAGGTGTCCGTCCGGATTATTCTTTCTGGAAAGTCGCAATCACGGCAATCGGGATATACATCCCGTTATATTCATCATCATCCAGCAGAAGCATCTTCCCGTTCCAGGCGGCAACAGGATACATATTGAACAGGTCCTCCCAGAGCGGGTATTCCTGCAGAGCCAGCGACGTCCGGATAAACTGATCGGATGGCATCCGGCTGATGATGGCAAGGGAAACCAGGCCGCCAAGATATGTCTGTGGCGGGAACTCTTCAAAATTGAAAATCCGGATCCGGTCAATCAGGTGTTCTCCATCGTCTCTACAAACCAGAATGACGTATGTCGAATCCCCGAAAACAGCCGCGTACATTTCTGTCCCGTCTGTCCCAGGAGAAGCTTCGTCAACAATTTCCAGCGGGATATTTCCGGCATATAGCTGATTAAATCTTTCCCATCCTTCAAAAAACTCCTGTACAGTCATCGGGTTTGTTTCATACAGGCCGTCCACGGCCCAGTCCTCTGACATCGGAAGTCCAGTTTCCGGCACAGCCGCCTTCACTGTCATCAGGTAATAATGGAAATCGCTGCGATCCACATAGCGGCAATCCGCCTGATACCGTTCTCCCGTCCACTTGAATGATACATCCGGAGCTGTTGATGCGGCAAACCGGTCCAGCACGTCATCCTGTTCTGTTCCTTCCGCCGCTTTGATGCAGCCGGCAGTAAAATAGGACCCGTACCGATAGTCAATATCCTCCCCGCAGAGAACGTGGATTTCATTAACGACTGCGTTTTCATCATCAGAAGGCAGGAGCAGCAGCGCATATAAATCGCTGGAGCCGATTGTCAGCGTCCGGACCCAGTGGCCGTCCATATAAACCGCGCTTCCAATTTCAATATCATCCGGCGACATGATATCCCGGTAAGCGCCGCTGTCCAGAAAATGATAGAAATCCCGGATAAACTGGCGCAGCGTGGACGGCGCGTTCTCCGGTTTACGCTCTTTTGCTTTCGCGATCTCCGCCTTGATCCACACGCCGGAAGATGTATGTTTTTCTTTTTCTTCAGACAGATTGCAGGAATTCATATATCCCTGTCCGGCTGAGCTGTCAGTCGCCAGCAGGTACCAAATACCGTCTTCGCCGGTATATACCCTGCCAATCCACTTTTCTGGAAAACGTGGGTTAAAACCTAGAGCGGTCTCAAATGAAAAGTCGTACTGCCACAATTCCTCAGACCCGGAGACAATGCCGTTCTGTATTTCCGGTTCCTCCGGACACAGCGATCCGGCTGCCTGTTTCGCGAGGGTATTCATCCATTCTTCCAATTCATCCTCATCCGCGGAGACTGTCAGGCCAATCGGAATGTGTTGAGCAATAATCCGGTCAAAATCTCTTGTTAAGCAAAAGGCCATCGTGACACCGTTGTCATCCGTAAAGATATATGGCTTTGTGGGAAATGCCATACCGATTCCCATAAAATTCTCATAAACAGCTGTCTGGGCAATCAGCAGCGCCTGCCGCTCATCCGCTGTTAACGGTGTCAGCAGACACAGCGCCTTTTCACTGTGATCGCAGTCCTGAATCAGTAAAATGACAGCCTCTGTCCCACGCAGATACCCTTTGGCCGAATAGGTGCATCCGGGAGAATCCGGCTAGGTGTAAGAAAAGGTGATTATACCGGCTTCCTCATCGTATGCAGCCTGCCCAGTCTCCCCGTCATAATAATCGATGTAGAACGTCATGTAATCATACAGCGCATCCCTTTCATTTTCCGCTTCGCTCATTTCCGGATGATCCTTTTTGTGTTTTTCAATCAGCGGAGAAATATCCGCGCTGCGGAGCTGGTATTCGCATCCGTCGAGACCGCAATGACCGCCCAACAGAATGCTGTCCTTCCAGTAGCCTTCCAGATCATCCTCATGGGCCACCCACGGCATTCCGGTCAGCGCAAACCCGATCTCTCCAATCTTACCCCGGAAAGCTTTCAGCGGATCAAACTGTACGGGGCCATCTGCAGCGGCTGTCGGTAATATCCCGCACAGAATCACAACGGATAACAGGAAAGCGATGGTTTTCACAGACAATCCGAATAATACGGAACAGCGATGCGTCATTTTTTCAGTTCTCCCGTTCTGTTTTTCCTGGTTTATCTGCTGGTACAATATGCCGGACGCAATCCAGCGCTGCCGGCAGTGTCATTTCCTGCCCGTGGAAGATGAATATGGTATCCTCGTCATTCCACCACAATGACACAAGTCCCTCCTTTACTGCTGCCGTTACCCTTGAACCGTGGATGAAGTATTCAGATATTTCAGCATCTTCCGTATCCAGACGGATAACGGTATCCCCCGGATACTCACTGTAGCTGATATCCCAGGCGGCGGAAGATGAAGGATTGATTTTGTAGGAAACCTGTGAAACATCGTCCAGTTCAGCATGGACGATCACTGCTGTTTCGGGGAGATCTGTCAATATGTTTTTGCCGGTCCATCCTTTCGGCATGACAGAACAATCCGTTGCCGCATGGTTCCGGTTCTGATTCTTGTTCTCCGATACCGGCGGGATGGATACAATACCGTCCTCCGGATCTGATTCCGGATGATCAGAATGCATTGTGATCTCCGTGTATTTCGAGGTCGTATCCACAAACATTTTACCGATATATTCTCTCAGTTCCGGTACTGCCGCCAAAGCGATCCCCAGAGAAACGGCCAGCACCGCAATGACGGCGGCTGCAATCCGGAAGACCTTTGGGAGCGTATTTTTCAGCAGGCTGGTTCTTGCCTCTCTGGCGACAGTTCTGCTGATGATTTCCAGATGGGTGGCTTCATTTTTCCGGAAGAACGATTCCATATGGACCTGATCTGTTTCGAAAAGGGAACCGGATATCACGGAAAGCAGCCGAGCTGATTCATAATTGCGCAGAAACGAGCCGAAAAGAACCCATGACTGCTCTTCCGGACTGACAACCGCTTCATTTTTCATGACGATGATTTCTCCTTTTTCAGGTGCTCCGCCAGGCGCTTCCTTGCCCTGAACAGCGCGGAATAAATGCTGGCTTCCTTCACGCCAAGCAATGCAGAGATTTCCGGGACGGTCTTTCCTTCCGCATATCGCATTCGGATGATGTCCCGATCATTGTCCGTCAATGATTGCCAGGATTCCAGGACTTCGTTCATGCTGCTGCTTTCAAACAATTGGATATACGGATCAGCGGGGGTTGCCATTTCATCCATTGCTTTATTATCATAACTAGCAATATACATACTGCGTTTTTTCTGCCGGAGGCGATCCCTGCATGTATTTGCTGCCATGGCAGCAATATAGGATGCCTTCTGCGCATCTGATACAGACCGGAGCAGATCCGCCTTTTTGCATATCTTCTCAAGGGTGCTGCCAAAGGCATCTTCCGCTTCGTTGTAATCGCCCGGAAAGAAGGAGAGTACAACTTTATAGATCAGATTCCGGTAGTCCAGATAGATTTGCGTCAAGTATTCCCGGTCCTGATCACTGTTCATCGTCAGCAAAGCAACCGGCAGAATAACGGATACCGGTGTGAAAACTTCGGGAATAAACGAATACATCTGAAAGGATGCCTCTTTTCTTTTTCGGATACTGCGTGAGTTTACCATGAAATTGCCGATTCACACAAAGCCGTAAACTCACTCATTTAATATGACGCTTATTTGTTCTGTTTTCTTCTTTGACCGGGTCAAAGATTCCGTTTTTTTTCCATATCTGGCGGAGCGCAGCAAAGCCGAGCAGGTGCCTGCACACACGATATATGCAGCCTGTAAACGGTCTCTGCACGTTTTATTCAAAAAAATGATTAATCAGGTTCTCATACATTTCATACATTTTTAGGTTTTAGACGAGAAAAACATACCGGTTCCCCGTTTTGCGGACTGGATAATCAGGCATCCTGTTCCGCCAGGCGGAGAGCAAGGGTGGTATAACGCCTGGCGACATGATTGTTTTCCACCATGCGGCGGATGATTTCCTCGCTGCCGACCAGCACGACCATGGATTTCGCGCGGGTCATGGCGGTATAGAGGAGGTTGCGCGTCAGTAGCATGGGCGGACCGCCGGTCACCGGCATGACGATGACCGGGAATTCGCTGCCCTGGGATTTGTGGACAGAGAGGCAGTAGGCCGGCTCCAGGGATTCCAGATCCCCGGCCTCGTATTCCGCTTCTTTTTCTTCATCAAACAGAACAGTGAGCGTGTTGCTTTCCGGATCAACCGCGGTGATAAAACCGATGTCCCCGTTGAAGACGCCTGCGCCTTCCTCCCAGCCGGAACCGGTTTTCCGGATCCAGGCGAGCTGGTAATCGTTCTTTGTCTGAATTACTTTATCCCCCAGCCGGAAGACGGTTTCCCCCCAGGTCATCTGGGGCGTTTTCGGGCCGGCCGGATTCAGCGCGTCCTGAAGGCGGGCGTTCAGCATGTGGACACCGCATTCTCCCTTCCGGGCGGGAGCCAGGACCTGGATGTTCCGCATGGCGAGGGCGGCCGCTTCCTTTTCCGGATACTTCAGGAAAGCGGGGAGGCGCCGGGTCAGCAGGGAGACGATGGTATCCGCCGCCTCCGGGATGGATGTCTTCCGTTCAAAAAAGAAGTCTGTGCCCTTTTCGTTCAGCAGGGGCATTTCGCCCTGGTTGATCAGGTGGGCATTCATGACGATCCGGCTGGCCTCACTCTGGCGGTAGATATCTGTCAGGCGGGCGCAGGGAACGGCGCAGCTGTCGAGAATATCCCGCAGGACATTGCCGGCGCCGACACTGGGCAGCTGGTCCGCGTCGCCCACCAGGATCAGGCGGCATCCGGGCTCCACGGCCCGGAGCAGGGAACGCATCAGCATCAGATCAATCATAGACGCTTCGTCGGCGATAATGCAGTCCGCCTCCAGCGGATTTTCCTGGTTCCGGGCGAAGACGCCTTCATCCCCGCCGTATTCAAGAAGGCGGTGAATGGTTTTCGCCTCGGCGCCGGTGGCCTCGGACATCCGCTTGGCAGCACGGCCGGTCGGCGCACAGAGGACGACGTCGTTATCTTCAGAGAGCAGATTCAGGATACAGTTGATAATCGTGGTTTTGCCGGTGCCGGGGCCGCCGGTGATGACGAATACGCCGGTTTCCAGCGCCTGAATGATCGCCTGGCGCTGGCTGTCGGAAAACGAGATGCCGTGGCCGCGTTCAAAGGCGGATACTGCCCGGACAGCCCCGGCATATTTGTCGGGCCGGATGGCGGCCATCAGTTCCCGGATCCGGAGGGCGACCTCCTGCTCAGCATGCCAGAAAGAGGGCAGATAGATCCGCCGTCCGCCGTCCTCATCATCAGTCTCACCGATCAGTGTCCGGGAAAGCAGCAGGGAGGTCAGCGCCCGGTCGCACAGTTCACGGGGAATCTGCAGCAGTGAAGCGGCCGCATCGCAGAGCGTGTTTTCCGGCAGATAGACATGGCCGGAAGAGGCTGCCGATTCGCGAAGGATATATTTCAGCGCGCAGCGGACACGGCTCTGGCTGTCCGGCGCGACACCCAGCGCGATGCCGATCCGGTCGGCTGTTTTGAACCCGACACCCTCAATATCATCACACAGGCGATAGGGATCCTGCCGGATGATATCCGGCGTCTGATCCCCGTAGAATTTGCTGATCTTTACGGCCAGCGTGGCGGGAATGCCGTATGACTGCAGGAACACCATTGCCCGGCGGGCGGACTGGTGTTCCTGAAAACTCTCGGATATCATGGCGCAGCGTTTTTTGCCGATACCGGGGATCTCCGTCAGCCGTTCCGGGTGCTCGGAAAGGACCGTCATCGTGTCCTCCCCGAAATGACGGACGATCAGGACAGCTGTGGAGGGACCGACGCCGCGGATCAGTCCACTGCCGAGATACCGCTCAATTCCCAGAAGCGTCGTCGGGACGCGGATTTCGCATGAGACGCATTTAAACTGGCGGCCGTAGGTTTTATGCTCGATCCATTCCCCGGTAAAGACAGCCTGTTCCCCCGGACTCAGTTCCGGCAGGGTACCGACCACGGTGACTTCACTCCGGCCCGCGCGAACGGTAATGACGGACCAGCCGTTTTCCTCGTTGCGGAAAACGGTGTTCAGGATGCCGGCTTCAAGCTGTTCCATCGTTCCTCCAGGACAGTCAGCGGTCAGTGTTCTGTGATCAGGGTAAGGATAACATAAAAAACGGGGATTGTCATTAAATCCACGGTTTGATATAATTATACAAATCATCCGGCAGAGGAGTGGCGCGAATATGGACTTCATGAAAACCCTGCTCATCTATATGACGGCGACATTTGCAATCGCCGTGCAGAGCACTGCCGCGCCTTCTGAAACACCTGTTCCGGTGGTGACTCCCGCCGCGATCGAGGAAACCGCCGCTACGCCGACGATGCAGGTGATCCAGGGCATCGCGCCGACCCCCTCGGTGACGCCGGCCCCGGTTCCGCAGATTACGCCGAACAGCAAATACCACAACCTGGGACAGGGATCCCGCGGCTCCGAAGTCAAACGGCTGCAGGAACGCCTGATCGAGCTGGGCTACCTGCCCGAAGGATCCGCCGACGGCGCGTACGGGCGGCAGACGGCGAACGCGATCCGTACTTTCCAGTACTATAACGGCCTGACACAGGACGGCATCGCCGGCCGCAGGACGCAGACATACCTGTTCGAGAACCCGGACGTCGCGCCGTATCCGACGGCAACACCCGAGCCGACGCCGGAACCGACACCGGAACCGACGGAAGTGCCTACGCCCGAACCGACGCCGGAACCTACCCCGGAACCTACCCCGGAACCTACGCCCGAACCGACGCCGGAACCCACGCCGGAACCCACGCCGGAACCGACCCCCGAACCGACACCGGAGCCTACGGCGGAACCGACCGAAGAGCCTACAGCAGAGCCGACGGAAGAACCGGCCGCAGAACCCACGGAAGAGACGGCGGAAACGTCAGCTCCCGCTGAGATCATCACGGAAATCGACCTGGACGCGGACCTGTTTATGGAGATTCCCGGACGCGTCGCGTTTAACGACAGCGGCGCTCCGCTGGAATGGGTCGCCATGAAGGACGGCACTCCGACGGCTTTCTATCCCCGGCTACAGGAAAACGACGGGATGATCCGCATCAGCCTGGACGACCTGGTCTGCTGCCTGGAAGGCTGGAGCCTGTCGGACGAAGGAACTGTCGTGCTGGAAGCGGAAGGGCATACGCTGGGACTGTATAATGAGGACGCGGGATGTTCGGCCACCGTGGACGGCGCGGAAATCCCCATGACACCCCGGGATTTCGATTTTGAAAACGAAGGGCATTTTATCAGCGCCGAATTCCTGGCCCGCGCACTGGGCGGGGAAGCGGTATGGGACGCGGACGAAAGCACGCTGATGCTCCGCATTCCGGTGGCATCTGCAGAGTAAACGCCATGCATAATCCGGGCAGATTTCTGCCGTGAAGACAATTGAAATCGTTTCCGGCTTCCGATACAATAAACGGGCGCCGAAAACGCAAGGCGCGGAACAAGGAGGTGTATCGGATATGAAATCAGCGACGATCCGGTTGAGCCTGGTGGAAAACGTCAACAAGTTTGTCAATATCGTGTCCCGTTATCCGTATGAGATGGATCTGCGGGCGGGGCGCCATGTGGTGGACGCCAAATCGATCCTGGGGATTTTTTCCCTGGACCTGAGCAGGCCGATTACCCTGGAGATCTATAACGACGACTGCGACAAACTGCTGGAAGAGATCCGGCCGTTTACTGAGGCAGAAGAAGACTAAAAAGACGAACAATATACGAAAAAACGCTTTTCAATATTCGGAAAATATGCTAAAATACGGATTCAGGGGAGACGGAATGTTCCCCTGAATATTCTTTTTGCCTCGAAAGGCCAGGGGGACACCGCCAATGGACAAGGTTCGCAGGAATGAACGGATGAGCGCGATGATGAGACTGCTGACGGGAGCGCCGAACCGGATCTTCACGTTAAGCGGCTTCTGTGAAATGTTCGGCTCAGCCAAATCCACCATGAGCGAGGATGTGGACCTGCTGCGGGAAGTCTGCCGGAACTATGACCTGGGCGAGGTAGAAACGGTTACGGGCGCTGCCGGCGGCGTACGGTACCGCCCGGCGGTAAGCCGTGAAAAGGCACGCGCGTATATTACGGATCTTTGCGAAAAACTGAGCGGAACAGAGCGCGTTCTGCCGGGAGGATTCCTGTACTACAGCGACATCCTGAGCACGCCGGATATCGTCAACCGCATGGGCGAGATCATCGCGACCGAGTACTACGAATGCAGGCCTGATTTTGTCCTGACGATGGAAACCAAAGGGATTCCGGTCGCCTTTGCGACAGCGAACGCGCTGGGTGTACCGCTGGTGATCGCACGGCATTCTTCCAAAGTATACGAAGGATCCGCCGTGAACATCAACTATGTATCCGGGTCCGGCAACATTGAGATGATGAGCCTCAGCCGGCGCGCGGTCCATGAAAACCAGAAGGCGCTGATCGTGGACGATTTCCTGCGGGGCGGCGGAACGGCCAAGGGCATGGTGGAACTGATGCGTGAATTCAACGTCCAGGTGGCCGGAATGGCATTTGTCATGGCGACCGTGCAGCCGGACAAGAAACGGATTTCCGGCGAGAAGGCGCTGATGACGCTGACAGTGGACGACGGCGAACCCGCCAGGGCTGTGGTCCGGCCGGCGGAATGGCTGACAGGCGAAGCATAAGGCAGCCGCGGACCTCCGGAACGAGCCCCGCGGACAGACGGTCTGATTGCAAAAACACCCCCGATTGTGATATAATCAGATGTTAATATTCTCAGGAAAGGGGGAGGACCGGACGTGTACGATATGACACCGCCGCAGCCGACGCAGTTTGTGCCGCCGCCGACCAAACAGCGCCTGACCGTGCCGCAGATCATGATTATTGTAGCGGCGCTGGGCGTGCTGATTGCCGGTCTGATCCTGGGACTGAACAACGTGCTCGGACAGCCGGCGGCCCGTTACGCGCAGATTACGGCGGACACGATCGGATCGCGCTATACCGGGGACTGCCTGATCATCCGGGACGAGACGCCGTACGACGCTGAGGGCGTCACCAGCGTAGACTACGTTGCAGAGGAAGGCACGATGGTCTACATGGGCACCACGATCTGCAACGTTTATTCCTCCGGCTTTTCCACCCGGGAAATGACGACGCTGCAGAATTACCGGGACGATATCAAGAAATACCAGATGGAGCTTCTGGATTCCCAGATCGCGACGGATTCGCGGCTGGAAAAACTGGAAAGCGACGTGCTGACCCGCGCGCGGGAGGTCCGGGACATTATCAGCGGCACCCGGGGCAACCTGAGCAACCAGGAAAAGCTCCTGAATGCCGCGATCCAGGCGCGGCAGAGCTACCTGAAGGAAAAATACGGCAACGACCAGCGGATGACCCGGCTGTATGACGAAGAGCAGAGCCAGCTGCAGCGGATCAGCAGCTGGACCAAGCAGTACGCGGCGCTGAGCGCCGGCGTGGTCAGCTTTTATTCCGACGGATATGAGTACGGCCTGACGGTCAACAACTACGACCAGTTTACGCCTGCCGAGGTCCGGAACATGATCAACGGCAGGAAACCGGAAAAGTCAACCCTGCAGAAGGGCAAGACCACCATTTACCGGATGGTGCGGGACGGATACTGGTACGTGCTGATGCTGATCAAGGACAGCAACTGGAATCCCATCGACGGAGCCACCTATGAGCTGCGCCTGGAGAATTTCAAGGACACAAACGTGTACGCAACCGTCATCAGTTCCGCCCGTACAGGCGGGGAGCTGCTGGTCCGGCTGAGCGTACAGTCGGACGTGCAGCAGGTGCTGTATGTCCGGACCTGTACCGGCGTGCTGGGAGACAGCGTATCCAGTCTGACGGTACCGGAAAAGGCGATTTATTACCAGGCGGACATGCCCGGGCAGGAAAAGATCCCCGGCGTCGTGCTGTCTGAGGACGGCTATGAGTGGTTCGTTCCGGTGAATATCCTCGGAAAACGCGACGGGATGTGTTTTATCGCGGCGATCCAGCAGGGCGTCCTGAAGGAAGGACAGACCGTCAAGCTGTTTAACAACTAGCCGGAGAAAGGAAAGCGCATGGGGACTGAAGAGATCCTCCGGGAACGGGTTGAGCGGATCCGCAGGGAACTGGCGGAGGCGTCGGATGGCAGATATCCCGCGCCGAAACTGATCGCGGTCACCAAAACCCATCCTCCGGAAATGATCCTTCCGCTGGCGGAAGCCGGAATCACCGATATCGGGGAGAACCGGGTGCAGGAGCTGCGGGAAAAACTGCCGGAAGTGGCCGGGCATTTCAGGATTCACCTGATCGGACGGCTGCAGCGGAACAAAGTGCGCCAGATTATCCGGGACGTGGATATGATCCAGTCGGTGGATTCCATACCGTTGGCGGAGGAAATCCACGCCCGCGCATCGGCCGCGGGGATCCGGATGCCGGTACTGGCGGAAATCAGTCCGGCCGGGGAGGAACAGAAGGGCGGCGTACCCTTCGACGAGACGGAGAGTTTCCTGAGGCAGATTTCTCCGCTGAAGGGCATCCAGGTCATGGGCCTGATGGCGGTCATGCCGCTGACGGACGACCGGGAAATGCTGGACGCCCTGTTCGCACGGATGCGGCAGCTGTTTGACCGCATGAAGGAAGCAGATATCACAGGGATCCGGATGGAAGAGCTGAGCATGGGCATGTCCGGAGACTATCAGATCGCCGCGAGACACGGCGCCACCATGGTTCGGGTGGGAAGCGCAATATTCGGGCCGAGGAACTGAACCGGACACGAGGAGAGGATGCAGAATGGCAAAGGGAAACTGGAGAAGCAGGCTGTCGCAGGCATTTACAAAGAGCAGCGACAATGACGCGACCCGCCGGCCGGACGGAGGCACCAGCTGCTACCGGCCGATGATGAGGCGGATGCCGGGAGCGGTACCTCCGCCGCAGGGAGACGAATACGGACAGCCTATTCCCTATGTGCATACCGGGTTTACCGGAATGACACCCCCCGCCGGATACGGCGAGGAAGGCACCGGATACGGCCAGATGCCGGCATATGAACAGACCGGATACAGCCAGTCACCTTACCGCCAGCTCACTTACGACCAGCCGGCGTTCGGCCGGCAGGACTCGTATATGCCGCCGCCCGCGCCGCCCGCGCCCGCTTCCTATTTCCGTACGACGCCGGAGACCGGGGAACGGACAGCCGCCCGCCCGGAACGGGGCTGGTTCCCGCCCCGGGAGGAAGCGAAACCGCAGAACAACATCTCCTACATGCCGGGATTCGCGCCGGAGAAGAACGCGAACTGGTCCCATGTGGAGCATATCATGATCATGACCGGACTCAAAAGCTGCTATGAAGCGATCGAGGGCATGAAGAACGGGGAAACGCTGATCGTGATCATGGACGCGATCGCCAACGAGAACGAGAGTATGCGGTGCCAGGATATGCTGGCCGGAGCCGCGTTCACGCTGGGATGCAGCGTACGGATGCTGCAGGGAGGGCGCCTGGTCCTGATCGCGCCGGAGGACGTCCTGGTTCTGCCTGAGCAGCCGGCAATCCGGTCAGACCGGCCGCCGGTCTATCATCCGGCCCCCGCACCGGCCGCCGCAGAACAGCCCCCCGTCCGGCGGGAACGCCGTACGGGCAGCCGCGCGGAGGAATGGAACGCGGCGCGCAACGGAGAGATGGACAACTATAATCCGTACACCGGGACGATGCCGGTGGCAGCCGGCGCATACGGCAGCTTCGGCGGGTACGGCTACTGAGCGGACAGCAGCCGGTGACGGTGAAGAGCCAGGAACGTATGAGGTTTCCGGAGACGGACCAAAGGTTTGAATACCAGAACGACGAAACAAGGAGGAAAGAACCATGGAAAAAATCACGGTGGAACTGATCGCCCATAAGGAGTTCTCAATCTCGTCGAAGGGATACAACCAGACAGAAGTGGACAACTTCCTGGACGACATCTGCGAAGAAATGGAGCGGATGGAGAAGGAGATCATGGACCTGCGCCAGAAGACGACCGCGGTGCATCCGGTTCCTCCGGCTCCCGCGGCCGGCGTAACGACCGAGCAGGAAAACAGTTTCCGTGAACTGCTGACGATGGCCATGCAGGTGAAGGACGACACGATCCGGAAGGCGAAAGAGGACGCGGAAGCGATCCGCGCGAAGGCCGAGACCGAGGCGACCGAACGGCTGGACGGACTGAACGAGGAACGGGACAGGCTGGTGAAGGAAGTCGACGAGATGAAGACGGCGGCGGCGGATTACCGCGCCAAGTTTGAAGCGCTGCTTCAGGCCCAGCAGGAAGCGCTGGAGAAAGCTTCCGATCTGTTCTGAGGATCTAGGGAGCTATCTGAAGGGCTGATAAATCCTTTTGAGGAGGCGGCGGATCATGTTCGGATACAGACCGGACGGAAAACGGGTGCGGGATATTGACCCGATTGTGCAGATTACCCCTTACCTGATGCCGATGCGCTGCGACGCGCAGGTTTTCCTGGAACACCGGCTGGACTACGAAAAGCTGAGCCGGTACATTGTCCGCAAGGCGCAGGAAGGCCAGAAAATCACATTCATGCATATGTTCGCGGCGACATATGTCCGCTGTGTGAGCCAGCTTCCGGAAGTCAACCGCTTTATCTACAACAAGCAGTATTATTCCCGGAAGAACTGCTCCATCTCCTACGCGGTGCTGAAGGATCCCCAGAATCCGGAGAGCACCGAAACCACCGTCCGGATCGAGTTCGACCTGACGGATACCCTGTTTGATGTCCGGGACCGGATGAACGACGCGGTGGAGAAAGCGCGCGCGACGCAAGAAGGCGACTTCGTCATCAAGCTGGCGAAGGTGCTGTTGAAGATTCCCGGCCTGGCCACGTGTTTCGTCGGGATCGGAAAGCTGCTGGACCGCTACGGACTGGCACCCGGTTCCCTGATCCTCGGGCTGCCTTTCTACAGCGGCCTGTTCATCACCAACAACGCGTCCATCGGCCTGCATCACGTATGGCACCATATCTATAATTTCGGCAACGTATGCCAGTTCATGGGCCTGGGCAATATCGAGAAGCTGGCTTTTACGGACGCGGAAGGCAAAACGCGCATGCGCCGCTGGCTTCCCATCGGGATTACCGCGGACGAACGCGTATGTTCCGGCGCGCATTATGCCCGCTTTTTCAACATGTTCATGCACATCATGGATCACCCGGAAGAGCTGGAAATGCCTCCGGAAAGTGTGAAATTTGATAAAGGCGTGGAATATCACGTGCCCAAGATCAGGAAGGCGGAAGCCTGACAATCAGATGAAGCTCTGATCCTGGTTGAACACAGGAATAAAATCCCTGTCGGCGGAGTCCGGCTCCTGGAGAAATCCCGGGAGCCCGAGGGCCAGCATATGGTCCAGGACCCGCCGATATTCTTTTTCCGTGATACGCCGTGTAAGGCCCGGAACGGAAACGTTGTTGCACGGGATATACTGGCGCATCAGGCTGACAGGCGTGTCCGGAGGCAGATTGTCCCGGATCCAGGTCAGCAGCTTCATGCTTTCCGAAGTCATGCCGGGGAGGATCAGATGACGGACAAGGACGCCGCGCCGCATGATCCCGTCCCCGTCGTACTGCGCGGGGCCGGTCTGGCGGCACATCTCCCGGATCGCGGCGGACGCGGCCTCAAAGTAGCCGGGAGCGCCGGCGCATACCTGCGCAGCCCGGGCGGAATAATGCTTCAGGTCCGGCAGATAGACGTCCACCACGCCGTCCAGCAT
>JAEEGL016633379.1_pt1 | contig 18102 bp, 12 predicted proteins | sample 9134231 | NCBI WGS metagenome assembly JAEEGL01 (sample SAMN16246548, study PRJNA631951) | gut metagenome | biome: gut microbiome; feature: rumen; material: fiber-attached | host: Bos | place: Iran: Karaj | collected 2018-10 | reverse complement strand
CTGATTATAATAAAGGGTAGTCTGCAGGCGCGCTCTTATTGGCGAGAGCCGCGCCGCGCCCTAACGCGGTAATAATAGCAATCGTCGAACCGTTCCGACGGCGACGAGAAAGGAGTTCAAGAGACATGGCGAGTACAAGACGCGATTTCTTCCGCAACGCCTTGGGGCTTTCGGCGCTCGCGCTCGCGGCGAACGCGTACGGTTCCGAGAAGAATCTGCGCGACGACGTCGAAGAAACGAAGCTCATTATGAAGGACCGGCGCTCGGCCTTTAATATGCGCGAATACGCCGCGCCCGCTATTTCCAATATTCGAGTCGGCTATATCGGCATGGGCAATCGCGGATTCGCCTCGATGAAGCGGCTCGCGCAATTCGAGGGCGTCGAGATTAAGGCGATCGCCGACTGCTACGAGTACCCGATCGATCGCGCGCGTCAGTGGCTCAAGAGCGTCGACTACCCGGCGCCCGACGAATACTTCCGCGACGAAAATAGCTGGCGCGAGCTCATTGAACGCGACGACCTCGATCTGATCTACGTTACGACCCCTCAGTATCTGCACGCCGAAATGGCGAGCGCCGTTATGGAGGCGGGTAAGCACGCGGCGTGCGAGGTTCCGCTCGGGTACACGCTCGCCGACTGCTGGAAGCTCGTGGAGACGTCGGAACGCACGAAGAAATACTGCGGCATTCTCGAGAACTGCTGCTTCGACTTCTTCGAGTCGCTCACGATCAATATGGCGCTGCGCGGCGCGCTCGGCGAACTCGTCTACGGCGAGGGCGCCTATATTCACTATTTTCCGGCGGAAACCATCTTCGAAGAACCCATGCCGCCGCTCAGTAAGAAGGGCGGATACTATCGGTTCGCGGTCGGCGCGCTCAATAAAGGTAATCGCTACCCGACGCACGGGTTCGGACCCGTCTGCCAGGCGATGCGGATTAATGCGGGGGACAAGCCGAACTTCCTGACGTCGGTCGAGACGGACGACTTCTCGACTGGTCATGTTTTTGAAGAGATTCTCGCGCGCGGCAGCGAGTATCATAAGCAGTTTGCGGGCGCGTCCTTTACGGGCAATATGAACACGTCGCTCGTGCGCACGGAGAAGGGGAAGGTCATTAAGATCCAGTACGACCGCGTCTCTCCGCGTCCGTATTCGCGGATTCATATGCTCAGCGGCACGCAGGGGTTCGTTCAGAAGTACCCCGAGCCTGCGCGCATTTATCTCGAGCACGACCGCCCTCTCGACGAAGAGGAAATGAAGGAGATCGAAAAGGAATATTCTCCGGAACTAATTCAATTCTTGGCGGAGAACGCGGTGAAATTCGGCGGTCACGGCGGCATGGACTTCATTTGCGACTACCAGCTGATCGACTCGCTCCACAACGGTTTGCCGCTGAATATTTCGGTCTATGAAGGCGCGACGTGGAGCGCGGTGACGCCGCTGAGTCTGTGGTCGGTAACGCACGGCTCGCAACCGATAGAATTTCCCGACTTTACCGGCGGTTCCTGGGCGACGAACAAGCCGTTCGATCTCTCGCTCCGAGGCGGCGGCACGACGAAAGTTACGCCGCGCGAGCCGAAAGAGTAACGCGCGACCGTAGATAAAGCGTATAACATATTGAATACCTTGGGATTGTATCGTCGCGCCGTCTGACTCGACGTTTGAGAGCGCGACGGTTTTAATCGTATTACCCGTTGAGCGAGGAGGTTTTGCCATGCCGATTGAAGCGTACTCCAGCAATCCCGTGAACGTTAAGCCGTCGAAAAAAAAGGTTAAGGCGCTCTCGCCCGAAATCGGCTCCTGGAGTCCGAAATTCATATGGAGACGATTTGCCTATAACTTAGCGTATAGTCGACCGTTATGGAAGGATTTCGCCGAAGCGTTTCGCAACGGCGACGCTAATCCCGCGCTCGTCGTTGCGACGAAGCCGCTCCTCGTCGCCGCCTATTCCTTCGATCTCGACTGCGCCGTTCTGCTTCGTTTTCCCGACGAATTCGTTCAGCAGTATCGTCTCCAGCAGAAGACGCGTCTGGTCGCCAGCAATACGTACGTCGACGACGAGCCGGGTCGCGATATTATTCCCGGTCCGCGCAATACGGGCCGCTGGCTCGACTTTCTCCCGAAGATCTGCGAATTCTGCAGCGACGACGTCCAGGGCACGGCGCGTCGTCGAAACGGGTTCTCGCCGGAACAGTGGTCGCGCGCTTGGGACTGCGCGGTCGAATACGCGAAACGCTTTCCGCATACGGCGCGCGACGGGAATCCGGCGTCGATAACTTTTACGCAGTATTAACGACGACGCGATACGCGCTATAACTCCTTTAATTATTCGAGCTTACTATGTCAAAACCGACGTGGTTTCCCTTTACGTACTTTTACGACGTTCTCAATTCTCCGCGCGTTAAGCCGCTGGCGCAACGCCTTCATCCTTCGACGGTCGTCGAAATTCTGAAGGGCGTTTTCGACGACGCGCGCCAGGAGCTTCGCTACGCGGTTAATTCGCAGCGTCTGCCGGACGTGAACGAGCTTCTGGAGAAGGTCGTCGCGCGCCTGGACGCGGCGATCGATTCGGCGGAGGCGCTCGTAATCGACGCGCGCGGACGCATTATTCCGGACGATCTCGAGCGGCTGGCGGAGGTCGCGCTCCATGAACGCGTCTGGCTGGCGACGGAGCCGGACTCGCCGTACGCGCGCCGTCAGGACGTTCGTCGCGGTAAGGACGCGCTCGCGCGGCTCGCGCGCCTCGGCGGCGCGGAGAGCGCGGCGGTCTTTCCGAATACGGAGCTAGCGCGGCTGGCGCTTCTTAGCGCGTACGCGGATAAGGACGCGAACGTCGTCGTCGCGCGGCGCGATATGTGCGAGCGCGAGGACGGCGCGCGGCTCGAGGACGCGTTCGTCGCGTTTCCGGAACTGACGCGTCGCGAGGTCGGCGCGTGCAACGCGGTCGACGCGCGCGATTACGAACGCGCGATCGACGCGCGTACGCGTCTTATCTGGCGCGCGCTCGGACGCTGGTCGATCGACGCGCGAACCGTCGCGGACGCCGATCTTCTCAGGCTGAAGGAGGGGAACGACCGCGCCTTTGCCGTCGTCGCCGACTTGGAGTTTGCGCCGCTCCTCGATCTTTCGGAATTCTTCTATTCCTCCGTACCGTCGATTTCCGATCGGTTTAAGGCGGGTTTCGATTTTGTAATCTGCGACGGCGCGCAGCTGATCGGGGGCCCGCACTGCGGGCTGCTCTTCGGCGGTCGCGATCCAATATCGCGCGTTCGCGAGACTCCCTTCGCACGCGTCGCGCCGATCGATCGCATTACGCTCGGCGCGCTCGCGAAGACGCTCGCGCTCTACGACGATCGTGCCGCCGCGCTCGCGAATATTCCTGTTCTGCGCACGCTTTCGACGTCGATAGAGAATCTTGACAGTCGTGCGAATCGCCTCGCCGCGATGATCGCGACGTTTCCCGGCGTGGAGTACGCGCGCGTCGTCTCGGGGCGTTCGCTGCTCTGCGCGAACGCGAATATGCCGACGTCGCCGACACGATTGGTGGAGCTGAGCTTCACCGGTCAGTCTTCTGCGGAACTTGTCGCGGCGCTGGAGACGGGCTCTCCGAAACTCCTGGCGAAGTGGACGCGCGATTCAATTTTGATCGATTTAAAGACGGTTCCTCCGGAGCTCGATCTCGACGTAGCGGAGATTTTTGAGCGCGTTAGCGCGCGCGCCGCCGACGCGCCCGCGCCTTCCGAGGGCGCCGAGGGGTAGCGGTCGAAGTTTTCTAAATCGCTCTTTACATTTTCTGGCCGAATGTCTATATTGCGTCGTAGCGTATGCGCGTTCGCGTTGTTTGCGAGCGCGCTTGGTTGTTCCACGTTAGCGGGAAGTTGAGAAGAATGCGATTGCAGTTGGTTTTATTTGGCGTCGGTCTGTTATGCGCGCTAGCGCCGCTAGTCGCGCAGGAGTCGACGCGCGCGCCCGCGCCTGCGGAATCGACGATTCCGGAGTCTACGGCCGATCGCGCGGCTGGCGTCCGTCGCATGAACCAACGCCCTTTTTTCTCGGTCGAGGTCGCGCCGCGCGTATCGCAGCAGTCGGGCGGTCTTGTCGGCTCGCGGAGCGCGACGTTTGCGACCCCGCCTTTCTTTGCTTTGGGCGGTTTCTCGGCGTCTTTCGACTGGAACGTGGAGACTCCTACGACGCCGGAGTCTTTTCCGACGGCGGCGCCGAGCGAAGTCGAGCGAGGCGATCAGGCGGCGATTTATTCCAACTGGGCGAGGTTTCCAGTCGGCAGTTGGGCGCGACTGCGCACGACGACCTGGTCGTACGAGAACGGCAAGTCGACCCAGAGCGTAACGGAAACGCGCGTTGAGCTCGTCAACGTCGACTACGCGGAGAAGCAGTACAGCTTGCGTTACGAAACCGTCTTTAAAGTCGGGGGCGTCGACTATTCGAAACGAACGGAAACGCGCCGTTTCGACTTCTGGGACGTGCCGAGCGACGAGTCCGCGACCGTCGAAGAGACCGCGCCCGAGAAGCTCATTATCGGTCGTCGCGCCATTCCCTGCCAAACGCGGCGCGTTACGCGAGTCGTCGATAAACAGCGCGAAACGACCGTCGTCTGGTATTCCTCCGTCTTTGCGCCCTACGTTCTCCAGAAGAAGACGACCCGCGAGCCGATCGAGCCCGGCGCAAACCAGGAGGGACCCGCCTACGAACTCTACGTCGTTCAGCAGACGGCGGCGAACGCGCTCCTAGGAGCAATCGGCGCAGTGAACTATACTGCGTTGCAGTCCTCGAATTTCAATCGTCGCAATTTCAATACGAGTCGGGCGCTCTCTCCCAACGTGCCCGGCGGCTTCTCGCGCGAGATAAGCGTCGAATCAAGCCCGCAAGGCGATCGAACGCTGTGCAAAATTGAAACGACCCTCCTTGATTATTACATTGCTCGATAGCGCGCGACGCTTTTGGACAAGAAAAGCGTTTTTTCTTAGGCGCGCGTTCTCAAAAGGTTTGTTTTTTCAGCGCGCCGGGGTATAATACAGACGAGACAGCAAAACCGCGCGCCCGTAGCGTGCGATAAGGACGTCGAGGACGAAGCATGACGAAGAAGCAAGAGTCGGAAGCTGGAAACGATAAGCCGTCGCGTCGAGGCGAGACGTCGGGCGTGAAGAAGAACGCCGCCGAGCGGACGCCGGCCAAGTCGAAGAAGTTTGTTCCGACGGACGATTCCATTTTTAAGGAATTCATGACCGAGAAGGATCTGGCGATCGAGTGGATTCAGGAGTACCTTCCATGGTTGGCGGATCTCCTGAACCTTAACGAGCTCAAGATCGACAAGGGCGAATACTACGACGACGAGATAAGAAAGCGCTTTACTGACGTCGCCTATTCGATACCGTTCCTTAACGCGCCGGGCTGGGCGGAATTACTCATAATTCTGGAACACAAAAAACAGGGCTCGCGGAAGGATCTTTGCATAGCGATTGCGCAAGCGCTCACTTATCTCGCCAATCAATGCCTAAAAGCGGCGCGTAATGGGAGCGCAGGGAAAAGGATACCGCAACCGATCCCGGTGATCGTCTATACGGGCGCGAATCCCGATTTGGAACCGATCAGTTGGGGCGACGCGTTCCCGCTGCCGCCCGTACTTGGAGAATACGCGCTCGGTTTTCGCCCCGTGTTCCTCAATATGACGCGCATGCGTCTCGAGGGTCGACTGCCGGAGAATCCGTTCCTGAAGATCCTGTACAATACCATGACGCGGCACAGCGTTCGCGACCTCGACGGATTCGAAGAGACGGAGTTTCAACCGCTGAAAAGTTTGCCGACCAAATTGTCGTCGCAGTCTCAAAAACGAGTGAATTCACTTTTGGTACTGTACTCGACGCGCATAAAAGTATTGCCGCCGGAAGAGCGTCGCGAGAGATTCGAGAAACTATATCGTTCGGTTAATTTGGAGGAAAAGATGGGAAAAGACGTTCTGTATGAGTTTTTTGCCCCCAAAGCAAGAGAATGGGGAAAAGAAGAGGGAATTGTAATTGGCCAGAAAAAGGAAAGAGAGGAAATCCTAACGTCTCAACGTCAGACGCTCAGCGCGACGATTTCGGAGCGGTTTGGCTCTTGCCCAACGGCGCTGAAGAGGGCGCTGGGTAAGATTCGCGACGTCGACGCGCTTTTTAATTTGCGGCTTTTTGCCGTTACAGAGGCGCAATCGGTCGACGAGTTGCTTGAGCGCGCGAAGGGCGCGGCGCAGTAAGAGCTCTCTCGTTTCCTGGAGGGCGACCGATTTCCATCCGCGCGTAAGCGCCGACGCGTCAGTATCTTATATCGGCGTTCCACGCGACAAATTTGTGGCCGAGCAAATAAAAAAGCGCGCTCCTCCATATGACGTCGGGGAGCGCGCCTTTGCGTTTTACTAGAGAATTACTATTCGTAACGTCGCACATAAAGCGCCGACGTTTGACCGATTGAATTGGCGCAGAGCTTAACGAAAGAGTCGCCGGAGGGCGCGCCGTATTCTCGGGTTGGGTTTACGGGGCAGTCGGGATCGGCGGTTTCGTAGTTCAGGGTTGGGAAGAGCGCGTTCTCTTGCAACGCGAGGATTCCCGCAATCGTCTCGATCGCGCCGGAGCCCGCGCCCGGATTGCCGATATGTCCCTTCAGAGACGCGACCGGCAGCGCGTCCATTACGTCGCCAAAGACGTCGCGCAGGGCAAGCGCTTCCGCCGCGTCGAGATCGCGGTCGCCGCGCGCGTTTGCGTTGACGAAACCGATCGTTCTCGGGTCGAGCTGCGCTTTTTCGACGAGCGCGTCGAGGGTTAGTCTGAAAGATTCGCGCAGCGTCTCGCGATTCGCGCGCACGTCGCAACCGCGCTCGTTTAGATCGCGCGCATGTCTAACGACCGCGCGATGCGCGCCGCCGACGATCTCCGCGTAGATCTTTACGCCGCGCGCCTTGGCGCTCGCCTCCGTCTCAATCACGATCGCCGCCGCGCCTTCGCCCGGTACGGCGCCCGTGCGGCGCGCGTCGAAGGGACGGGTTGCGTCGAGCGCGGGGGCGCGATTGAGATCTTGGATTTCGTTCGCAATCTCGCCGTACTTGAGCGCGTCGACAAACCGATACGGATGAATTCTCGTTCCAGTCGCGCCGACGACCATGCAGTCCGCGCGTCCCGACTTGATCGTCTCAACGGCTTCCGCCAGCGCGACGGCAAAGGACGCCTCGCGATTCGTAACGTCGAACGCCGGTCCGTAGAACTGATTATAGATCGTAATGTGGCTCGCCGACATATTCGTGAGATATTTCAGCTGCCAAAGGGGCGTCATTTTAGAAAGGCCCGACTGCGCCCAATGCGCGAAATCAAGCGCGCCGTCCTGATTGAGCCCGCAGTCGACGATCGCGTCGGTCAGCTCCTGCGGCGGCGTCACGACGAAATCGGACGCGTAGGAGACGCCGACGCGCGTCCGCGGAATCTCGCCGTAGACGCGCGCGTCGAGCCGGGCGCTCTGCGCGGTCGCGACGCCCATTTGAATCTCGCGCGCCATGAGCTTAACGCCCTTGCGAATCGCCTTCTTCTGCGCGTCGTCTACCGTCTTGAAATCTTGAATCGCGCCGGTAAAAGCGTCTGCGGGCGCCATGCAGTTGACGGGAATAGAATCGGAGTCGTTCTTCGCCCGGACGCCGGATCGCCCTTCGGAACACGCGCGCCATAAATCCTCGAGAGTAACGCCGAGCGCGGAAACTACGCCCATTCCAGTAACGACGACGCGCAACGACGAGTCTTGTGTGTTCATATGTCCATTTCGGCGATCTAGCGCGCCCGACCATTATCTAAAGTTAACTTTACCATATTGCGAGGAACGTTGCCTCGGCGTTGCGTCCCAATCCGACGCGTTGCATATTATAACGATTGTTCCCATCTTGGTAAAGGGCGCCTTTGCAAAAAGGGTCGAATTTGCGCCGCGCGGCTAAAGGTTACTGCAACGGCAAAACCGGCTGTCCATTTGCGGCGTTGTTGCTCGGCGAGACGACGGACGGAACGGCGTCGTTGCTCGATCGCGCGCCAGCTGCGGGCAACGTCGGTTGCGCGCTTTGTTGGCCGGTCATTTGCGTCTTGACGACGCGCACGCCGACGTCGACCGGTCCGGTTCCGGTCTCAGACTTTTTCACCGAGAACCCAAAGGTCGTGCTCTGCCGCGGCTGGACGTTATTAACTTGGAATTGCGCGCGCCCCTGACTGTCCGCCAACGGTTGAACTTCCCATTGAGGTTCGACGGCTCTAGAGCCTAGAATAACCTCGACGACCGCGTTTTGCTGGAAGTCGGAAAGATTGTTGACGGTCAGATTGTAGTGGATTCTTTCACCTGGTTGCGCGGAGAGGGTCGACGGCGTGAGGGACGCCGTTACGACTCCGTTTTGCGTCCACGTCTGGAAGATTGTTTTGCTGTCGATTTCCGCCTCGCGCGCCGTCTCCGTCGCAGGACGAAAGACCGTCGCGAGTATCTTGGCCGTTCCCGCCACGCCATTGAGTTGCGTTGCCGTCGTCGTCGCGTTTCCGTCTTTGTCCGTTAGAACCGTAACCGAAGGCTCGCGATTCGGACCGAGCCCGACGTCGCCCGAGAGAACCCTATACCGCACCTTCCAGCCCTCGCGCGGCTCGCCCGTCGTCTTGCGGCAGACCCGCGTCGTTAAATTCTGCGACGTGTTCACCTCGCTTACCCCCGACTCCGGAAAGAGGAACGCCGCGTCGACCCAGTGAATTTCAGAAACTGCGCGTCGCTTATTCCAGTTGCCGATCGTGTCCGAAAGAACCACGATCGTCGACGTCCCTTCCTCGAACGACGAGACCGACGTCCACGATTGCCCGCGAAGAATCGTTACGTCGTCAAGCTGCGTGTCCGTGCCGCGATTGATTCGCCAGAGTTGACCCGTCGTCGTGGTCGTCATATTACGGTCGTCGACGTCTCTGGTATTCTTCGTTAGCGGACAGCTCAAGCAACTCTCGGACCGCAATCTGGAACCGACGTTGGCAAGTCGACCGTTGGCAAATTCGTTCGGATTCGACTCCATGAACTTACCCGTTCCGGACAAACTCCAGTTGAGCTCCTCCCCGACGCGCAAGAATTGCGAATCCTCGCCGATGTAGCTCGCGACGACAATAACGTCGGAGCCGACGGGCGCGGCGATCGTAGCGGGCTCGACGACGAGCGCCGGTCCGGGTCCCTGCCACTGCTTCGGAAAGAGAGCGCCGCCGTTTGGCCGCTGGGTCGTCCACGTGTATTTCTTGAGGTCGATGGGCGGGTTCTTTGCTCTATCTTCGTCGGTCTCTTCCCACGCTTCCTTCTTATTGGAGGACGCGACGGCGGCGCGCGCTAACGCGTCTCGTTCGTCGTTCTTATTGGCGCGGTCGACCTCCGATTTTTTCGGCGAGAAGATTCCGTCCTCCGAAAAGAGGCAGCATTTGTGCTCCTCGATCGCCTTGCACCCTCCGGCGACGAAAAGAGTAACCGTCGCCGCAAACGCAAGGAGAATTGCGCCGTTCCTGTTATTAGGCTTCGAATGAGTTCTTTTCGTCATGGTTTCACTCTTAATTGTAAAGGGGGGACGCGCCGCCGGTCGGCGCTACTTTTCTTATTTTATACATTTTACCCAGGCTTTGCAAAGCGCTACCTTCGCAGCTCGTTAAAAATGGCAAATTTTTCACGACGGAGCTCGTTTTTCCGCTACAATCGTTATGAAGCTTTGTTGTTATCGCGAGGGGCGTAGGACGCGACGCGAGATTGCGTCTCGGCGAGCGATTCGCTTGACTTCCACGTCGCGCGCGCTATAATGCGATTACCCCGAGGTCCATTACGGAAAGCGCGGAAACAACGTCGAAACGCGCGAGCGTTTCATTCGATTCAAGCGCGCCGCAGTCGCGCGCGTTCCCTTAAACGGCGGACTTTGACGTCCGCATTGCGAAGGCTCTCATGACGAATAGCTCGGAATCGTTAGAAAAGACGGAAATCACACTCAATCGGAACGCGCTTCGCGGCAAAACGTTTTCAACGATTTCGCTCGGCTGTCCGAAGAATTTAGTCGATTCCGAGTCGACGTCGGGACGGCTGTGCAAGCTTGGCGCGCAGCTTGCGATCGACGCGGATTCCGTCGACCTTCTTTTGCTCAATACGTGCGGCTTTTTGCGGTCGGCGGTCGCCGAAGCGGAAGATTTTATTCGGCAGGCGATCGAGCAGAAAAAAGCAGGGAATATTCGTGCGATCGTCGTCGCAGGGTGCGCCGTGGCGTCGGACGGAGGCGAGCTGGCGGCGCGCTATCCCGAAGTCGACGCGTGGCTCGGACCCTTCGACGAAGCGCGCATTGGCGAAATTGCAACGCGACTACTCGCTCCAGAGCCGACGGCCGCGATCGACGAAACGCAGGGTCCGAGCTTGCCCGTGCTCTCCGCGTCCGAAGCGGCCTCGGCGCGCGCCGAACTCGCCGCCTCTCCGCGCGTCTATCATTCTCCCGCGCGAAATCTTACGCTCGACGACTCGACTCGCGCGCGATTAACGCTCCCTCACGCGGCGTACCTCAAGATAGCCGACGGTTGCGATCGCTTCTGTTCCTTCTGCGCGATACCGCATATTCGCGGCCGCTTCGTTAGCAAACCGCAGGACGCGATTCTCGACGAAGCGTCGCGCCTCGCGGATCAAGGCGTTCGCGAACTAACGCTCATTGCTCAAGAGACGACCTTCTGGGGTCAGGATCTGTACGGCGAACCGTCGTTGAAGCGCCTGCTCGAAGCGCTCAAATCGCGGAACCAATTCGATTGGATTCGCGTTTTGTACGCCTATCCGCTCTACTGGGATAAAGATCTTACCGCGCTCTTTAAACTCGAAGAGCCGGGTACGACGTCGATCGTTCCCTACGTCGACATGCCGTTGCAGCATTGCAATTCCGAACTCCTTCGCAGTATGAATCGCCGCGGCGATCGCGCGGAAATTGAAGAATTGCTCGCTCGCATTCGCGAAGAGATTCCCAACGTCGCGCTTCGCACTTCCTTAATCGTCGGCTTTCCAGGCGAAACGGACGAACGATTCTACGAGCTCGTCGAATTCGTCGAAAAGCAGAAGTTCGCGCGCGCCGGAATCTTTGAATTCTCGCCCGAGCCCGGAACGCCGGCGGCAACCCTAGACGGCCAGGTCGACGCGAAAACGAAAGCGCGCCGATTCGAACGACTCTACGCGAAACAGGAACGCATTTCGCACATGTTCGCGCGCGATTTAGTCGGACGGACGATGGACGTTCTCCTCGATACGCGCGCCGTCGCCGAGAACGGCTCGCTTATGAAGCACGTCTGCGTCGGCCGCACCTACGCCGACGCGCCCGACGTCGATCCCGTCGTTTACGTAACCGGTCGAAACCTTACGCCCGGCGAGTTCGTGCGTTGCGAAATCGTCGACGCTCAAGGACTTGATCTGATCGCCGTGCCAACCGATCCTGAGAACGTCTTTGTCTCCAAGGAGGAGCGTCGCGACGCGTACGAGCGCGAGGAAACGCTCGCGGGCGGCAGCTCGAACCGCGCGCCGGAAAAGGGGAAGGGAAAAGGGAAAGGAAAGAACGGACGCGGCAGATCGAATTCAGGCGGCAAAGGACGAAAGCGTCCGCGTTAATTCCATTGTTGACGTCGCTTAGTCTGGGAGAGTATAATGACGAAGGACCCCCTGAGCGCCGACGAGCGTTTCGAACGCAAGCGTAAACGAATCGCGCGGCTTCGTATGCTCGACGACGTCTTTATGCGCGTCGTTTTAAAAGACAATATCCCCGCCGTGCAGGATATTGTTCGAGCGCTTTTGAGACGCGACGATATCGTCGTCGTCAAAGTAATAACGCAGGACGATCGTACGAATCTTAAAGGACGAAGCGTTTGCCTCGACGTCTTGGCGCACGATTCCAAAGGGAATCGCTACAATATTGAGATTCAGCGCGACGGCGACGGCGTTACGCCAAAACGCGCGCGCTATCATTTTTCCATGATCGATTGGGACGCCTTAGACGCGACCGCAGACTTCCACGAGCTGCCCGAGACCTGGGTGATTTTTATTACCGAAGATCCGAAGCTGACGCTCGGTCGCGCTTTTGCGACCAAAGCGCGCGTCGATCTTGAAACGGGCGAGATTTTCGAAGACGGTCAGCGCGTACTGATTGTGAACGCGTTGTACGAGGGGGACGACTCGATCGGATTGCTTATGTCGGATTTTCGTGCGACGGATCCGGACACAATGCATTTTTCGTCCATTGCGGAGCGCGCGACGTACCTTAAGAAAACCCGTGCAGGAGTAAGAGAAATGACGGACGTTATGAAGGAAATCATGAGGGATATTTGCGAAGAAGAGCGAGAGGAAGGTCGAGCGGAAGGCCTGGCGGAAGGCCTGGCGAAAGGAGAAGCGAGAGGCCTGGCGAAAGGAGAAGCGAAAGAACGCTCGCGTACGGTAGGCCTGCTTCTTGCTACGTTCTCAGCGGATTCGCTACTGAACGATCCCATGTTTAGTCGATTGGGCGTGACGCAGGCGGAGATCGACGCGGCGACGGCGGCGAGTCAAGGCAATTGACGCTTTTTTCTAGCGCCTCGAACGTGTTGCGTATTGGCGAGCGAAGTTAAATTTAAACGCGGACGGCGCGTATTTCGATGGGAGACGACCAATGACCTTAAATCTATCTGCGAAAAGTAAGCTCATGCCGACGTCTGTTTTTTTCATAAGCGTCGGTTTGCTTATGGGGTTGGCGCGCGCTTTCGGCGGCGAGCCCGGCGTTCCATTTAATTCCGACTGGTCGGTTCAAGGCAAACGCGTAATTACGATTAACTCTGTAATTCGCGTGAATCAGATCGAGGCGGCGCGCGATCACAATATTGGCAACGACGAAGCGGATTTGCACGACGTCAAGACGGCGGAACGCTTTCGCGCGGCAGTGCGCGAGGGCGCGCCGGACGCGAAGGTAACGTGGGCGTTCTCCTGGCTGGCGTTGGAGGATCCGCGTCCGAATTACGTCGAGTTGCGCCGAAAGATCGTGGAGTTTCATCGTCTTTACGGCGACGAAATAACGTTTATTCCGGGCGCGTATTTTGCGCCGATGTACAATTCTCGCGCGCAGGTGAATAAAGATATTCACGACGGACTTAAGCGCGTCGAGGAGCTTGTCGGCGACGGCTATCGACCTCGCGGTCTCGTCGCGGGCTTTTTAGCGGCGGATAATTTGCGTTATCTCGCGGAGGAGGAGGGAATTCACGTCGCGCAGGGTACGATTTGGAGTCAGTATGGAATCGACAACGGGGACGGGGACGGCTCGTTGTGCTATCCGTATTATCCGAGTCGCGAGCATGCGTGTAAACCAGCGCAGGGTATGGACGACTTTATCGACTGCGTTAATCTTGACGGCTGGACGTGCGATTTTCTTTGCGCGCGACGATTCGGCTTTGAAGACGGCGCGAATAGTCGCCTTGGCGTCGGACCGATTGAAGCGTATCACAATCTCGGCGCGGAACGCGGACTGGAAGAAGCGCTCGCCGTAACGCGCGCGCATTTGGGAGAGAATTTCGAACGGAACGGCTTCGGCTGGGTTACCGTCTGTTGGGAATTGTCGCTCGTCAACGAACTTAAGCCGGACGTTACCGATTCCCTAACCGCGTGGCTCAAGGAGACGCGGCGCGAATTTCCCGATCTCATGGTTCCGCTTATGAGCGAATTTGGCGAAGCGTGGCGGCGAGAGCATAAGGACAACGGTTCGCTTTCTTATCGATTTGTCCAGCGCGGCACGGGCGTCGAAGGGGCGCGTTCGGAGCCGAATCTTGAAATCGATTGGAGAATGAATCGGCTCTTCAGATTGGCGCTTCTGCGCGACTGCGACAGTCCCGAAAAGGAGGCGCTCGTTCTCGATTTCACGCGATACGACCTGCCGGCGAAAGAGCCCGGCGACTCGTCCTTTGAAAAACCGCAACGCAATTGGAGCCTCATTAATCGCATTAACCAGAAGCGACGTCGACCCGAAGACCAGTCGATACCCTTCTCGCAACTTTCCGCCGACGAGCAAGAGTTGATTAAGACCGAAGCGCCCGATCTCTTTTCGCGTTGACCGCCCTCATTGCTTGCGTACGATCGCCGCAATTTCGTATAGCCACGACTCGATAATGTAGGGCAGGTTCGCGTTGAGGTCGATCTGTTCGAGCGCGGTCAGGGTTCGCTCGGCGCACTTAATCGCGGTTTCCTCGTGAAATCCATTGTTGCGCGCCTTGTCGGCGAGCGCCGCGAGGTCGCGATCGACGCGCGCGTTCGTTGCGAAAATCGCGCGATAGAACGCGAGCGCCGAACGCAGTACGTTTTGCAGTCTGGGACGACGTACGATCGCTTCTTTGGAGACTTTGTCGACGTGCTCGATTACCTGTTTGGCGAGCTCGACCGCTTCGATTCGCCGATCGGCGAGCGCGTTGACGAGCGAACGTTGGAAGAGCGTGAAATCGGAGTCGAGCGCGCGGTAGGCCTCGGTCATTGAGCCGTTGGCGTATCGCGCGACCTGCTCCGCGATTTCCTGCGACTCGACCTTCTTCTGGCGCATAAGAAGGTCGGCGACCTGCGTCTGTGCGAGGGGCGCGAATCGGAAAATTTGACAGCGCGACCGAATCGTGGGGAGCTGTTTCGTCGCGCTCGTGCCGATTAAGACGATAATCGTGTGTTCCGGCGGTTCTTCGAGCGTCTTGAGGAGCGCGTTGGCGCCTTCCTGATTGAAGTAGTCGGCGTCGTCGATGACCGCAACCTTGCGACCGCCCAAAAACGCCGTCTGATTGAGCTCGAAACACAGACCCGACTGCATGCGGTCGTCCGGATCGCCGACGAGGAGACTGACGGGCAGCAAGGAGCGTTCGGCGGGCTTGCAGACGTAATGGAAGTCGGGGTGATTGGGCATAACGACCGTCTCGGACTCGTCGTGCAGACTGAACTGTCGGCATGATTCGCATTCTTCGCACGGTACGAATCGCTCGAGTTCCTCCGCGTCGGAGAGATTTTCGTCGCGTTCGTCCGGGGCGACGACGAGTTCTTCGCCGATTTTGGCGAAATGCCGCCTACAGAGCAACGTCTTAGCGAGCGCGAACGCAAAGGTTCGCTTGCCGACCCCCGAGGGACCGACGAAAAGAAAACTGCCGCCCAGCCGCCCTCTGCGATTAGCGCGCGCAAACTGCACCGCCAATTCGTCGCATCCTAGAATACCCATCCAACTCATAACGTTTGCCCCATTTTTCTAATGACCGCGCGCGAAACCCGACTCGCTCGCCCCCTACTAGAGTAATTCCTTTTGCTCGGATTTCAAGCCTCTTGCGCGCATATTCGCCGACTCTGGCAAAACTTCTCGCCGCGCGCGATCAATTTTGCTTATTTTCTTGAAAGCGCGGCGTCCTTCTGATATAATGGCGGAGCGCGCTCGTTGAGAACGCGCTTGTAACCGAACGCAAGCGATTCGAATCCTAAGGAGATTGCCATGAAGTCAAGTCGTCGCGAATTTATTAACGCCGCTACCGGCGCCGGTCTCTCCGCGCTCTTTCTCACGATGGGCGACAATGAAACGCCCCGCAATAGCGCCCAGGCGAGCCCCGTCGCGCCCGATCCGAACGATCCCAACGACCCCAACGCCATTACCGATCCGGACCATGAAATCGGCAAGCCGTACGTCGGATGGCGCGAGGGCGAGCTCGATTTGAACTTTATCTCGACCGGCGTCGGCGAAAACATGTTCTACATTTTCCCCGACGGAACCACGATGCTACTCGACGCCGGCGACTGGACGATCTATCGGGACGGCAATCACACGCCGGCCGTTCCGAACGATTCGCGACGTCCCGGCGAGTGGATCGCGCGCTATATTTCGCGCGCCAAGCCTGGGATTGAAACGATCGATTACGTTATGGCGTCGCATTTCCATTCGGACCACACGGGCGAGAAGGACGCCGGACTTCGCATGAAGGGTCTCGACGGGGACGCGGACTATATGATTAGCGGCATATCGCACGTCGGCGAATTCTATCGCTTTGACACGGCGTTCGATCGCGGGTATCCGACGTACGATCAGCCGACGACCTGGGCGCCGGAAGAGCGCGAGAATCTGGTTAAATACTGGGAATACGCTGAAAAGACGCAGGACCTGAAGCGCGAAGAGTTTATCGTCGGGGCGCTTGATCAGATTAAGATGAAGCGCGATCCTGACAAGTACGATTTTCATATTCGCAATCTTTCGCGCAACGGGGTCGTCTGGGGCGGCGAGGGCAAGGGGAACGTCGACTACTTCGCGCTAAACCCGGAGAATAAATCGCAGACGAACGAGAACACGCGCAGCATATCGCTCGTTATGAATTACGGCGCGTTCCGCTTCTATACGGGCGGCGACGCGTCTGGCGCGCTTAAGGACGCCGAAGGTCGCGACGCCGATTTCGAGGGCGCGATCGGGCGCGCTTGCGGCCCGGTCGACGTGTGCAAGGCGAACCATCATTCTTTCCGCGACGCGATGCGCAAGAGCTTTATCAACGCGGTTCAGGCGCGCGCGTACGTCGTTTGCGTGTGGACGATGGCGCATCTTCAAGAGAGCACGGCGGCGGCGATGTGCGACGATACGGCGACGGGCTATCAGGGACCGCGTCTCATGTGTCCGACGCAAGTTCACTCGAATAACGCCGAAATGCTGAAAGATAAGCCGTGGCGCGGCCGACTGGTCGAACGGGGCGGGCACGTCGTCGTTAAGGCGTACGACGGCGGCGCGCGGTATAAGATCTACTATCTAACGCACGACGACGAGAGCATGAAGGTTGAGCTCGTTTTCGGCCCCTTTGAATCGAAGAGCGGAACTGATCGCGCTTAACTTGTTTGATATTAGGAGTTATGCTATAATGAATCGACGAGATTTTATGCAACGAGCGACGACTCTTGGCGTCGCGGCGTCCCTTGGCGGCGCTTGCGAGCCGGTTCTTTTCGCGAAGACGGTCGCGCCCGATCCGAACGATCCCAACGACCCGAACGCGATTACCGACCCGGATCATGAAATCGGCAAACCGTACGTCGGATGGAAGGAAGGCGAGCTCGATCTGCACTTCATTTCAACCGGCGTCGGCGAAAACGCGTTCCATATCTTTCCCGACGGCACGACGATGCTCCTCGACGCCGGCGACTGGAATATCCAGGCGTACAAAGACGGCGTTCCGATCGTGCCGAACGATTCGCGTCGACCCGGCGAGTGGATCGCGCGCTATATTTCGCGCGTTAGGCCCGGACTCGAGACGATCGACTACGTCATGGCGTCGCATTTCCACACGGATCACATTGGGGACGGGGGCGCCGGTCTTCGCAAAAAGGGTCTCGCCGGGGACGCGGACTATATGATCAGCGGCATATCGCACGTCGGCGAATACTATAAGTACGGCGTCGCGTTCGATCGTGGTTATCCGACGTACGACCAGCCGACGACTTGGGCGCCGAAAGAGCGTGAGAACCTCGTTAAATTCTGGAATTACGCGGAGAAGGAGCTTGGTCTTAAACGCGAGGAGTTTATCGTAGGGGCGCTCGACCAGATCAAATTAAAGCGCGATCCGGAGAAGTACGATTTCCATGTTCGCAATATCGCGCGCAACGGGGTCGTATGGGGCGGCGAGGGTAAGGAGAACGTCGACTTCTTCTCGCTGTATCCAAAGAATCGAGAAACGCAGAAGAATGAAAATACGCGAAGTCTCGCGCTGGTCGTGAATTATGGCGCTTTTCGTTTCTATACTGGCGGCGACGCTTCCGGCGTTATTCTCGATAATGAAGGAAAGAACGCCGATTTCGAGGGCGCGATCGGTCGCGCGGTCGGGCCGGTCGACGTCTGTAAGGCGAACCATCACTCCTATCTGGACTCGACGCCGAAGACGTTCGTAAACGCGGTACAGGCGCGCGCTTACGTCGTATGCGTTTGGGATCGTTGGCATCTTCAAGACAATACGGCCTCGAATATGTGCGACGACACGGCGACCGGCTATCCGGGACCGCGCCTCATGTGTCCGACGCAGGTCCACCCCGGCAACGCGGAAATGATGGAAGGGAAGCCGTGGCGCAATCG
>JAEEGL016114660.1_pt1 | contig 18102 bp, 16 predicted proteins | sample 9134231 | NCBI WGS metagenome assembly JAEEGL01 (sample SAMN16246548, study PRJNA631951) | gut metagenome | biome: gut microbiome; feature: rumen; material: fiber-attached | host: Bos | place: Iran: Karaj | collected 2018-10 | reverse complement strand
ATGAAAAATACAGGGTATAAGGCAAGTGATATTTTCGAAAAGGACTCATTACAATTGAATAATGATGAGGAGGTGATAAGAATTAACAGCAATCCAAAACAATATAGCGGTGTATACAAGGAATTAGCAGAGTTAATCGGAGATGCGGCGACTTTAAAGGTTTGGAAACGATTCTCCGGATTAAATATCACATTTCCTCAGAAATTATATTCGATGGAATTCCGAAAAGAATATATAAGGGGAAACATGGATGTTGTTAAGCCAGCCGAAATGGCAAAGATGTTAGGGCTTTCAGAGAGGCGAGTCAGGCAAATAATTGTAGAGATCAGAAACGGGGAATAATGTGTAAAGGTACATTGATATTGTTCCGTTTGAGGATTATAATTTACTAATAGGTGATATTTGCAGCACAACAATTAAATGGCTGGAACACCGCATTACATCAAAGAATAAGACAAGCGAGGCATCGTGGAGTTCCTATACTCTATGGTGCCTTTTGTGTTATGGGGAATGTGTATGGAAAACTACATTACATTAGCTGAGGCTTCTCGGAGGTGGGGAATCTCTGAAAGAAGAATAAGGACTCTGTGCGCAGAAGGGCGCATTGAGGGTGTAACGCGGTTTGGAAAAGCATGGGCAATTCCGGAAAACACAGAAAAGCCTGCTGATAACAGAGTGAAGACGGGGAAATATGTAAAAAAGAAAACATAGATCCCGCCAGGCCCCAACTTTGTGTCATTTTTATTGTACATTTCGAGTGTTACTCTGTACTCGGATGTGGCGGATAAATGAAAAAATAAATGTTATCTTTGAGTATTTTTATAAAAAAGAAGCGGAGAAGATATATGAGACGGATGAAGAAATCATTTGAATATAAACTTATCATACCTATTGCGATTTGTATTCTATTTCTTTTTGTGTTTAGTGAAACGGTATTTGCAGGTGTTGTAAAGGATCCTGATGGAAAAAACTATCAAATTCATGGTCAGGATGCAGATGACACAGAATACAATAGTGGTAGTTTTGGGTCAACAACAACTTTTGCGTATGGAAAGTCTTCTCTGGGGAATTTTCAGCTTGTAGGTGATATCAGTACTGAGTCCACATTAAATGGATTTGTGGCCTATGGGACAGATAATACTATTTCGATGACGTACTCATATGATGGTTCTTATCAGACGGGAGTGGTGACTGATTGGAATATTTATTCCGATGACTCCAAAATGTTCAACGGAAGTAAACTTGCGAAAAAAATCGGGGAAGGAACGATAATTGTACAAAAATCTTATGACAGGAGTAATTGGCAAGATGCCATTACTCCACTTGATAATGTGTTCCATAAAAAAACATCTGGCATAACTGCCTTTTATAGCCTGGAGAATGCGGATCTTCTACAAGGCTGTTATTACAGAATTATTGTATTGTATGAAATGCGTAAACAGACAGGAACAGAAGGATGGATTAAGACTCCTGTATATGATTATGACAAATGCATGGAAGTTTATGAATTTTATGCTTGCTATAATCAGAATCCTGTAAAACTTCGAGATGTAATAAGCGGAGCAGATGTATCAGCTGCAACATCTGTGGACAAAGGGTTTGTAATTGATAAATGTGGGTCTTCCAACATAGTTACTGTGAAAAGGGGAAGTGCCAATGCAAGAACTGTTGTGAATCAAGAATCGGTTTGTGATGCTGGAAATTATATTGTAGAGATAAAAAATGCTCTGGGAACAACTTTTCAGTACAACATAAATGTGACAGATGGTCTTGAATTTGCTTCGCTAAAGCCGGCTGTCTTTGAAAATGGAAATAAAGGCGAATATACAGAAGTGAATCAGGTCAATAGTACATCGATGGGGATACCAAGCCATACAACAATAAAAATTGCACAAAAGTATGGAACAGGGATTGCTAACGATAGTAGTAAGAGTATACCTGGATATGGTATTACGGGACAAAGTGTATATTTGTTTATGAAATTGATTAACGAAGATGCGATGGCACAAAGTGGATGGGAAGTTGTTGACGACAACTGGGGTAAGAAAGAGAAAGAAACCATAGCCGGTGCATCTACTGGCGAGATGGCGAGTGGGGCTTTAGTCATTCAGACCTCAATGAATGGACATACATGGGTAAACGTTAAGAAAAATAGATATGCGAATGGTCTTTATACCACAGATTATGAAGCGAACTATGGTGATAAAGGCGATGTTCTTATTTATACCCCTGATGGTAATCAGGTGCTTAATGGTCTGTATATCAGGATATATTATGCTTATGAAGTCTATAAAAAGGAAACCGAAACATATTGTAGAGAGCTTGAAAGATATTGCTTCTACCTTTGCAATAACGAGTTAGGTGCTGTTACGCTACATAATCTTTCTATAGAAGGGCATGATCTAAATAATCTGGTTGGTGATAACGATGAGACAATTCTAGATATATACCGTCATGCTGAGACTATGACTTCAGGTGCAGGGACGGTTACTGGCTTTCAAGTTGATACATCGCTTAATCCTACTGTTACATATACTATCACGAGAAATGGGGAAGTAATTCCTGTGTCTAGCGATCATGAATATAAAAAAACAGGAAGGTATGAGATTACATTAAAAAGCGCAGTAGGAAAGGAAGAAACAAGACTTATATATGTTGACAGAGAATCTGATAATAATTCTCTTAAAACATATTTTGGAGACGGTTTTATTCAAGGGAAGAGAATATACTCTGAAGATAGCAAATATCCTCCATTTAAATATCCTGTATTTGAGGGTGGTGAGACAAAATATAATCTTGCAAAAGTGTCGAATAATTATCTTCCGATTAGTGGCACGATTGAAAATGTAACAACAGGAAACAAGATCAATATTTCAAGCTCATGGGATGCAAGAAGCGCGCAGCTTGATGAAGCTGGCGATTATGTAGCTGTATTTACGACGAATCCTCAATTTGAAACAGATGATAAGTCTGGTGATTTAAAAAAATTTACATTTCAATTTAGGATAATCGAGAATGGTACTGCCCCGGGACCGGTTGTTAACGAAAGAAGCCTAAATGAATATGATAGTAAAAATGTTAGTGATTTATATCCGGTATATTATGGTGTGACATATCCGAGCGCATCTAAGGGTGATATTACTCTTGCTTTTCGCAATAGAGAGGATGCTGTTTCATATGCATATAATTATGAAAAGGGAATGGTAGAGGAGCTGCCGGATGGATCGTTTAGATATCGGAAGAAAGAATACAATTCGAAATGGGATCTTACAGATGCAATGAATAAATTCGTGGAGGAGAACGTACAGAAGAATTATTTTGATCTCACGGACGAATCTAAATATCTGACATTATCAGATAAGGTATTCGAAAAAAAAGATAATCATTCTACTAATCCTCGTGCACTTGAACTGGCGAGAAGTGTTGTTTATTGTGCGGACGATCAGAAGGCAATGCTTACAGATAAAGGGGTGTTACCCATTATCAATGATAAGATATATCTTTATTTGACGCCGGGGGCAGCAGGAAAGGTAACTTCTGGGATAGAAGACTTTAAGTTTGTCAAGGATAAATATGGATGCGATTCTAGCTCAATAATAATCACTGATAGTAATGGGCGTAAACACGATATTAAATATAAGAAAAGTGTTGGACAGCAACTTGCTGAAGATGATTGCCCTACAGGAATCATAACCATAACTGAAAAAACTGTATATGGTGACAAAAATGAATATGAAGCAGTTTATATAAGGGAGGGAGATGCAACAACATCCTTAGAAATGGCATACTATTTGGGAGAAGACAGGAAGACGATTTCTGTTTCTGCAAATTCTCTTTGGGATGAAAATATAGTTGTAGATACATTCTCTATAACAGATATTAAAGATGAATTAGATCCTTGTGCTCTCGTTGTAGTATCTGATGGAAAGGATAAATATATCTATGCGGCTGATCAAACGCCTAAGTATGAGTGGTCTGAACCGGGCGAATATACTGTTCATGTAGTTAATCGAATGGGTTATGGATATGATTTCAAGGTGAATGTACAGGAATCAGAGTATGCAACTATTATGTTTGAGGGATATGGGACAGAAGATACAAAAGCTATAGTTGCAAGATACGGAGAGGAGTCATTAAGTCTACCTTTGGTTGAAAGACATGGATATGAATTTGTTGGATATGAAGATTCAGAGGGTAATAGGTACAAAGATTCTATCGATAAAGTAGATTTCAAGGGCTCTTTAGTTTTGACTACTGTATGGGAATCAAAGAAATATACGTTGACTCTTCAAAACGGAGAGCAATCAGAAGAGATAAGCATTGGGTATGGTGAAGAATGTGAACTTCCGATACCGGAATCGGATGAAGGGCTTGAATTTAAAGGATGGATGTTTGATGGTGAAATTTTACCTTCAAATCAGTTCAAGCTTGAAAAGGAGGAAAATGTCGTATTGGTGGCATCATTTTCTAAGGTGAGTGATACCGGAAACAAAGAAGAGGTTTCTGAAGATGGATCAAAGCAGAAGAAAAAATGGCCTGTTATCTTGCTGATCATCGCAGGCGGATGCATTGGTGCAGTTGTATATATGAATCGTAAGAAGACTGATAACCCAATAGATTCAATCGGTGAAAAAGAAAACGCTACAGAAGGCAGTCAAGAAATAGAGATAAGTGAAAACAAGAAAGATGAATCAGGCCGGAACACAAATGAGTCAGATGAGGAGAAAGGAGATGATGAAAATGAATAAGATAGTAAACAGATCATTATCTATTATCCTTACCACATTACTTCTAGTGACGAATCTGACAGGGTGTGCAAAAAAATCTGCACCAGTAAGCACAAATGGAAATATGGGAGGAACTGTCTCAGCGGATATTGATACGGAAGGAATAGCTTATGCAATAACTGATCAGATCAAGGAAGAGGTAGAACAGCGTTCGGAGTCGCAAAAATCTGATGAAGAGAGGATTCAGACGGCAAAGGAAGATCTTGAATTATTTGTTTATGAAAAATTGTTTGACGAATACTCTATGTGTTACGACACATTTGATGCTGTTGTTTATCTGGACGATGGCACTGAGGTACATGGCATAGGTTATTCCGATTTTGGAAGTTATTTTGAATCGGACAATGGAGGAAAGAATTTTTTTCCTGCAGGGTTTCTTGTGGATAAAGACGCGGGAATCATTCCTGGAGAGGATATTGATAAAGGGCTTGAGATTTTTAATCTTGACTATGAAGATGAGAATTATGGTTTCGTCTATGCATATAAAACAACACCATACTTAGAACATTGTGTAATAGATGGAAAATACCTTAAATATGGAATAAATGAAGATGGGGTGATTTCATATACAGCTGAAGATTTTTCGAGAGAAATATGTGATGAATCCATTGGGTCGTTATATTCTTATGATGAAAGTAAATTCCTTTTTGAAACTGATTTGGGCGAATATGTCTATATTTCTGGGGAACCCCTGTATGGAACAATTGATTATGACGCATTAGAGGCAGAAGTAAATCGGATATTAGATGAACAGGATTACAACTTTTCTAAAGTTGATGTTGAAACAACGGCCTATTTTGCAAAGGATGCGGTCAAGTCTTATTTACTATCAATGCAGCAGGAAACATTTATGGGGTGTTCTGTAGATGAACTTGTTGCAGAAGTATCAAAACTGGACCCTGCAGAGTGTATTCGTATTACTCCAGACGGAAATGTCATTCTTAATACGGAGTTATCTCCACCGGCAACACCTTCAGCGACAGCTAAATGGGTTGTAGGTATTTCATGTGGTATTGCCGTAGCTGGGGGTATAGCATTATCAGCTTTTGTTCCGGCGGCAACTCCAGCAACAGGGGCAATTTGCGGTGCCGCGATTGAGGTGTTTATGCAGGTTGTTGTTGAAAACAACAACGTTGAAAATATCAATTGGAGTAAAGTTGCTGTCGCAGCAACAACAGGGGCATTGATGGCTTGGGCATGTCCGATGGGGGCAGCAGGAATCACCAGCTCGGTAGCTGAAAAGACAGGCAGTTCTGTTTTGAGTAAGCTGGCTGGCTATGGTTTCCTGACACTTTCAAATTCATTGGTATCCGGCACGACAGGCGCAGCATATGCTCTTATTGATGGGAAAAGTACGGATGATGTTTGGGATTCGTTTTTAGTTGGTGCTGCTGTAGGTGCGTGTTGTACGGTTGCAGTTTCGGCTCTGAGCGAAGTTGCTCATGCAGGGATGAATGCATTGCGTGCATCTAAGCCTGAAAGTTGGCTTGTAAAATCATCTGATGGTATGTCGACATTTATCGGAGAACATCAAGTTCATTTGAAGAATGAGACGTTAGAGAGTATTCTTGCACCTAAATCCGTATATGAGGCATCGAGAGCTGGAATTGCAGAATACAACCAGCAACTTGCAGATATAAATGGGAATAAGGGAGGGAGATATGTTTATTCGAATAAAACGAGTAGTGATAATCAGGAGTTACAGCATATTCCTGCCGATAGTGTTGAAAAACTCCAGAATGAATGTATAAACAGAGTTGAGTTGAATGCGGATCTTAATAAACTTGATCCTCAAGCAAAAGGAAATTATGCTGAAATGAAAGTTGACCGAGATCTTGCTAGCAAGGGATATGAGAGAATATCAAGAGAGTGTGTCACTGATCTGAAAACCAACACAGGTCATGGTATTGATGGCGTATTCAAAAACAAAAAAACAGGCAAAATATTGATTACTGAAACTAAGTTCAATAAGTCAGCGCTAGCCACTACACATCAAGATGGAAAGCAGATGAGTGAAAATTGGATTGAAAATCGACTCGATGACGCGGTTGGTAAGGAAATGGCAGACAAAATACGAATGGATAGTAGCTTGAATCCTGATAGTGTCGAGTCAGTTTTAGCAAAAGTGGACCTCAATGGTGATATATCGTATTTTGAGTTGGATAGCGAAGCAACCGTTGTTGGAGGACTAGAGTTATGATACATAAAGATAAGTATAAAGATTCTGAATACTTTCTGAACTATATCGATGAACAGAAGAGACGAATTACCAAATTCAAGAAGGTTCTTGATGGTTGCGGAGATTCTGAGAAGAAGAAAATCTGTCTTATCATAGGAAGCCGTTTGAAGGATCTTATATCAGCTCAATTCTCGGCTAATGAAAGTGTTTCTGCCATAACTGCAAGTTTTGAGGAGTATGCTGAATGTATACTTGTAACAGGTTTTTCGAGTTATTCTGAATATGTTGACTTTTTATCAATGCAAATTATTTTAGGTGTAGATGATATTTCGATTGTAGCGCCAGTTGAATATTCTGATGATCTAGTGTGTATACTTAGCAACTATATAAGTAATAAGGATAATGTGCTTACCGGTCATCTTTGCTTTCCGGATTATTATGGCGTGTTTAAAGACTATGGGATTAATAGCATCGGCTTTAATCAACTCATGGACTATATGAGCAACAAGTGGTACACATCCTCTGTAAATATGTACTGGTTCGGTAGTCATTTGCGTGATAATGATACTTATGTCGGCTATTGGAATTATGTTGCAAGTGCTTTGATACGAGTTAGAGGTGATTATGATAAATTGACTGAGGAAGATAGGTTCATCGTATAAAAAGATTGTGATTTTATAGTTATTCATAAAATTTTAGGTTTAATGTATGCGGATGGGACATATGACGAAGCGGAAAAAGAAAGGTGTATTGACTACTGTTGGTTTGGCTATTTCCAAAGCTGGGGGATTGGTAACATGTTTAGAGAGGCAAGTGAGTTTATATGCAAAATCAGATTAAAGAAAAGAATATGCGTGAGCTTGCTTCGTATCAGGCTGAATTAAGAAAAAGACCAAAGCTAAGGTATTTGTTTTTTGAACTGACCGATAAGTGTAATCTAAATTGCCGGCACTGTGGGAGTGCATGTACTGGGAAAAACAGTACATTTTTGGAGTATGACATCGTTAATAAGACGATGGCTGATGTAAAGAAGAAATATGGTACTGATGAAATCATGATTTGTCTTACCGGTGGAGAACCTCTTTTGCATCCGGCAATCTATGATGTAATTCGTTCTGCTCATACAATGGGTTTTCCGGTTGGGATCACAACAAACGGAACATTGATTGATAATATGTCTGCTAAGCAGCTTGAGCAGGCAGGGCTTGATACAATAGCTGTTAGTATTGATGGAATTGGGGAGATCCATGACTCCTTTAGGCTTGTCAGGGGAAGTTTTGATAGAGCAATATTTGGTATCCATTCTTTAAGGAAAGTTGGATTAGAGCCACAGGTAATAACAGTTGTTCATAAAAACAATTTTCATCAGCTGGAAGCGTTGTATCATTTTCTAAAAAAAGAGAATATCTATTCATGGAGACTGGTTAATATTGAGCCTATAGGCCGGGCAACAGAAAATAATAAGTTGCTGTTAGATACGGATGAATTGAAAGGTTTGTTTTCCTTCATACGTGACAAGCGTTTCGATAGTAAAAATCCGATGGAAGTGACATATGGATGCTCTCATTTTGTAACATATGATTATGAGAATGAAATAAGAGATTACTATTTCCAGTGTGGAGCGGGTACGATAGTTGCAAGTGTTATGGCTAATGGAAATATCGGCGCATGTCTTGACATAGAGCGAAGAGAAGACCTGGTACAAGGTAATATTTTTCAGGATGATTTTATAAACATTTGGGAAAACAAGTTTACTGTTTTTCGAAATAACCGGGCGGAATATAGCGAAACGTGTAGAGGATGCAAGTTCAGAGATGTGTGTATGGGAGATTCGGCACATACATGGGATTATGATTTAGATGAACCGCGATACTGTGTTGCAAACAAACTTACGGAGGTGTAGTTATGAGTATAGAATTCAAACTTACGGAAAAGGAATACTTTCTGCTTGTAAATCATCCGGAATTGGTTAAGCGAGCTGAAGAATTAGGCTATCAGGGAGTTACGCTTTTTACTGGAACGAAGTTTGATGATAGTGAAAAAGAGTTTATAAAAGAAGCAGGTAAGGTTGTCGTACTGGTTGAGTATAATGCTGATCAGAAAGATGAATGTGGTTGGTGGAGTTATAGTCATATTGAGGACACGGAAAGTACCTTGGTTATAATTGATCTTACAGGAAATGAGATTGAAGAGGGAAAACATATCGATTCGTTTCAGGAGGCCATAGAACATTTTCCGAGGGTTGAAGGTCTTGAAAAATGGCTTAGGCAGGATGCTCTGATCAATGAGACGGATTATACAGGAAGATGTGGCAACTGTCAGTCATATCTTGGGGCTGATGATAAGTATTGCCGTTATTGTGGAACTGAACGAGGTAAAGGGGAGTTTAAGCCTTTCAAGAATGTAGCATGTATTTTATATGGACCACCGATAAAAAGAAAGTATAAATGTACTGCTTGTGGACATATTTGGATTACGAGTCAGCCTGGTGGCGATGATTCAAAGTATTGCCCACTGTGCGGAAAGAAAACATTAAATTTATTAGAAGACAAAGAAATAGAAATGATATATAAAAAACATCTCGCAGGAATTGAAGCTGAAAAACTTGGAAAGAATGCAGCAGAGCTTGGTAAGAATGCAGTGTTTTTGGCTGCCGGACTTGGGGTTGTTGCTGGTGATGCAGCGAAGAAAGCAGCAAATAGAATAGGTGATGTAGCTAAAAAGAATATTGCGGCCCAGAAGAAGGTGCAAAAGGAATCTGGTGATGATAAGAAAGAAAACAAGAAAAAGAATAAATTAGATGACCAGCTAAAGGCTGCAGTAACTGAATATAACGCGGCATACACAAATCTGAATGATCATGGCACAAAGCTTTTTAATCAGAGAGAGCGTTCGCTTGATCTTCTGGATAATGTGGAGCATCTCATCAATAGCATTGCTAATCATCCGAAAGAATTTGATGCTGATATTGCAGAGATCCAAGTTAATAAGAAAGAATTTCGTGATGTATGTGATTTTGCGAAGAAAGAGCTGGAAGCCGCTCAGAAATCAGCGGTAGGAGTTGGCGCTGGTGTTGCCGGAGGAATGGCTGTTGCGTCACTTGCTCCAAGTGCAGCGATGTGGATTGCTACAACTTTTGGTACAGCTTCGACAGGAACTGCTATATCCGCTTTGTCTGGAGCAGCGGCTACAAATGCAGCATTAGCATGGCTTGGTGGCGGCGCACTGGCAGCTGGTGGTGGTGGGATGGTAGCAGGAAATGCCTTTCTTGCTTTGGCAGGCCCAGTAGGGTGGAGCATAGCAGGTGCAACATTGCTTACATCCATTGTTTTATTTGCAAACAAGAAAATAAAGCTTGATAAAGAGAAGAAGGAAGAAATCGAGTCTGTTCTAAAGAATACTGAGCAATTAAAAGAAACAGATGCGAAACTGGCTGCCATTTTGAAGAAGACAGAACAGATCCGCAATGGGTTGAGCGAACAATATACATCGGGAATGTCATGTTTTGGTAAAAACTTCATGGAGCTATCAGAGGATGCACAGACTACTTTGGGTACGATCGTAAATAATGCAAAGGCACTTGCCGCGTCCTTGGGAGAGGGTGTGTGATATAGATGGATGCAGAAAAGATTACAAAAAGTAGTCAGGAACAGGCTGTTGCATCGTGGATAAATTACCTTAATCAGGTTCGCCTTGACCGCCTCATGGAAGCATTGTCCAAGGAGCAGGATAACCTTGAAAATGCTATGGGAACGATTAAGGAAACATTGGATACGATCAGCAAAGATATAGTAAACAATGGTTTGGGACGTGGTGGCGAAAGAGGAATGCATGGATTCATCGCTGAAGTTGCTGAGTGTGGTATCGGAAATGCGAGAAGCCAGATAGAAGGTGAGCTGCCAATATATGAATGGATCAATGATAATGGCCCGGAGGATCTTCGCCGTGGAGCAATTCTTATCCAACAGAAATTCGTTAATTCAGGGAATCATTTATCCTTACAGGCGATACAAAAACATCTGGAACAGTATCCGGATTTTGTAGATAAAGGCGGTGTTTATCAGATACCTTCTGATCATTATGATAAGATTAAGGAATTACTCTCAATCTCTAAAGAAGAGGCAAATAAGATGCCTACTTCAACGGGTGAGTTTTCGTTAAAGCAATGGCAGGAAGTTCATGATTTCTTTGAAAATGGTGATGTTAGCTTAGATCAGATAGAGCCATCTGCCTTGGAATATAAGAACGTTCAAAAAAATACATATGAAGATACCATTAATACTGAGAAGCAAAGTCTTAAGGAACGGAACCAAGAGCGTAGAGAACAGGCTTATCAAGAAAGTAAACCCACACTTGAACAGGGGATAAAGGCTACGGCTTTTGCAGCAGCTGTTGAGGGTGGGACGACATTTATCATTGATGTCGCGAAGAAACGCAAAGAGGGTAAGAAGTTTAAGGATTTCGACGGAGATGATTGGAAAGAAATCGCTGGTGATACCGGATGGGGTGTTGTTAAAGGCGGGGTTCGTGGTTCAAGTATTTATGTTTTAACGAATTATATGGCGACACCGGCTGCGGTAGCGAGTGCTATTGTTACGGCTTCATTTGGCGTAGCAGAGCAGGCACATATGTTTAGACAGGGAAAGATAGATGAGATTAGTTTTATTGAAAACTCAGAAATGCTTTGCCTTGATGCAGCAGTTAGTGCCCTTTCATCTTTTGCCGGTCAGGTTCTCATTCCTGTTCCTGTGGTTGGAGCTGTTGTTGGTAATGCAGTAGGTACCATGCTCTATCAGATTTCAAAGGATAATCTGTCAGCAAAAGAACAGGAAATGATAGAGAAATATCTGAAGGAAATCAGCGATCTTAATGATGATTTGCAAAGACAGTATAAGACTTTCTTGGATGAACTGTCAGAGAACATGAAGCTGTTTATGAGTATTCTTGATCGGGCATTTTCACCTGATATTAGAATAGCTTTTGCAGGATCAATAGAGTTGGCAAAGCAGATGGGTGTTCCTGAAGAAGAAATACTTGATACAAAGGAAAAAATAGTATCGTATTTTATGGATTGAGAATTAAAAATGATTTCATTACTGGATATCGTGCTATAAAAACATAAAATTCGCAATTTAGACACTCTCAGTTGACCTCGTATGGCCATATAAGGAGCCACAGAATGGTAGATAATTTTGTAGATGATATAAGGAATGCTTTAAAATACCGGAGCTGGTTTTCGGCATTAGCTTTAGCATTGGCACTGCCTGATATGTGTGGTATAGCAGAATATCCAAGTATGAGTGTAACACAACGGTATATCTCATGGTATGACCGATTTGTGACTCCTGTGATGAAAGAAGAAAATGCTAAGTCGGACAGACCATATATGAGCGGAGAAATGGTATATAATCTGCGGAATACTTTTTTGCATCAGGGAGCTCCGACTATCAATACCGGTAAGGTTAAAGAAGCTGTTAATCAGATAGATGAGTTCGCATTGTCCTTAGATGACGATAATCCCATACACGGTATGGTTATGACTATTAGCTTTAAAGGTGTTTCATATAAGTATATGACGGTGGATGTAACAAATCTGTGTAAAAGTATATGTGACGCTGCCGAGTCATATTATGAGGCTAATCGTGACAAGTTTCATCTTAAATTTAAAATCATACCACCTAAAGAACTATGTGATCCTCCAAGGATCAACGATAAAACTATGGAGTCTGATCCGATAGTTGATATCATCAATGAGAAGCTAAAAAACAGCGAGAAGAATATCCGACTTGGTGGCAGCGTGTTACAGCTACTGCAAGATGCATCAGATACAGGTATGATTGCAAGAAACATGGTGCATGAGAGTGAAACATCTCGTTCAATTTGTTTTACTGTTATTCCAGAGGTAGTGCCTGAAGTAGTGCCTGAAGAGGTGAGTTATTTCTTTGACAGATTATTTCCAGAGAAGAAGTATAAGAAGAAAATTGATCAGATAATCAATGCCATTATGGCTTCAGAGACAAAGATGGGTCTTAATAATATGCTTATGAAGATAATGCCCGGTGAAGATGTAAAAGAGGTCTTAAAACGCCTTAAACCATTTATAGAAGATTGGCCGGGGAGATAGTATATATGATCATAGATACAACCTTTGACTTTACTACTGATTCTCCGGGGTATTGGGATGGTTTTTGGAAGAGGAACGATGGTCTTGGATATGGTGGAAGTGATCCGGACAGTGTGATCCCTTGGGGACGGGGTTAGGGGATCAAAGAATGACAAGGAGGCAGGCTAATGCAGACAATCATTATCACACTTAACCCTGAACAAATGGATAATCCGGATCTGGATATAAGGTATTTGCTTCCTGACCGTATAGACGAATATACAGAAGGGGCAGTAACAGATAATGGCTATGATTATCTTGATAATGACATCATGGGTTTATGGATGGAAACTGAGGACGCAGCCGCTAATGTAGAAAAAGTTATTCAGCTTATAGAGTCTGAAGAGGTCCTTGAGAATGATCTTACGAAAGCGGCATGTATCTATATATCTGAAGAAGATTGCGCAGGATTGGAACAGTGTAGAAAGGTATACCCTGCCTGAGGTGTTTAAATGATTACAGTGAATATAAGGTACACAGGAACAGATGGAAATGCACGAAAGTTTGTGGAAGAAATGATTTCCTCCGAAACGGTAGACAAAATACGTGCGGAAGAGGGGAATCTTAGATATGAATATTATTATTCTCTTGAAGAACCGGAGACTGTTCTGCTCATAGACAGCTGGCGCGACCAGGCGGCCATTGATGCTCATCATGCATCGCCAATGATGGCGACTATTTCCGAGCTTAGAGAAAAATACGATCTTCATATGACTGTTGAACGCTTTATGGGGATTGAAGAGAATGAGGAAGACAGGCGGTTTATACGGAAATAAGTTCCCTACGACCTCGGTACCTGACTCCGAGGTTTATACCCCAAGGCTTAAGGAGACTAAATATGAATAAAGATATGACAGTTCCCTGCGAAGATGGACTTATCAATCTCCGCGTAGGAGCGATCATTATGAAGAACGGAAAAATACTGATGGTTGGGAATGATCGGGCAGATTATCTTTATTCTGTCGGTGGCCGCATCAAGTTTGGAGAGACTTCCGAAGAAGCGGTTATCCGGGAGGTCTTTGAAGAAACCGGCGTTAAGATGGATGTCGACCGCTTGGGTTTTATCCATGAGAACTATTTCTATGGAGATGCTGCAACCAATCTGGGCAAGCTTATATATGAGGTTTCTTATTTCTACTACATGAAAGTGCCGGAGGACTTTGAGCCGGCATGTATGAGCATGACAGAAGACGATCATGAGGAATTCCTCCGCTGGATAGATATAGATGATCCGATAAAGTATTACCCCGAGTTCTTCCGGACAGAACTGTTGCATCCGACAGAAGGGGTGAAGCATTTGGTGACGGATGAGAGAGCTGTACATGATTTAGAATCCGGAAAACAATAGAATTCAATCACTAAGAAAAAGCGTGTGCTTTTGCGGAGCAGTATTGCAGAAATGCGATATGGCTCTATTTTTTGCTTTAGCTTACCGGCGGATATGCAGTGGGAACTTTTTAATAATGTTTTTTATTATTGACATTAAGCATACATAATGTTTATAATAGAAAACACAAACAACACGAGGGGCGTATATTATGAAGAAAGCAGCGTATAATATTGTACCGACAACAGAAGAAATATTAAAAAACATGGGAGAACAGATAAAACTGGCAAGACTTCGCAGAGACTTATCGGCAGAATTGGTTGCTGAACGTGCAGGGATCAGCAGGGCTTCTTTGTGGAAGGTTGAATCAGGCAATCCTGCCGTAGCTATGGGAATATATGCTGCTGTTTTACATGCCCTTAATAATATGGACAAGGATTTACTGCTTGTTGCAAAGGATGATGAATTCGGAAGACAGATGCAGGATTTAAGCCTTATTACAAGAAAGCGTGCAACAAGGAGGAAGAATTAATGACAGGAGAAGACAAAACGCTTCTCGTATATGATGATTTTTCGGCTGATGCACCAATTCTTTTAGGAAAGCTTTATGTTGGAGTAATAAAGGGTGGAGAATCGTATTCATTTGAATATGACAAGGAATGGCTTGCGAAGAATAAGTTGTCGATTAACTTAGATCCCGAACTTCAACCCTTTGCCGGACGACAGTTTCCTTCAGGGAAAAGTATATTTGGATTGTTCGCTGATTCGTCTCCGGATAGATGGGGACGTGTACTTATGAACAAGCGAGAGAGACTACTCGCGGAAAAAGAAGGACGCAAGCCAAGAAAGCTATATGATAGTGATTATCTTCTTGGGGTGTATGATAAAACGCGAATGGGAGGAATACGTTTTAAGCTTGAGAGCGATGGTGCATTTCTTTCAGATGATAGCGAAACAGCTGCGCCTCCCTGGACCTCACTTAGAACCTTGGAAGAAGCATCAAGAAACTTTGAAAAGGATGAAACAGGAATTGCTGAAAAGTGGCTTGATCAGCTGATCAGGCCGGGGTCTTCTCTTGGCGGTGCAAGACCGAAAGCAACTGTTGTTGATACTAAAGGAGAACTTTGGATAGCAAAGTTTCCGTCAAAAAATGATGAGAATGATACCGGAGCATGGGAAAAAGTTGTTCATGATCTGGCAAAGCTATGTGGGCTGAATGTTCCTGAATCTAAACTGGAAAAGTTTTCAAAGTATGGAAGTACATTTTTGGTAAAGAGATTTGATCGAGACGGGGAGAGAAGAATTCACTTTGCTTCTGCAATGACACTGCTTGGAAAGTCTGATGGAGCTTCAGCAGCTGACGGAACCGGCTACATTGATATCGTAGGATTTATTAAGTCTTATGGTGCCAATCCTAAAAATGATCTGGTTGAACTATGGAAAAGAATAGTGTTCAACATGGCAGTAACCAATACAGACGATCATCTTAGAAACCATGCTTTTATTATGTCTGAGAATGGGTGGAAGCTATCACCATTATTTGATGTAAATCCTGTTCCTTATGGTGATGAGCTTTCGCTGTTAGTTGATGGTGAAGATAACAGCATTTCGATCCCTCTTGCAATAAGTGTTGCTCCAAGATTTGGGATAACAGAAGCAAAAGCAAAGGAGCTTGCAGAGGAGATTAAACAGATTGTAAAGAACAACTGGGAATGTATGGCCAAAGAGTATGGCTTATCACGAGGACAGATAGAAAATATGAGACCGGCGTTCATTACTTAGACCCGTTGGGGACGGGGTCAATGGTTCAAAATTTCTTCCATAAATTTCTGCAGTCTTATCCGTATCTTTTATATGGTGAAGAAATTCATACATATGGGAGGAAAGATTTATGAAAAAGAGAGTATTTGCACTGATCACCTGCACTGCGACAATGGCACTGTTAGCGGGCTGTGGCTCTTCATCCGGCGCTTCCGGCGGGTCATCGCAGATGTCGGATATAGTAGATAAGGCCGTAGAAGATATACAGGAGGTTGTTACGGATCCGGACGAAAAAGTTTTGATCGACAGGGAGAATCCCGAGATAGAAGTAACAGCCGAAGAGTTTCAGGATTTTCAGAACAGACAGGGCTTTTCATTTAATATCCCCGATGGCGCCGGCAATTTCTATTACGTCATAGATACCGATTCACCGGAAACCGGCAAGATGCAGTTTGACCTTGACGGGATCACCTGGACAGCAACGGAGTATCAGATAGATTATAAACCTTACATTAACCACTATTTTCCAAATGACGCAAAGGAGCTCAGATGTGACTTTATAACCGATCCGTCCATGAAGGTGCATGGCGTCGATGGTGAAGGCTACGGCTACTATGAAAAGATCAGTGATGAATATGAATATTATTATTATTCGGTATACTGGTATCTGGAGAAAGAAGGATATGCGATCAGTCTCAACTGCTACGCTGATGCTCCTATAGATTCAATGCCGGTTGAGGTGTTCCCGTAATCCCTTGGGGACGGGGTTAGAGGTTCATTTTGAACCCCCGGGACGGGGTTTGTGGTTCATTTTTCCAAAATGACCCGCAAACCCCGTCCCCTAGGCTCTTTTAGTTTCGGCGAATGTCCGGAAACCTTCGACAGGGCTAATACTTGTTTAGTTGGCTAAGCAAAAGTCAGGAGAATTTGAAATAAAAGTCGGAAAGCAACCTCCATATTTCAATAAATCCTTCACTTTCTGAAATAAGAGATGTATTATAGAATTGTTATTTCAAAAAGAAGGAGGTTCCTATGGGTAGATCAGGTGAATTTGTAACAAATCTGAGTGGTGATATGGCATATCAGTCATTTAAGCCGTCACCGTTGCCTCCGAATCCGGAGCTTAATATAAACAGCGATATAGTAAAGAAGTTGGTGGAAGCAAACAGGGATTTGGTAAGGCTCGACACGGCGGCAAAGCTCATACCGAATGTAGAGCTCTTCATTTCTATGTATGTAAGAAAAGAAGCGCTGATTTCTTCGCAGATAGAAGGTACACAGTGTACGCTGGATGATGTCCTTGATCCTGAAGTTGACGGAAATAAAAATCTCGATGTTGGAGATGTCATCAATTATGTAAGAGCCTGTACATATGCTATAGGCAGATTAGAGAAGCTGCCTTTGTGCAATAGGCTTTTAAGAGAAATCCATCAGGAGCTTCTTACAGGAGTCAGAGGACAGGAAAAAAATCCGGGCGAATTTCGCAGATCACAGAACTGGATTGGCGCGGCCAATTGTACACTTAAGGAGGCCAGATATATTCCGCCGAATGTGGAGGATATGAATGCTGCGTTGACTGATCTGGAAAGATATATGAACGAAGGGGATGATTACGATCCGCTTATCCGGATTGCGCTGATTCATTATCAATTTGAAACGATACATCCGTTCCTTGACGGAAACGGAAGGGTGGGGCGTTTGATGATACTGTTGTATCTTATGGAACAGGGGTATATTTCCCAACCAATCATATATATATCATACTTTTTGAAAAAGAATCAGGTAGAGTATTATGACCGTATTTCAGAGGTAAGAAGAAGCGGAAATTATGAGCAATGGGTCGGCTTTTTTCTTGAAGCGGTATCGGCAGCGGCAAAGGACTCTT
>JAEEGL015195309.1_pt1 | contig 18102 bp, 19 predicted proteins | sample 9134231 | NCBI WGS metagenome assembly JAEEGL01 (sample SAMN16246548, study PRJNA631951) | gut metagenome | biome: gut microbiome; feature: rumen; material: fiber-attached | host: Bos | place: Iran: Karaj | collected 2018-10 | reverse complement strand
GATACTGATGTATTAAATACAGTTGATACTAAGCAAGAATTTTTAGATAGAGTTCATGAGGGATTTAAACAAGTAGTAGATGCCGGAGGTACTGGTAGTGGTTATGTAGAGTATTCTAGAAATGCGGCTGGTAAAACTGGTACGGCAGAAAGTTTTATTGATTCAGATGGCGATGGTAAGATAGATACAGAAACAATCTCTGCATCATTTGCGGGATATGCACCTAGTGATGTACCTAAAGTAACATTTACTATTATTTCTCCAGATGTAGCTGGTCCTAATACCGATTATAACGGAATGTCTAAGGTAAATATGCGAATAACTAAAAAAGTTACGGAAAAATACTTTGAATTTTATCAATAATCTGTTATAATATAGTAGCGTTTTTAAAGAAGGAGGCAATTTATATGGCAAAAAAAGGAGAAGCAAGACAAAGAATAACTTTAAAATGTACTGAATGTAAAGAACAAAACTATCGTACAGAAAAGAATAAAAGAAATACTGCAGATAAGTTAGAATTAAATAAATTCTGTCCAAAATGTAGAAAATCAACTCTTCATAAAGAAGAAAAATAGAAGGAGTAGTTTATGATAAATGTAAATGATATAAAAAATGGTATGACTATTCTATTTGAGGGTAATATCTATACAGTATTAGAGTTTTCTCATGTTAAACCTGGTAAGGGAGCTGCATTTGTTCAAGCGAAACTTAAAAATTTAAGAACAGGATCTATTATTGAAAAAAGATTTAATTCTGGAGTTAAGTTAGAAAAAGCCATGATTGAAAAAGTAGGAATGCAATTCTTATACGCAAATGGTGATAATTATAACTTCATGAATATGGAAACATATGAACAAATGGATTTAACTAAAGAACAATTAGGAGATAATGTATCATACCTAAAAGAAGGATTAGACGTATTACTTTCATTCTATGAAGGAGAATTACTTGGTATTATCATGCCAGAAAAAGTTGAACTTGAAGTAATAGAAACAGAACCTGCAGTAAAAGGTAATACTGCAACTAATGCAACTAAAGATGCAAAACTTGAAACAGGACTTACTGTAAGAGTTCCATTATTCATTGAACAAGGTGAAAAAATAGTAGTATATACTGCTGATGGAAAATATGCATCAAGAGCAAATTAACAAGAATTAATTTTCTTGTTTTTATTTTGAAATATACTAGATTTTTTATGTATAATGTGATAACATTTTATTGTAGGAGAGATGTGATATGAATATGTTTCGTGATAAAAGATTTATTGTACCGAGTATTGTTTCTTTGACAATGATTTTTATATTTATTTTTTTAGGATTTAATAATAATATTATTTTTAATTTGCTTAAAGGTAATTCTGTTACTAGTAATGTTTATTATTATTGTAAGGATCCGTCATATACACTTGAAGGTAATAAATGTACTAATATTATATATGCTAATAAATTGTTGGTTGGTGATGCTAATTTAGATGGTGTTTTCAATGTGTCTGATGTTACTTATGTACAATTATACATGAGTAATAAAACACAGTTTAATGAGAATCAACTTTTGGTTAGTGATATTAATAAGGATAAAGTAGTTAATGAAACTGATTTAGCTTTTATCCAGAGGGCTGTTTCTGGAAATCGAGTTAGCTCCTCAAGCATTAATGATGGTTCTAAGTATAATATTGGTATTGATAAGATTTGTCCTACTGGATATAACAGTGTATCTAATAGATGTGAAAAGTCTGATGTAGTAGATGCAATTAAATTCTATTATATTGCTGGGGATGTAAATTCTGATAAAAAGATAGATAATAATGATTTACAAATTATTAGTGGATATATCGATGGTCAGATTACTTTAGATAGTTTACAGTTAGTAGTTGCGGATATTAATAAAGATGGAGTTGTTAATATTAGTGATTATAATATGATTAATTCTATGGTTAATACAAAAGAGAGAGCTAGTGTAGGTACTAATGTTGATTATTTTACGATAAAATATGATGCTAATGGTGGAGTAGGTAGTATGAAAGACCAAGTAATTACTTATGGTACAAGCACACCGCTTAATGAAAATAAGTTTACAAGAAATGGATATACATTTAAAGGATGGAAAATACTTAATAACACAAGAACTAAGAATAATGGTAAAGAGATGTGGGCATGTTATAAAAATGCTGATAAATCTGAAAAAGGATATGCCGATAAAACTACATGTGAAAAATATGGATACCAATTATATGAAGATAATATAATGGTTGCAGAAACAGCAAATCCAGGAGAAGAAATTACAATGTATGCTGAGTGGGAAAAAGTTTTAGTTACTGTTAATTATTTTACGATAAAATATAATGCAAGTGGTGGAGTAGGTACTATGAAAGACCAAACAATTACTTATGGTACAAGTACAAAACTAAGTGAAAATAAGTTTACAAGAAAAGGTTATACATTTAAAGGATGGAAAATACTAAATAATACTAGAACTAGTAGTGCTGGTGTAGAAACTTGGGCTTGCTATAAAAACGCTGATAAATCTGATAAAGGATATACCGACAAAACAACATGTGAAAAATATGGTTATCAAATCTATAAGGATATGGCAACAGTTGCAGAAACAGCAAATCCAGGGGAAATAATTACAATGTATGCTGAGTGGGAGAAGGTTGCTGCAAATAATAAATCGTTTGTAATTCATTATGATGCAAGTGGTGGTACTGGTACTATGTCAGATCAGATTATTACTTATGGCAAAAAAACTAAGCTAAGTCATAATAAATTTAATAATAATGGTAAACTATTAAAAGGATGGAAAATAAAAAATAATTCAACAAATAAATGGGCATGTTACAAAAATAAGTCTCAAAGTAGTAAAGGTTATGCTGATAAAGCAACGTGCGAAAAATATGGATATCAAATCTACAAAGATATGACAACGGTAGCAGAAACAGCAAATCCAGGAGAAGAAATTACAATGTATGCTGAGTGGGTTGATTTAAAAAATGTCTTTTCTGTTAATGCTGAAAAAGTGTTCGCAACTCTAGAATTACCTACAACTGGTTTATATAGACAAAAAGTAATTCAGGATATTTATGTAAATGATAGTGATGTATATGTATCACAAGATAATTTTGGAAAGAGTCCTTATTCTAATATTGATTCTACACCTTCTGAACTCATAATAACTAAAATATCACGTACTGATTTATCAATGCAAGAGATATTCAGAGAGAAAAAATGTGGACACGGTTTCTTTACAATTCCTTCTGGTGTATTAATGACAACTTGTGATGTTGATACAGCATATGAAAAAGATGCTCATGGACATAAAGCATATAAAATTACATCTAAAGGTAAAAGAGATTTCTTGTTTGATGCCTTTAAATTAAAAAGAGAATCATTTAAAATAGATTTTAACCATAATATTTATATGGCAAGAATTAACGATGGAACTCAAAGATTTAGATTATATAATTATAATAAAAACAATATGACTGTTGGAAGTTATATACGTGGTATTGATATTAAAGATACACCATATGATATGCAGGGATATGCACTTGATGGTAAGTATATTTATATTTATTATGGTGAAGGAATTGATTCTGGAAGTAATAGTTTAAGATACTCTGTTGCTTATATTGATACTTATGATTCTACGAGTGGAAAACTAATTAAACATAATAAAATATTTGAATCTAAAGATTTGTATCTTGAGGCAGAAGGATTAGATTACTTAGGTGATTATATTTATATTGGTATTGCATCTACTAATGTATCTGATAGTGCATATGGGGATTATAAATACGCTAATGTATATAGAATCAAAAAGAGTGATTTAAGATAATTAAAAAGAATGATTATTGAATTAATAAATCATTCTTTTTTAAATTATTTTTTTTAGCTCTTTTAGTCCAAGAACTATTGGCAAACATACAATATAGTTTATTAGTTAGTAAATCCATAGTAGTTATTATATCCTTACTGGTTTTATTATCTTTTATGCATATACTAAATTTCTTTAATTTACTAATTGCGATACTAGTAATATAACTATAGCTTTTCTTACCAACAATTTCACCTGCGCCAATAAGTATTGAACCACTATAATTAATATTAACTTTATTAGCCCAATTCTTAATGATATTTAGAGCAGTTATATTATGTGTTCCTTCTCTAAAACCACAGTTAATTATTACATATAATTTCTTATTAGATAAATCTATTTTATTATCATATATATAGTCTAATAGTTTTAAAGTAAGTGAGTTTGGACTATCAACATAAAGTGGAAAAGCAAGAATTATTATATTAGATTTAATAATACTATTAATAATATCTTCAAATTTACTATACATTAAATCATATGTTGTATAATCATCTAAGTAGTTACTAATATAATCTAGGAAGTATCTAGAATTACTTAGATGATTTTTTTGTGAACCATTAATCAGTGTATACATTATCTATCTCCTTTACCTCATAATCACTGGCATTTAGATTAATACTATTAGCCTTAACTAGATTGTTTAGACATACTTTATCATCATCAGTAATATCTCCATAAAAATAAGTAGTTAATTTTAATTTATTTTTATATCTACTTGCATGATGGATATGTTTATTACGGATAGTAAAATAAGGTAGAACGTATCCAATACACCTTTCTAATACTCTTTTAACACTTTCACTGTAGCACCCGTATCTACATTTGCTAATTATAATAAGTTCATCTGAGTTCTTTAAAGATTCTGTAATATTAGAGTATTCATCTTTGTAAATACACTTCTTAGGATGCTTAATCCAACAACTAAAGCAACCGATACAACTGTTCTTGCACTCGTTTGCATTAATTATTGTATCATTATCATAAATACTAAATAATTCTTTATCTAAAAATTCTAAATCATGTATTATTGTTTTCATACTAAAATATATGATGATAATACTAAAATATACTAGTATTTTTTTAATAATAATAGTATAATTTAAGTGGAGTTGATAATGTGGTTTGGATTTGGTTAAGTATTGTTATATTTTTAATATTTATTGAGGTTACAACAGTTGGTCTTACAACAGTATGGTTTGTTGTAAGCGGAATTATATCTATGATATTATCGTTATTTATTGATAGTGTAGAAATAGAATTTGCGGTATTTGTCTTAGGTGGAGTATTCTTACTAATTACAACTAGACCTTACTTATTAAAGAAACTTAAAGTAGGTGAATCTAAAACTAATTTAGATAGAATTATAGGTATGAAAGGTATAGTTAGTGAGGATATAAGTTATTTATCACCAGGAGAAGTTAAGGTTGATGGTAAAAGATGGACAGCAATATCAGATATTGATATTAAAAAAGGTAGTACAGTTGAAGTGCTAGAGATTATTGGCGTAAAAATTAAAGTAAAGGAGATTGATTAATATGATGTTTTTATTTATTATTTTAATATTAGTTGCGCTTGTTATTATTCCAAATATTAGAGTAGTACCACAAGCAAAGGCTTATGTAATTGAACGTTTAGGTTCTTATTATACAACTTGGCAAAATGGTTTACATGTTAAGATACCTTTTATTGATAGAGTATCAAGACAAGTAACTTTAAAAGAAATTGTAAAGGATTTTGATCCACAACCAGTTATTACTAAAGATAATGTAACTATGCAAATAGATACAGTTGTTTATTTTCAAATTACCGATCCTAAGTTATATACTTATGGAGTAGATCAACCAATATCAGCTATTGAAAACTTAACTGCTACAACTCTACGTAATATCATTGGAGAGCTTGAGTTAGACCAAACTTTAACTAGTCGTGATATCATTAATTCTAAGATGCGTTCTATCCTTGATGAAGCAACTGATTCTTGGGGAATTAAGGTAAATAGAGTTGAACTTAAAAATATTTTTCCTCCAAGAGAGATTCAGGAAGCTATGGAAAAACAGATGCGTGCAGAACGTGAGAGAAGAGAGTCTATTCTAAAAGCAGAAGGAGAAAAAAGAAGTAGTATATTGATTGCAGAAGGAGAAAAAGAAAGCGCAATCTTGCGTGCGGAAGCTGAAAAGCAATCACAGATTAAAAAAGCAGAAGGAGAGGCTGAGGCTATTCTTAAGATTAAACAAGCAGAAGCAGAAGGTATTGAATTAATTAAGAAAGCTGGAGCAGATGAAAAGGTAATTGCTTTAAAGAGTTTAGAAGCATTATCTACTTTGGCTGATGGAAATTCTACTAAAATAATTGTTCCATCAGATCTATCTAATATTGCAACACTAGGTACTACTGTTAAAGAAATGTTAAAGAATGACAAATAATGAATTATATTAAAAAAATATTAAAAGTAGTATTCTTTCCAGTATTATTTCTTACTGGAGAGTTTTTTATAAATTATATTTTTGTTGCAATCTTTAACAGTAGAAATTTAATAAAATATAGAGAACTTTTTCCAGATTTAAATGACATAGAAATAATAAATACGCATGAGTATAAAACTGCTCTTAATAATTATCTTAATAATAGAGCATTACTTATGGTAGTAGTAACATTTATTATATTTGGAATTATATTTAATAGTATTATTAGAAAGATGAAATTAGAAAAATCTAAAACCAATATGGATAGATATAATTTAATAAATATATTTGTTCTAGGTGTGTTTATTGCTATATTCTTTAATACATTTATTTATACATTAAATGGTGTAGTTCATATTACTGATAGTTATAAAGTAAGTAGTCTTCCACTAATGGTTACTATAATATCATCAGGAATAATTGGCCCAATACTAGAAGAATTGTTATTTAGAGGAATAGTATATAATAAACTGCTTGAGTTTAATAATCATAAAAAATCCTGTATTATTACAAGCGTTATGTTTTCAATAATACATTTTCCAAATCTTATAACTAAGATATATACATTAATATTGTCAGTTATAATGATATACTTATATGATAAATATAAAACATTAAATGCGCCAATTATCTTTCATATAGGAATTAATACTACAATGAATGTATTAATATATTTACTTGTTAAAAATAATATATTAGTTAATTCGTTATTAATACTAGTAAGTTTATTTGGAATAGTTGCGGTAATGAATTTATTTAGAAAAGATAGAATTGCTGATAGATAACTTTTTATGTGAAAAAATATATATTTAAGTAAGTTTAAAAAAAATAATTAAACTTGCTTTTTTTTTGCTTTGAAATGTGGTAACATTATATATGTAAGGTTAACGGAGATGATGAATTTGATTAAACATATTAAAGATGTTGATATAAATTATATAGAGTATGGAGAAGGAAATGATATAGTCTTGCTTCATGGATGGGGTCAAAACATACAAATGATGAAGCCTGTTGGTGATAAATTAAAGGGACATATCATTATCTTAGATTTACCAGGATATGGAGAGTCTAGTGAACCTAAAAGTGTTTGGACAATCTATGATTATGTTGAATGTGTACATGAATTTTTAAAAAGTATTGGTGTTAAAAATCCAATTATGATGGGACATTCATTTGGTGGAAAAATATCGCTTGCTTATGCTAGTAAGTATAAGGTTAAAAAGTTAGTACTTTTTGCCAGTCCATTTAAAAAAGGTATTGAAAAAATGCCCTTAAAAACAAAAGTATTAAAATCATTAAAAAAAGTACCGTTGTTAAATAAATTAGAAGGATATGCTAAAAAGCATATTGGTTCTACAGATTATAAGAATGCATCAGAAATGATGAGAAAAATACTTGTCGAAACAGTTAATCTAGATATACGTGAAGACGTTAAAAAGATTAAGTGTCCTACATTTATATTCTGGGGGACTAATGATGAGGCTGTACCAGTAGAGGATGCTAAAGAATTAGAATCATTAATCGAAGACTCTGGACTTGTTATTTATGAAGGATGTACGCATTATGCTTATTTAGAAATGTTACCTCAAGTAATAAAAGTAATTAGAATATTTTTAGAAGGAGAGTAATTATGTTATATTTTTTATTATCGTTAATACCTCTTATATATTTAACAATTATTAAAAGTAAAAAATCAATACATATGTTACAGCAAAACTATTATGATGAATCTAATAGATACTTATTATGGATTAATAATAATTTGAAAAAAGTATTTTTAAATCCAGATTTAGGTTTGTTTATAATAGGACTTGGTTTTGTATTAAATAATTATATTACTATGGCTTTATTTAGTTTACTTACAATTTTCACTATAATAGAGTTTAGAAGTATTAAAGAACAAGTAAAAAAACCACTAGTAATAACTGCTAGAGTAAAAAGAATAGCTATAACAGAGTCTATTTTATATTTAATAATATTACTTGTTATGATTTTACTATTTAAAGAAAATAATATAACTGTATACTATTTAATACTAAGTATTATTACTTATTTAAATTATTTTATGATATGGCTTGTTAATAAGATAAATATACCAGTTGAAAAATGTGTATATTTGCATTTTAAACATATGGCACAAAATAAATTGTTTTCTATGAATTTACCAGTAATAGGAATTACCGGAAGTTATGGTAAGACTAGTAGTAAAAATATATTAAATGATATATTGAATGTTAAATTTAATGCTTTTGCTACTCCGAAGAACTTTAATACTCCTTATGGACTTATCAGGTCAATTAATCAATATTTAGATAAATTTAATGATTTATTTATAGCTGAAATGGGTGCATTTAAAGTAGGGGAGATTGCAACCACATGTAAGCTTGTTAAACCAAAGTATGGAATACTTACTACTATTGGAGAAGCGCACTTAGAAAGTTTTGGATCAAGAGAAAATATTCAAAAAGGTAAGTTTGAATTGATTGAATCTTTACCACATGATGGTATTGGTATATTAAATGGTGATGACCCTTATCAAAGAAATTATAAACTTAAAAACGATTGTAAAGTACTTTGGATAGGAATAGACTCGGATGATGTAGACTTAAAAGCTACTAATATTAAACTATCAGGAGAAGGAACTACATTTGATTGTATATTTAAAGGAGATAAGAAGAAATATACATTTCAAACTAAACTGTTAGGTAGACATAATGTTTACAATATACTTGCAGCTATTTTACTAGGCCATGAACTTGGTATGAGTATTGATGAGTTGAAAAGAGGAGTAGCGATCGTTAAAACTATTGAACATAGATTAGAACTTAAAACTTATGGTACTAACTATATAATAGATGATGCATATAACTCTAATCCAGTAGGTTCTAAGATGGCACTTGATGTCCTTGGCCTTATGGATGGTATTAAGATAGTAGTTACTCCAGGTATGATTGAACTTGGCGATAAACAATATGAAGCAAACTATAACTTTGGTACATATATTAGTGAGGTTGCGGATTATGTAATATTAGTCGGTAAAAATCAAACTAAACCCATATATGATGGATTAATAAAGTCAAAATACAAAAAAGAAAATATATATGTAATAAATGATGTAAAGGAAGCGTTTCCAATAATGAATAAGTTATCAACCAAGAAAACTTATATCTTACTTGAAAACGACTTACCAGATTTATTTAATGAATAGGAGGAATTTATGAAAATAAAATTAGGTGTAATTTTTGGAGGAGAGAGTGTTGAACACGAAGTAAGTGTTATTAGTGCGGTTCAAGCAATGGAATCTATTGATGAAGAAAGATATGACATTATTCCAATTTATATAAGTAAAGAACGTATTTGGTATACTGGTGCGATGTTAAGAGATATGGATGTATATAAGAATTTTGATGATTTAAAAAGGTATGCTAAAGAAGTTGTATTAACTAAAAAAGGAGATAAATATTATTTACAATCTACTAAAGGAATGTTTAGAAAAGATATAACTGATATTGATATTGCATTCCCAATAGTACACGGTAATAATGTAGAAGATGGTTCTATTCAAGGATATTTGGAAAGTACAGGTATCCCATATGTAGGAAGTCATGTATTAGGAGCAGCTTTAGGACAGGATAAAGTATTAATGAAACAAGTATTTGAGTCTAATGATATTCCTGTTGTACCTTATACTTGGTTCTATGACTATGAATATGAAGAAGATAATAAATCTATATTGGATAAAATAAATAAGTTAAAATATCCAGTAGTTGTTAAACCAGCTACTTTAGGTAGTAGTGTAGGCATTACTTATGTAAAAACTGATAGTGATATTAAAGATGCAATTAAAGAAGCTATTAAATATGATAATAAGATAGTAGTTGAAAAAGCTGTTTCTAACTTAGTTGAAGTTAATTGCAGTGTGCTTGGTAATTATAAACATCAAGATACTAGTGCCCTTGAAGAAGTGTTAAGTGATAATGAACTTTTAACTTATGCAGATAAGTATATAGGTGGTTCTAAAGGTAAACTTAAAGGAGCTATGAATTCATCTAAAGGCATGGCATCTACTAGTCGTATCATTCCTGCTCGAATTGATAAAAAGGTAGAAGAGAAAATCAAAGATATTTCAGTTCGTGCATTTAAAGCACTTAATTTAAGTGGAGTATGTAGAATAGATTTTTTAATCGATGGTAAAACTAATGATGTATATATTAATGAACCAAATACTATTCCAGGGTCACTTGCATTCTATCTTTGGGAACCAGTAGGTAAAGGATATAAAGAATTACTTAGTGATATGATTAATATTGCTATTAAAGATTATAAAGAAAAACATAAAAAAACATATTCTTTTGATACAAATATCTTAAGTAACTTTAATGGATTAAAAGGAGCAAAAGGCAAACTAAAAAGATAGTTTGTTTTTTGATAAATAGATTGGAGTATTTATGTTTACAAAAGAAGAAGAAAGTAAAATTGGTTTAATTATAACTCTGTGTAAAGATAATGATACATTAAGAAAAAATTTAGAAGATAAGTATAATAATAATCCTAGTCTATTAAGCCCATATGAGATATATGTATTAGAGGTTGTGTATAGATATGGTAATAATGGGTATTATGAAGGACTACTCAAATGTGGTAGTAACATACAATCTATTGAAATTGCTTATAAAACATTTATGAATAGTTGCAAAGAGATACCTAATTTTGAACTTAAAAAAGTAAAAGATTATTATAATAATCCTAGTAATCTAAATGAATTAGAGAAATTATGTATTAAATTAATACTTAAAAATCAAGAAAAAAAGAGAATATTAGAAAATAAAATGATGTATACATATGATGATTATGTTGAGATTAAATTAGATAGTGATTGCCATATTAGAGAAGCAATTATGCATATATTCTTTATAAAAGCATTTGCTACATTACTAGAAAATAGGATAGATAAGGATTCATATAATGAAATAATAAAAAGGCAAATAAAACCTGGTATGTTTGCAAGCTGTGATAAATACTTTTTGTCAAACATGCTAAGAGAAATTCCTGAGATTGGACAAGAAATAATAAAATCTACTGATAAATGCTTTGAAGATATTAAAAATGATGTTGAAAATGGTAATGGATTAAGTTTATTAAGCAATCAATTGGGAGAAGGCATAGAGGGCGTAAAGATTAATATATCATTTGCTGATGTTTATGGTAATTTAATTAAGAATAATACAAATAGTAAAAGCAAGTAATTTTGAATTGTTTTTAGTTTGTGTTAAAATATTGTTCGTTTGGGAGTGATAGAATGTCTGAATATGATAATTATATAGATAGTATTATTAAAAATTTAGATTCAGTTAATAATATAGATTTAAAAATTCAAATATTAAGATTAATAGAAGAAAGAAATCAATTATTAGAAATTGTAAAAAAAGATACATTGACTGGCGCATATAACAGAAGAATACTTAATAATATTAATAGTTTTAGTGTAGTTGTTTTATGTGATGTAGATGATTTTAAAGGTATTAATGATACTTATGGTCATGATGTAGGTGATAATGTTTTAAAAGTAGTTACTAAGATTTTAATGAATAATACTCGTTCAACTGATATCGTATGTAGATACGGAGGAGACGAGTTCTTAGTCGTTTTTAATAAATGCTCTAAAGATTTAGTAAAAAAAAGAATGGATATAGTAAGTAAAATAATAAAAGATTATTTTAAAAATTTAAATATTAATGTTTCATTTAGCGCGGGAATATCAAGTTATGAAGAGGGGAAAACTCTTGATGAAATTATTAAAGAAGCAGACGTTGCTTTATATGAATCCAAGAATAATGGTAAAAATAGCATTAGTATATATGATAGTAATAATAAAGTATATAAAAAGAAATAGCAAATGAAAATTATTTTTAGAGAAAAAAATATGTTAACAATAGTATTAATGAAAAGTTAGGAATATTGATAATTAGTAAGTCCTAACTTTTTTTGATTTTTTTTGTTGTTGGGTTTTAAAAATGATTAATTCATGTTATAATTTGTAAAGAGTTAGTAATTATATAGAATGGATTAGTGATTATATGGAAATATATGAATTATTAAATGTATATAGTAGTTTAGGTGATAGGGTTAGTGAATTATGGAGGTCGCTTTGACCCAGATGAGAAGAATAAAAGAATTAGTGAGTTAGAGTCTTTGATGCTTGATGTTAATTTTTGGAATGATAAAGATAATTCTGAGAAGATAGTTAGTGAGCTTAATAGTCTTAAGAGGTCTTTATCTGATATATCTAAGGTTAAAGATGAGATTAATGATGCATTAGAGTTAATTGAATTGCTTAAAAGTGATAGTAATGATGATGTTAAAAGAGAATTAGAAAGTAATGTTTCTAAGTATGAAGATATTGTATCTAATTTAGAGGTTGAGGTATTACTTAATGGTGAATATGATAAGTGTGATGCAATTATTGATATTCATCCTGGTGCGGGTGGTACTGAGAGTTGTGATTGGGCTTCTATGTTATATCGTATGTATACTCGTTATTGTGAGAAGCATGATTATAAAATTGAGGTAGTTGATTATCAAGATGGTGAAGAAGCGGGTATAAAGAGTGCATCTATGATTATTCGTGGTATTAATGCTTATGGATATTTAAAGAATGAAAAGGGAGTACATAGATTAATTAGAATCTCTCCATTTGATTCTAATAAAAGAAGACATACTTCTTTTGCTTCAGTAGATGTTACTCCGATATATGAAAATAGTGATTTTAAAATAGATCCTAATGAAATTCGAATTGATATATATAGAGCATCAGGTCATGGTGGACAGGGTGTAAATACAACGGATTCTGCTATTCGTATTACTCATATACCAACTAAGATAGTTGTTACTTGTCAAAATGAAAGAAGTCAGATTAGAAATAAAGAGACTGCAATGAATGTACTTAAGAATAAATTATATAAATTAGAACTCGAGAAAAAAGAAAAAGAATTAAGTAGTATTAAGGGTGAGAATAAAGATATTAATTTTGGTTCACAGATTCGTACTTATACTCTTCATCCTTATAGTTTAGTTAAAGACCATAGAACTAATACTGAATGTGGAGATCCTACTAAAGTATTAGATGGTGATATTGATATATTTATAAATGCTAATTTAAAGAATAATGTTAATTAATTATTGGGGTGAGCTAGATGTTGTTTCATAAGAATAAAGATATAGATTTATCTAATATATTAGATAGAGTATATAGTAAAGATAAATTAGTAAGGTTTGCGGAATTTATTGCTGGTGTATTTATAGTTGCATTATCCTACAACATATTTTTACTTCCTAGTAATACTGTATATGGTGTGGGTGGTATAGGTGTAATTTTAAAGAAACTATTTAATATTACTCCAGCTGTTACGATATTTATAGGAAGTATGATATTACTTGTCGTAAGTTTATTTACCTTAGGACATAAGAAAACAATAAGGAGTGTAGCAGGTAGTTTATTATATCCTATATTTGTATTTGCTACTTCTTACTATATTGAGTTAATTGACTTAGGAAAATTAGAACCTATAGTTATAGTTATAGTAGGTGCGATTACTCATGGTATTGGACTTGGTTTAATATTTAAAGCAGGTTATACTACAGGTGGTACTGATATTTTAAATGATATAGTTGCGAAATTTGGTAAAATATCTATAGGGAAGGCTATGTTATTTACCGATGGAGCCATTATTCTTGTTGGTTTGTTTGTATTTAATTTTCCAACATTTATTTATTCGTTAATTTCGCTTTATATAATAAGTATTATGACTGATAAAGTTATACTTGGAATATCACAATCTAAGACATTCTATATTATTACAGATAATGAAACAAGTGTGAAGAAATTTATTATGAATAACTTAAATCATGGAGTGACAGTATTACAAGGTAGAGGTGGATATACAGGAGATAATCAAAAGGTTATTATGTGTACCTTACCAACACGTGACTATTATATATTAAAAGAAGGATTAAAAGAAATTGATCCTAAGGCATTTTTCTTAGTAACTGATGCCTATGAAGTATCTGGAGGTGCGTAAGATGGATTTAATTAGATTAAGAAATATCAATAAGACATATAAAAATGGAGTGACTGCTATTTATGATATGGATTTAACAATAAAAAAAGGAGAGTTTGTTTTTCTAATTGGTGAAACTGGTTGTGGAAAGTCAACACTAATTAAAATGTTATATCGTGAAGAAAAACCTACTAAGGGTAAAATTATTGTAGGTGGTATTAATGTTGCCAAACTTAGAAATAGTAAAGTATATAAGTTAAGAAGAAAGATTGGAGTAGTATTTCAAAATTTCCAATTACTCCCTAAACTCACTGCTTATGAAAATGTGGCCTTTGCTTTAGAAGTATTAGGGTTACCTAAAGATGAAATACATAAAAAAGTTGTTAAAGTATTAGATTTAGTAGGTCTTAAAAATAAGGCTAAACATTATCCAACTCAATTAAGTGGTGGAGAACAACAAAGAGTTGCTATTGCCCGTGCGATAGTTAATGGTCCAAAATTACTTATATGTGATGAGCCTACTGGTAACTTGGATCCTAAAAAGAGTATGGAAATTATGGAAGTATTAGAGGCAATTAATAAATTAGGGACTACTGTAGTAATGGTTACACATGATATTGAAATAGTTAAACAGATGAACAAAAGAGTTATATTACTTAATTCTGGTAGAATAGTTAAAGATTATGAAGAGGGGACGTATAAATGAAAGCATTAAGAATTTTTTCAAGAAGTATTAGAGATTCAATAAAAAGTGTATTTAGAAACTTTTCATTATCCCTTGCCTCAATATCATGTATCACAATAACACTAATTGTAGTTGCAGTATCAATTGTCTTGTCATATAGTGTTGAAAAATTTACTAAGTTAATTGAAAAAGATGTTACAATAGTTGCTTTTATCGATAATGATAAAACAGAAGAAGAAATAAAAGGAATAGAAAAAGAAATACTTGCTCTTGATAATATTACTCCATCTAATGTTAAATTTAGAGATAAGATGGATATATCAAATGAAATGATGGAATCATCTGAGGTATTCAAAGGCATAATGCAGGATTGGACTAAAGAAGAATCTCCTATTCAAAATACTTATCAAATTAAAGTAGATGATATAGATCATATAGGGAATACTGCAAAAGAGCTAGAGAAGATTAGTGGAATTACATCTGTTAAATATGGAGCAGGTATGGTAGAGCAGATGGTAAATATTTTTGATACTGTTCGTAAGATTTGTATTGTAATAGTTGTTGCTTTAATAGTTGTAACAGCCTTCTTAATTGCCAATACTATTAAAATTACCATCTTCTCAAGAAAAAAAGAAATAGAAATAATGCGCCTAGTTGGAGCAAGCAATACTAATATTAAAATACCATTTATTATGGAAGGTTTATTCTTAGGAATACTTGGATCTATTCTACCTGTAGTAGTAACAATTCTAGGTTATACTAAGATATATGAACACTTCAATGGAAGATTATTTGTATCATTTATAACACTAGAAAAACCATATCCATTTGTACTATATATATCTGGAATACTTGTTGTAATTGGTATGATTGTAGGTATGTTTGGTTCTTGGAGAGCAGTTAGAAAGTATTTAAAAATATAAGTATGTATAATGTACTTATATTCTTTTTTTTTTCATAAATTTTAGTATGAATAAGTTTATACGAAAAAGAAGAATAGTAATAAAAAGAAGAAATATAGTATTATTAATTTTTATTATGGTAATATTATGTATATTGTTAGTGTTTAATTTTATTAATAAAAGGGTAACTCCGTTGTTTTTAGATCTTGCAGAAAGTGAGACAGAAAAGTTAGCTACATTAATTATAAATGATGCAGTATCAAAACAAGTATCAGATAAACTTACTACTGATGCTTTATATAATATTAGTAAAGATTCTAAAGGTAATATTACTTCAATTGATTTTAATAGTGTTACTGTAAATAAATTGCTTACAACAATTACTAGTAGTGTAGAACTAAATTTAAAACATTTGGAAGAAGGGAGAATAGATTTGCTTAATGTACCTGATAGTATATTAGTTAGTTACGATAAGAAGGATTTAAAAAAAGGTATTATATATAAAATACCTAGTGGTGCTGTGTTTAATAATACAATTCTTAGTAATATTGGACCAAAAGTACCAGTTAGACTTAATTTAGTTGGAAGTATTACAAGTAATATTAGTGCCAAGACAACTAATTATGGAATAAATAATGCTTTAATAGAAGTATATGTAGATATAAAAGTAACACTTGAAGTAATACTTCCATATACTAAAAGAAAAACAAGTGTCGAAACAACTGTACCTATTGCTTTAAAAATGATGCAAGGTTCTGTACCATCATACTATTCGGGTTCTAGTACTAATCCTAGTATTTCTCTTCCTATTGAATAAAACAATAAAATCATTTATAATGAAATTGGTGATATTATGATTAAATTAGATGATTTAAAATATGAATTAATGGAAAACTATAAAGATGGATTTGAACTAGATGCAGTAAAAGAAAAGTTTACTGATTACTTTTATGATTATGATTATATCCTAGGTGATTGGTCTTATGGAAAGTTACGATTAAAAGGTTTTTGTAATCGTACTAATAGAAAGTGTAATAGAATTAATGATATAAAATATAAAGATAAATATATAAAAGAATTATGTAGTTACGAATGTAGATATTTTATCTTAAAGAAGATTGATTAATTTGGTTGGAGGTTGTATGAATTTATCAAAATCAAGATATACATTAGGTATTAGATGTAAAAAATTATTATGGTTATCGTGTTTTAAAAAAGCTGAGGCAGAAGATTTAGGAAATGAATCGGTACTAGAAAATGGTAATAAAGTAGGAGATTTAGCTAGAAGTTTATTTGGTAATTATACTTTAATTAATTATGATAGTAATTACAAGAATATGATTGATGATACAAGGAAAGAATTATTAAATAAACCTAATATAATATGTGAAGCATCTTTTAGTTATGATGGAAATTTCTGCTCTGTAGATATATTAAAAAATGATATAGATGGTGTAGAAATATATGAAGTTAAATCATCAGCAGATTTAAAAAGTATTTATATAGATGATGTTGCATATCAAACATGGGTTTTAAAAAAATTAGGACTTAATGTAAAAAAATCTTTTGTTGTATATGTTAATAATCAGTATATAAAAAATGGAGAATTTGATATTAATAAATACTTTATTATAGAAGATGTTACTAATGAAATCGATTTAGATAAAGTAGAAAGAGAGATTAAAAGTTTAAAAGAAATTATTAACTCAAAAGATGAACCAAATATTGATTTATCACTAGGATGTAAAAAACCTTATGATTGTCCTTTCTTTAAGTACTGTACTAAGAATTTGAAAGAACCAAATGTATTTAACGTTGGATGGAATGTTCATTTTAAGAAAAAGTTAGAGTTGTATTATAAAGGGATTATAACTTACAAAGAAATACTAGATGCTGGTGGATTTAATGAAAAAGCAAATGAACAGATGCGATTTGAATTATATGACTTACCACCTAAAATAAATAAAGAAAAAATAAAAGAATTTTTATCACAAATATCTTATCCTTTATATTTTTTAGATTTTGAATCATATCAAGAATCAATTCCTACTATTGATGGAACTAAACCATATCAGCAATTATGTTTTCAGTATAGTTTGCACTACTACCTAAAAGAAGAT
>JAEEGL014287133.1_pt1 | contig 18102 bp, 11 predicted proteins | sample 9134231 | NCBI WGS metagenome assembly JAEEGL01 (sample SAMN16246548, study PRJNA631951) | gut metagenome | biome: gut microbiome; feature: rumen; material: fiber-attached | host: Bos | place: Iran: Karaj | collected 2018-10 | reverse complement strand
GTACATCAGGTTCATCTGTTTGGGCAGCAGGACCTGGTTCAGGTTGTGCATCTCCTTGTCCGGATGGCCGTTGTAATACTTGCGATAGGTGTGTTCGTCCAGGGTCCTGGCCGGATCGAGCTTGAATCCTTCCGCGCCCATAGTGACGAAGGTCTTCAGATGGTCCATCCAGTGCTCGAGGCCGGAAGGAGTCGCGCCGGGAAGCGCATCTTCCTCTGCGATGGACAGGTCGTATTCTTCACAAATCCACAGGCCGAGGTGCAGGCCCATATCCCGCATCCGCCCGATAAAGAGGGAAGGGTTATAGCGTTTGACCGCATCGTTCTGCCGCCAGGAGTACTCCGGCGAGAACTTGTCGTAATTCCAGTTTTTCGACGAGGAGAAATCGTAGTGCTTGGACATCCACTGGGGCTCCAGCCAGAACACGTCGCAGGGCATACCCATTGCCCGGAAGTCGCGGGCATCGGAGAGGATATTCCATTGGTCCTCTTTCATATTGGGGCCGAAGCAGAAGCCATAAGCCCAGCGCGGCAGCAGATAATTGCGCCCGGTCAGGAGGGTGTATCCGTCCAGGATGGCGGGCATATCTTTGCCGGCAATGAGGAAGAAATCTACCGACGGCTCGGTCGTATAGATGGAAAGGGCGTCGCTTTCGAGGCGTCCGACATCGAAGTAACTCTTACGGGTACTGTTGGAATAAATCCCCCATCCTTCCGAACTCATCATAAAGGGCATAGGAATCTCAGTGCGCTGGTAGGTCGCCCACATACGGAGCCGCTCCCCGCGGTGCTGGATATGCTCGCGGGAGGTGCTGCCTCCGCCGTAGAAGCGTTCTTTCTCCCTGATGGGAATCCGGAGCACGCAACTTTTGAGCGGGTCGCCGCCTTCGGTCTTGTCCATCTCGGAGAGGGATCCGTCATCGTCGCCGATGATGCCTCCGTTGCGCCGTGTCACCATCCCGCCGTACTGCAGTTCGATGGAATCCCTGAGCTCCCGGCAGAGCGGATCGCCGCCCTGGTGGAAGGAAATTCCTCCCACCAGGACCTTCCCCGAGGCGTCCATAAGGGTCAGGGTCTGGCTCTTATGATCCACCCGAAGGGAATGGGTGGCGGTGGAAATAGTCCAGGAAGTGCCATCCTGTTTGACGGAGGTCTGAGGATCCGTCCAGTCAGTCTTGATGATGCCGTAGCGCTCCATCAGCGATTCGGGAAATTCTCCGGATGGAGATATCCTGATGCGGAAAATTGCATCGGAGCAGGCCGTGACGCGGAGGGTGTCCCGGGCGCTGAGCCGGGGAAGCGGAACGATTACGAAAAGGAGCAGAAGGAAGGGAAGCAGCCGTGTACGCATATAGTTATAGTCCGAATTGGTAAATACAAGTATGTGAATAAGTCTCTCCGGGCCGGAGCACGGGGGAGGGGAAGAGGGGATGATGGATGGCATCGGGCCAGATCTGGGTTTCGAGGGCGAGGGCGCAGCGGTAGCCTATAGGCCTTCCTTCCTTCCCGGGATAGCTGCCGTCGAAGAAGTTGCCGCTGTAGAACTGAATGCCGCTCTGGTCAGTGTAAACTTCCATCTTCCGGCCAGACTCGGGCTCATACAGGCAGGCGACCCGGCGGAGGCCCTTCCCTGCGGAAAGGCACCAGTTGTGGTCGTAGCCGCCGGCTTCATCGATGTCCTGGCCGATGGGTTTGGGAGTGCGGAAATCGAAGGCTGTCCCGGCCACCGGGCGAATCTCGCCGGAAGGAATGAGTTTTTCATCTACCGGGATATAATACTCTGCGTCCAACTCAAGGATATGGTCAAGGATACTTCGTGAGGAGTCTCCAGTGAGATTGAAAAAACTGTGATGGCTGAGATTGCACAGGGTCGGAGCATCGGTCACGGCGCTGTATTCCACCTTGAATCCGTCCTGTTCCGTCAGAGAGTAGCGGAGGCTGATCCTGAGATTGCCCGGCCATCCCTCGTTCCCGTCGGGATCTATGAGTGAAAAGCTGATACTGCTCTCGGAAACCTCTTCCACGTTCCACGGGACTCGGTCGATGCCGATAAAACCGCCGTGTAGGGTGTTGCCGTGATCGTTGGCAGCAGTATGGTACTGTTTGCCGTCCAGGGTGAATTCAGCTCCGCCAAGGCGGTTGGCCAGCCGCCCCACGGCCGCACCGAAAAAGCGCTCGCCGGGAAGGTCGAGATACTCTTGAATGCCGGAATAGCCCACAATGACATCGATTTTCTCTCCCTTTCGGTCGGGAACAAAGAGGGAGAGAACGCGGGCACCATAATCGGTAACGGTCATTTCAAGATGACCGCCTTTGAGATGGAATAACTTTGGTGTCATTCTTTAACTAACTCTTTCTGAATTTGTTCCAGGCTCTTGCCTTTGGTCTCTGGCATCCACCAGGCAAAGACGAGGGCCAGGGCGGCAATGACTGAGAAGATGGTGAAGATATACTGGCCTCCGATGGACAGGCAAAGCGGGAAGAACCAGGTCAGCAGGGCAGACCAGACCCAGTGCGTCATACTGCCGAAGACCTGGCCGCCGGAGCGGACGTCGTTGGGAAAGACCTCGGCTATGACCACCCAGATCGTTGCGCCCAGCGACAGGGCGAAGAAAGCTACATAACCCATCAGGAAGAGCAGCATATAATAGCCGTGGAAGGCATCCAGGGCAAAGCCCCGGGCCACCATCGCCTGGCAGACGACCATCCCGACGGCGCCTATGGCGATCAGTGTCTTGCGGCCGACCTTGTCGATTATCAGCATTCCCAGCATAGTGAAGGTCAGGTTGGTCAGCCCGATGATGATGGACTGCAGCATCGCTCCTTCGCGGAAGACGCCGGATTCCTCGAGCAGACGCGGCGCGTAGTAGAGGATGGCGTTGATGCCGCTGAGCTGGTTGATGGTGGAAATGAGGAAGGCGATGAGCAGCGGCTTCCAGTACTTTTTCTGGAAGAGTCTGCCACCCTTGACGCTGTCGGCAGCAAGGGACTTGTGAATTTCGTCCAGCTCTCCGGCGACGTCGGATTCGCCGGTGCGCTCGAAGACGGCTACTGCGGCACTGTCGTCACCACGCTTGACCAGCCAGCGCGGGCTTTCCGGAATCGTGACCATCAGGACGCTGAACAGCAGGGCCGGAATGGACTCGGCCATTATCATCCACTGCCAGTCCCGGGGTACGCCGGCAATCCAGTAGTTGGAGAAATAGGCGAGCACAATGCCCAGTACGATGTTGAACTGGAAGAAACAGACGAAGCGCCCGCGCCATTTGGCCGGGGAAATCTCGGCGATGTACATCGGTCCCACAACGGATGATGCGCCCACCGCCAGGCCGCCGATGAAGCGGAAGAACATAAAGGCGTACCAGTTGACGATGGCGCCGCTGAAGACGGCAGATATGAGATAAAGGATTCCGATTACGATGAGCGAGCGCTTGCGGCCGTATTTCTCGGCCGGCTTTCCGCAGAACAGCGCGCCGATGATCGTGCCGATCAGGGCAGTCGCCATCGTAAAGCCGTGGGCGAAATCACTCAGTCCGTAGACGGCCTGGATTTGCTTTTCCGCCCCCGAAATGACGGCGGTATCGAATCCGAAAAGGAGACCTCCGAGGGACGCGACGAAGGCTATCCAGAACATAAAGGGTTTGAGTTGTTGCTTTGCCATAACAAATGGTTTTAGTTTCAGATTCACAAATATAATCATTTGGTATTTTCGAAGAAAGAAGGTTTGAATTGTTGCTAAAAAAACATACCACAGTTTAGTGGCATAGTGGAAATGGCTATCTTGCACAAAAAACAGAAAGATGGCTTCCGGAACCATATTCAGCATAGAGGAATTCGCAATAAATGACGGCCCCGGGATACGGACGACGGTATTCCTGAAAGGATGTCCGCTTCGCTGCGCCTGGTGCCACAACCCCGAGGGACTGTCGCCCGACCCCCAGATATTCCACGGGATGGACGGGGACCGCATTATGGGACGCGTCGTCGAGGCGCGGGATCTGGCGGCGGAACTGCTCCGTAATCGCAACTTCTTCGAGATGAACGGGGGAGGGGTGACATTTACGGGCGGCGAACCTACGATGCAGCCTCGTTTCCTGTGCGAAGTGCTGGAACTGTTGGAGGAAGTCCATAAAGCCGTGGAAACCTCCGGCTGGTGTGCTCCCGGGGTCTATGCCGACGTCCTCGAGAGAGTGGATCTGGTGCTACAGGACATCAAACTGGCCAGTCCCGAGGCTCATCGCCGCTGGACCGGACGCGACAACGCTCCGATCCTTGCAAATCTTGAGACCTTGAAGCAGAGCGGAAAGCCTTTTGTCATCAGGATTCCGTTGATCCCGGGTGTCAACGACAGCCTCTCCGAAATGGAGGCCATCGCGTCGCTGCTCCGGAAGACTCCTACCCTCCTTCGGGTGGAACTGCTACGTTACCATAAGACGGCCGGAGCGAAGTACCCCAGGGTGGATATGCATTATGATCCTCACTTCAATACGGAGGCCGAGCCAGCTGTCCACACCGAAGTTTTTGGCGATTTCGAGACGATTATTTTATAAATAAACATACCACTTTGTTCTTCTTGCTTGAAATTATTTATCTTGCAAGTCCTAACTTGAACTAAGAATCAATTTATGCTGACTGAAAGGATTGAGAAACTGAAAGATTTTTTCTTTGATAAGGGCCATCATAGCGTAAGACGCACGCCGGAGTCCCTTGGACTTGATAAACTTTGTGAAAAATATGCGGCTGAAGGCGTTCCCGCCCAGATGCGCGCCGCCCTGCTTTTCGAGGCGATGACCTCTGCCGAAGATCCCGTCATTTTCGAGGGAGAGCAGATTGTCGCTACTCGTACCATCACTAGAGTGCCTTCCTATTTTACCGAGGAAGAATGGAGTGAATTGAAGGCAAATCATTACCTCCACGAGAACGGGATGCTTTCCAACATTTCCCCGAACTTCAGTGACGCCATTGCGGAAGGTCTCGAGCAGAGAAAGAAACGCTTTACGGAGCGTATGCTGACTGCCGACGAAGAGGGAAAACTGTTTTTGGAGTCTGCCGTGCGTAGTATCGATGCCTTGCAGAAACTTATCGGGAGATATGAAATCTGCGCCTGGGAAAAGGGGGATGCCGCACTTGCCGAGACTTTGGGACGCATCCGTTTTGACGGGGCCTCCTGCTTCCGTGATGCATTGCAGCTTCTTCGCTTCATCCACTTCGGCCTCTGGGAGAGTGGCTGCTACCACAATACGCTGGGCCGCTTTGACCAGTATATGTGGCCATATTATAAAGGAGACATAGACAGCGGACGGCTTACAAAAGACGAGGCATACGAACTACTGTTGTCCTTCTTCCTTGCTTGCAACAAGGATAGCGACCTCTATCCCGGTATGCAGCAGGGAGACAACGGGCAGAGCCTGGTCCTGGGCGGACGCGACGCTTCCGGCAAGACGCTGTTCAACGAACTGTCATCCCTTTGCCTGGATGCGAGTTATGATCTCAATCTCATCGACCCAAAAATTAACCTTAGGGTGGATCGCAATACTCCTCTCGAGGTGTACAAACAGGGCGCCCGCCTGACCAAGCGTGGACTCGGTTTCCCGCAGTATGACAATGATGATGTCGTGGTTCCGGGCCTGGAGCGTCTTGGTTATGCGCCGGAGGATGCCAATGACTATGTCGTCGCGGCCTGCTGGGAGTTCATCATCCCGGGCAAGGCTATGGACATTGTCAATATCGGAGCCCTCTCCTTTGCCGGACTGGTAAGCCAAAGCGTGGATGAACTCGGAAACTTCGAGAACTTCGAAGACTATTATTCCTATATAGACGGGATGATCAAGGACGAGTGCCGCCGCATCGCCGCCGGATACAAAAACCTGTATATCGCTCCGGCGCCGCTTTATTCCGTCTTGATGGACGGGACGCTGGAGCGTGCGCGTGACATCACCCTTGGGGCGAAATACAACAATTTCGGCATCCACGGCACCGGCATCGCCACGGCGGTGGATTCCCTTGCCGCCATCCGCAGGTATGTTTTCGAGGAGAAGAGCGTCACCGTGAAAGAGCTTCAGGCTGCGCTGGATGCTAATTTTGAAGGCTATGAGACTCTTTGGAAAAAGCTCCGTTTCGAAGCGCCCAAGATGGGAAATGACGACGACGGAACGGATGAACTCGCAGCGCGTCTCCTCGCTTCCTTCGATGAAGGCTTGTCCGGACTCCGGAATGAACGGGGCGGCATTTTCCGCGCCGGGACGGGAACGGCAATGTATTATATTTTCCACGCGGTCCATCTCAAGGCTACGCCTGACGGGCGTAAAGCTGGTGAAGTGATTCCTGCGAATTATTCTCCAAGTATGTACACTCGCCACAAGGGGCCGGTGTCGGTCATCAAGTCCTTCTCGAAGGGGGATCTCAGTCGTAGCATCAACGGCGGTCCGCTCACCATAGAACTCGACGACACTATCTTCCGCAATGAGGAAAATCTCGAAAAGCTTGCTATGCTCATACGGTCCTATGTCCAGCTCGGCGGTCATCAGCTCCAGCTTAATACCCTCAACAAGGAGACCCTCCTTGATGCCAAGGTGCATCCTGAGAAGCACCGGAACCTTATTGTTCGGGTCTGGGGATGGAGCGGATATTTCGTGGAACTTGATGAATGCTATCAGAACCATATAATTGAACGCATTAAGTTTACAATGTAATATGAGGCGGCTTTTCTGTCTTGCAGCTTTGCTGCTCAGTTTATATGCCCAGGCCCAGGAGGCCCCCAGAAGGGTAATAATACGGCTCAGCGCCGAAGATCCGGCCGACATCGTCGAAGCCGTCAATACCTTCGACAAGGCCGGCATTGTTTTTACGATGGAGCGGATTCTTCGTCCGGAGGACAGTCCCGAGATGAAGAGCGCCCTCGCGATGGTGACCTGGAAGAACAATGAATTGGTCGTCGCCGTTCCGGATCTTCCTTCGGTGGATGTAGTGGACGTTACTACGAACGATATGGAATTTGCCATTGCGGAGGCATTGGATGAGCGCTGGCAGGTCAAGACTCCTTCCGTATGGAAAAAACTTCTACGGGACGAGGCCCGCGGCTATGGCGGACGCTGCTTTTATGTGTCCTCTGAGGGGGATGACGCGGCCGACGGCCTGACGCCTGAGACCCCCTGGCGCTCGCTGGAAAAGGTGAACGACGCCCTTCTGGGCTTTGCCGACACGGTGCGTTTCCGCGCAGGTGACGTTTTCCGCGGCCATCTGGAGCCCCAGTCCGGAACACCCGGCCAGCCCATTGTATATACTTCATACGGCGAAGGCTACAAACCCGTTCTGGAACCCTCCTGGGATGCTTCTTCCCCGGAAGATTGGGTGAAGGTGGGCCGCAAGCTCTGGAAATGCGTAAAGCCTTCCGCCAATGAACTGGGAAATGTCATCTTTAACCACGGAGCCAAAGGCTGCGCCCGCAAGGTCGATTATCCCTCCCAGCTCGGCCGCAGGGACCTTCGTTTTTGCTGGGTGCGGGACGAACAGGCGGTCTATATGGTCAGCCGAAGGAATCCCGGAGCACGCTTTGACTCCATCGAACTGGCCGAGAAACAGCATATCATAGATGAGACCGACTGCCACGACATCGTCTACGACGGCCTCTGGCTCCGCTATGGGGCTGCCCACGGCATTGGCGGAAGCGGCGTAAAGGGCATCACGATCCGTGGCTGCGACATAAGCTGGATCGGCGGAAGCACCCTCTATATCGACGAAGGAGGGCGTGGCGTCCGCTATGGCAACGGCATCGAGTTCTGGAGTGCCGCAGAGGACATTCTCGTCGAGAACAACCGCCTCTGGGAGTGCTGGGATGCGGCCCTTACGAACCAGTCCAATATCGACGGCGTGGTCCAGAAGAACATCACCTGGCGGGGCAATGAGATCTGGAACAGCGAGTACTCCTATGAATACTGGCAGCAGGGCGACGGCGCCCGCACGGAGAACATTGTATTCGAGAACAACCTCTGCCGGGACGCCGGTAAGGGCTGGGGCCACAAGCAACGCTGGAACCTGAATGCGGCTCACCTGATGTTCTATGACACTACCGCAGAAACAGAGGGATTCATCATCCGTGGCAACCGCTTCGAGCGGAGTGTGAACTGCGGAATGCGCCTTTTCAATGCCTGGTATTCGTCTATCACGATGGAGAATAACGAGTGGTATATACCCTGCCACCTGCTTCTCCGCTACCACGGCCGTCCGACGTCGGATTTGATCTACAAGAACCCCGACCATCTCGACCGCACCCACAACGATTCTGAGGCCGAAATCGAAGCCCAGACCGTGGAGAAGCCGCTCAAAATCCGCTACTCCCGTCGCGGACTGCTGAAATTTAATGAAATGTTTAAAAACTGACCGATTAAAAGTTTAGCCGGACACCGGCGGCGGTCAGCGCCTTCTGCAGCGCGGCGATATCGACATCCTTTGCTGCACAGCGGGCGTTTACAGCCATCGATGCGGCGATACCGGCCGCCTGGCCCGTCACCATACAGGTTGATATTTCGCGGGCGTCCCAGGTAATGCCCAGGTCGTAGCCGAAGCAGCGGCCGGCTACAAGCAGGTTCAAAGTTTCCCGGGGAATCAGGGAGCGGTAGGGAATCTGCCATACTGGGCGTTCTTGACGGGTTATTTTCCGCCCCTTATACATAAAGGGATCACATACGCCGCTCATCCCGATCACGTCCGGATAACTCACCCATTCCATTGAGTCTTCGAGAGTTACGTTGTGCAGACTGTCTAGAACTCGTGTGACGCGGACCCCGGTAGTCGGGGCGACCTCCATCAAGTAGGCATTTTCGTAGCCTTCCTGCTGCTTCATCTTTTCGACCTTGTTCCAAAGCGCAATTCGGCCTTTCTGCTGCATTTCAGATACTTTGAAGACATCGAGTCCGTCTATGGCCTCCCGCGTCCCGCTGGATTCGATCCGCATTTCGTGGACCGGGATGGCCATATTCGTCGCCGGACAGCCGCCGACACGGCCCATAACGGTCATATGATAGCGCCTGGCCTCGTAGGGATCGCCGGCCCAGTGAAAAACCATCCCGTCGCCGCTCGCATCCACGACCATCCGGCATTTGACGGCGAGCCTTCCGGTATTGCAGTCGACCAGAATGGACTCGATGCGGCTTCCGGACATCGTTACGCCGGCGGCGGTCGCGTTGTAGAGGATCCTCACGCCGGCCTCGGCAATCATCTTGTCGAGCAGATATTTCGTGGCTTCCGGATCCACCCTGGGATTGAGCGGATTGACGGCCCATCCCTTGTCCAGGAGCGTGTCGCAGATTTCCGAGCAGATGCCCTTTACGGCTTTGTCCCAAGGCTCATTACGGCCCTTTCCGTGAGTGGCCAGGACCGGTAGCACCAGTCCGCCGGTCCAGAGTCCGCCCAGGTAGTTGGTCTTTTCAATCATCAGCACGCTGCTGCCCTGCCGGGCGGCCGAGACCGCCGCGGCCACCCCGGCTGCACCGCCGCCGACGACGACCACGTCCGCCGTCGCGACGACGGGAATCCGATGGGCGGATTCCTTGACATAGGAACTGACCTCCAGATGCTCTTCCACGCCGGTGGAAACGGCTCCGGCCTTTCCGTCGTGGGATTTCGTGCCCGAAACCAGCGTTCCGGCATACACGTCCTCCGCCATCAGTTGCGGTGCGGCAGCCACACCGGCAGCGCCGATCAGCGATGATTTGATGAATTTTCTTCTGTCCATAGGACTGGTAAGATTATAGCGCGGCGAGTTCTTCGCGGGAGAGGCCGGTGCACTTTGAGACAACAGAGGCTTTAAGCCCCTCCGAGAGCATCGCCTTGGCAATCTCGGCCTTGCTTTGGGCAACTCCCTGCGCAACTCCTTGCGCGATACCCTGTTCGATACCCTGTTCAAAGCCATACTCGAAGCCGCCTTCGATCAGATCTTTCTTTTCGCTTTCCGATATCATAGCCCGTAAATACTTTGTTTGCTCCGCCCCAGGGAGCATCGTCATCCGTGCCGCCTTCACAACACGCGCATATCGCTTATCCATCCCCTGGGGGACATCTGCAAAGATACTGCTTTAAATAATAAGAAAAAAGTAAATGTTCAGTTGATCCCCGTACAATTTGGGCATCGCTTCAAATTTAGCGTAATCCCATCAAACGTGATAATGTGATATGTTTTTTTTAAAATTATACAAACCAGTTTATAAGACTGTTTTAGACTTTGTAATTTTGTAAAGCATTAGAGATGCTGTTTGATATGAAACGACTCCTTTTTTTGGCTATTTCCGTGTTGGCGACGTCCGCCATGCATGCAAAAGTTGAATTGCCCTCCATCTTCAGCGATAATATGGTGTTGCAGCAGAAGAGAAATGTCGCCATCTGGGGAACGGCCACAGGCAAGAAAGTTACAATTTCCGCTACCTGGTCCAAAAAGAAGACCGTCGTAACGCCTTCCGCGGACGGCAAATGGTTCACCCGCATCCCGACACCCGAGGCCGGAGGCCCTTACGAATTGACTTTCAGCGACGGCGAGAAGACTGTTCTTCACAATGTGCTCATCGGCGAAGTGTGGTTCTGCGGCGGACAGTCTAATATGGAGATGCCCATGCGTGGTTGGGCCGGCCAGCCCGTGGAGCATTCCACGGATTATGTCCTCCGGGCGAAGCTTTCGGTCCCCATCCGTATCTGCGATATTCCCAACCGCAATTCCACCAAACCTCTCTCACTTCCAGAGGGTTCATGGAAAGAAAACACACCGGAGAACGTCGCAGGAACCAGTGCCGTGGCCTATTTCTTTGCCTGCAAGCTATACGAAATCCTCGGTATTCCAGTAGGCATCATCACCGATGACTGGGGAGGATCTTCTATTGAGGCTTGGATTCCTCGGGATGCCCTTGAGAAAGAATTGCCCGGCGAATTTGGCTTGTCATTTCTCGACAAGGACGACCTTGAAAAAAAAGATGACCACAGATCCCCCTGCATCCTTTATAACGGGATGGTTGCTCCGATTGTTCCCTTCACTTTCAAGGGAATGCTCTGGTACCAGGGAGAGACCAACCGCCTATGGCCTGCGCGGGGGCGTCAATATGTCCGTCTTCAACCACTCTATGTCAAGAAGATGCGGGAGCTGTTTCAGAATCCGGATGCCCCTTTCTACTTTGTTCAGATTGCTCCTTATGCCTATAATAATCCCCGCTCTTTCATTTCCGGATACTTCTATGAGGATCAGCAGAAAACGCTCGCACTGATTCCTCATAGCGGAATGGTTCCCACAGTCGACATCGGTAGCCACGAATTCATCCATCCGCCGAAGAAGCTCGAAGTCGGCAACCGTCTCGCATACCTGGCACTGGTCAATGATTACGGTCTGAAGGGCATCAATCCTGTGGCGCCCGCATACCGGAGCGTGGAGTTCAAGGGAGCCGAGGCCATCATCACCGTAAAGGCCGACGGTCCGGGGCTTCTCCCTGCCAAAGTGCCCGTCAGTGGCTTTGAGGTCGCCGGCGAAGACCGCGTCTTTCATCCCGCCATTGCCACAGCGTACAAGAATGTCGTGACGGTAACCTGCGAGGCCGTTCCCGCACCCGTCGCCGTGCGCTACTGCTTCCGCAACTGGAGTAAAGGCACGCTATGGAATTCAGACGGCATTCCTCTTCTCTCCTTCCGCACCGATGGGTGGGACAATCTTGGGGAGTAAGCCTCTTATTTGCGTTTGTGGTTGGCATTCAGCCGGATGTCCTCCGAAGAAGCGGCTGCCCGACTGATTACCCTGACGCAATAACAGGTATGCAAAAGCCAAATTTTTTCAGACCGGTCTGATTTGGCCGAATACAAATTTTAAATTTGTAACGATAACACACCCTCACCTTCCGTGAAGAACCCTTCGGCTATCCCCGAACTCTTCTGGAACGGCAAGTGTATCGTATAAATCAGATATTAAGGACTACTCATTGAAAAGTAAAGTATGAAAAAACTCAGTTTTGTCATCCTCTTCATCCTCCTTTCCTGCTGCCTCTCCCTGGCACAAAGCAAAGAGAGCATCCTAATCGAAGCGGAAGCTTTCCAGGATCGCGGCGGATGGGTCGTGGACCCGCAGTTTATGGACCAGATGGGTTCCCCCTATCTGCTCGCCCACGGTATCGGAAAACCCGTCGGCAATGCCCGGACGACAGTCTCCCTGCCCAAGAAGGGGCAGTGGTATGTCTATGCCCGCACCTGGAACTGGTGCGCCCCCTGGGGCATCAAAGACGGTCCGGGAAAGTTTCAGATCGCCGTCAACGGCGAAACCCTGGACCAGATCCTTGGCAATGGGGAACAGTGGGGATGGGAATATGCCGGATCATTCCTCTCGAGCGGAAAAGAGGCCACGCTCGAACTCTGCGACCTGACGGGCTTCGAGGGCCGCTGCGACGCTGTTCTCCTGACGCGAAATCCCTCTCCGGTCCTCCCCGATGAGCCCAAGGCCCTCCAGGCTTTCCGCCGGAAACTCCTCCATCTTCCGGAAAAGCCCCGTAGCGCCGGGGAATTCGACCTGGTTGTCGTCGGAGCGGGGGTTGCCGGAATCAGCACTGCCATTAAAGGTGCCCGCGAAGGGCTGAAAGTGGCCCTGATCAACAACCGGCCGGTCCCGGGAGGCAACAACAGTACCGAACTGAGGATCCTAGCCAGCGGCAAGATGAATGTCGCCCCGTATGAGAGGCTCGGGGATGTCACCGGCGAGATTATCAATGTCTATGACAAGGAAGGAAAAGTGCTGCAGATGCTTCAGGGCGACGAGCACATTTCCTATTTCCCGAGTATGCACGTATTCGCTGCCAGGACGGACGGCGGACACATTGTCTCGGTAACGGCCCGGCATATCGAAACTGCCGAGGAGCTCGAATTCTCTGCGCCCCTTTTCGCCGACTGCTCGGGTGACGGTAATCTGGGATATCTCGCCGGAGCGGAATATCGCAGCGGTCGGGAAATGCGCCAGGAAACCCGCGAGACCCTGGCCCCGGACAAGCCCGACAATATGGTCCTCGGCGCCTCCACCCCCTGGCGGACCCGGGTGATGAAGGAAAACGTACCTTTCCCGGTCTGCGACTGGGCCATCCAGTTCAACGAAGAGTCCTGCGAGAAAGTGACTTCGGGCAGCAACTGGTGGGAAAGCGGCTTCTGGCACGACCAGGTCCAGGAAGCCGAATACATCCGTGACTACCTCCTGCGGGCCATCTATGGCAACTGGTCTTTTCTCAAGAACCAAAGCAAGGACAAGGCTAAGTATGCCCGTCTGGACCTACATAAAGTCAGTTTCATCGCCGGAAAAAGGGAGTCCCGCCGGCTGGTTGGTGACGTGTTCTTTACCCAGCAGGACATCGAAGGGAATTATGTCAACTATGACGACGCCATCGTTTATGGCTCGTACTCCATCGACCAGCATTTCCCGACGCCGAAGAATACTTTCTTCTTCCCCAAAGAGGAGTTCATCTCCACGATGAAGCACTACTTCAATGACCTCGGGACACCTCGGAAGTACCTTCGCAAAGACCAGGTCCCCCCGCCCTACCGCATCCCCTACCGCTGCCTGTATTCGGTCAACATAGACAATCTCTTTATGGCCGGAAGAGACGTCAGCGTTTCCCACATCGCCCTCTCCTCCACCCGGGTGCAGAACGTCACCGGGATGATGGGCGAAGTGGTCGGCGTCGCCGCCGCCATCTGCCACAAGCATGACTGCTCGCCCCGGGAAGTATACTCCAAACACCTTCAGGAGCTCAAAGATGCCTTTAAATAGTAGGATTCCGTGCTAAAAATCCCGTAAAATTTCAGCACAGTCCAGACCAATTATTCGCTTATCCTTAATTTTGCGTCAAAACCCAAGGGGATTACTAATAACTTAAGCATCTCACGTTGTTTGATTATTAGTGGACAGCAATGAGGCAACTTATTATGTTACGATTTGTTAGCTTGTCATGAGACGCGTGATTATAATACTAACCACTTTTCTTATCTCGCTATCGTGCAGCAGGGGTATCAGCCTATTTGAAGTGGCTGTGGACGTTGCGTCTTCCGGCTTTAAGCTATCGGATATTGATGAGTATCCTGGAAGCTGTTTTATGCAAGGCGTTGCCGAGTATGCACAGGCTGCAGGTGACAGGATGCTGGAGGGGCGATTGCTTGATACGCTGGATTGTTTTCTCCGTGGTGATCTTACGTGCAGAGGTTCTCTCATTTCTTACAGCATCGGGGGCACGGCGATGGCCCAGATGGCCTTCTGGGGGCACGATGCGTATGCTGCAAAAGTCATTGAAGTGGCGGATAGCATGTATCGCACCCAGCCGCGCAACCGCGACGAAGTCATGGTCCCGCCATGGCCTGCAGACAAACTGCAGCCGGACGGAATGTTCATTGATATGGTCTTTGCCGCTACGCCTTTCCTCCTGTATGCCGGCCTGCTCTCGGGAAGGCAGGAATGGGTGGATTATGCGGCCTGGATGACGCTGAAGACCTTTGAGGCTCTCCGGGATTCGGACAGCGGGCTTGTGCATCAGGCCCGTGGTGTCCTTCGGCTTGCGGAGGGAGAAATCAGCCGTGATTGCTGGAGCCGGGGTAACGGATGGGGGAGTATCGCGCTCGCTGCTCTGATGCGGGACCTCCCTGTAGACAACCCGTATTACGGTGCGGTCCGTCATCTCGCGGCGGACTATTTCACGGCGGTGCTCCGCTATCAGGATACGGACGGGCTCTGGCATCAGGAAATGACATTCCCCGATAACTGGCAGGAAACTTCCGGCTCGGCGCTTCTACTCTATGGTATCGGAACCGCGATTGACTGCGGCATCCTTCCTGCGACGGGCAAGGCCGCTTTTGTAAAAGGGCTTGAAGGGCTTCTGGCATATATCGATGCGGATGGTAATGTGGCCTCCACTTGTGGTGGCTGTCTTGCCGTTGGTGACAGCAGCAAAGAAACCTATGCCCTCCAGGTTCCCTATTGGAATGAACGGCACGCTTTCGGTCCCGTGATGTTGGCACTTTCCGCAGCGACCCGCCTGGGAATCCGCACGATAGATACAAGCCTGGGCAGTAAGGTGGATGCGCTCAGGCCGGCCTGCGTCGTCCGCCACGTCGAGGCCCGCAAGGATGACCTGGCCTGGGAGAATGACTGGTCTGCTTATCGGATTTATTCGCAGAAATCCACGTTGAACAGAATCAGCAGCGGCATTGACTATTGGGCCAAAAAGGTCGATTATCCCATCCTCGACAGGTGGTATGCCGCCAATGCCGAGGGGGGAAGTTACCACACGGACCAGGGAGAGGGCTGCGATTTTTATGCTGTCGGAAAGCATCGTGGCGTTGGCGGTAACGGCGTCTGGTCCGAAGATAGCCTTTATGTGAGTCTTCCCTACGAGAAGTGGGAAATTACGGAGGAGGGATCGGAACGCATCTCATTTACGGTCTCCTATCCTCCATTCCGGGCCGGGAAGGAGACAGTTTACCAGTCCACAACGTATTCCTGCATCCTGGGATCCCCATTTACCCGTGTGGAGACAACGCTGACCTCAGAAAGCGGCAATGACTTGACACTTGCGGTAGGCCTTACAACTTTTGGTCGCGGAGAGATCAAGAAAGAGGCGGACGGTGTGCTCTGCTTGTTTGAATTCCTACCGAAAGAGAAGGTGGGGCTTCACTCCATTTTGATAACGGACCCTGCGCTTGAGGCGCGGCGTGCCGATTTCGGCCCCGACCGGCTTTTGCTGATGGATATCCATAGCGGGCAGACCGTCCGGTACTATTTTGCGGCTTTTTCAACATTGACAAACCGGTCCGGCAACTGGTATCGGATTGTCACATCCGCTACGTATAACGAATTAGAAGAATGTATGAATAATGGGTAGAAAGTATTTGATTGTGTTGCTCTCGCTGCTATGTGGCGCAGCGCTGAATGTGAAGGCGCAGTCGATATCCGGATCTCCGGAGTACATCAAGGCCCTGACGGCCGAGTGGAAAGGTGAGCGTTTTGATGATGGACGCCCAAAGGTTCCGGATAATCTTCTGGACCGTCTGGCGAATGTGACCATTGAAGAGTGTTGGGCCGAACTCATGAAACTTGGCTACCAGAACCAGTATGAGGGTGACTGGATGCTTGTCCATGAAACCGAGGACGCGGTGATGGTCGGTCGTGCCGTGACCGCCCAGTTTATGCCCATGCGTCCTGATCTGGAGAATGAGATCATCGAACAGGGGAAGAAAGAAGGCCGGATGTGGGAGCAGAAACGCACGGTCTCCTGGGTTATCAACACCTTGGTGAAACGCGATGTTTATGTGGCAGATACTTATAATAAGGAATTCCTGGGTACGGTCATCGGCTCCAACCTGGGGAAGGGCGTGTTCGAACAGACCGGCAACGGTGTCATTACATACGGCCATATCCGTGACGTTGAGCGCCTTCGCCGGATTCCGGGCTTCAATGCCTGGTGCAAGGGGTATGACCCGTCCTATATGCGTCAGACCATCCTGACCAATTACAATGTTCCCATCCGTATCGGTCATGCCACTGTACTTCCGGGGGATGCTGTGTTGGCGAAGCCCGGTGCGGTCCTGTTCATTCCGCCGCATCTGGTGGAACACATCGTCCTGACATCCGAGTTTACCAAACTCAGCGATGAGTTCGGCGAGGAGATGATTACCAAAGGAATCTACACGGCCGGGCAGATTGACAGCGCCTGGAGTGACGAGATGAACAAGCGCTTTGTCAAATGGGTGCGTAATTATACCGGTAAGATTCCGATGACAAAAGAGCAACTTGAAGCCTGTCTGAAAGAACGTAATTTCTAATGAGAAAACTCCTGTCCATCCTGGCCGTCCTGGCAGTGTGCATCTCCGCTTTTGCTCAGACGCAGTGGCCTGTTTATGACGATTTCTCTCTCCCGGATCCAGGTAAACCCCATCTGGTAACCCGTAACAGCCTCCAGCCGACGGAGGATTTCCTGGATCAGTATCCGGACGGTATTCCCGTAGCTACGAATGAGCAGCTGCATCAGATATGCCGCTTTTATCGGGACGATCCGGAAGGCCAGAAAGAATGGAACGGTATGGCCTCGCTTGCGGCCCGGACCGTTTCGGCCTGGAATATCAAGAGTACAAGCGGCTTCGGTGCTTCCCGCTATATCTACGGCATCGGCAATCTCAAGAATATTTCTCTGGTCTATATCTTTACCGGAAATAAGATGGTCGGGGAATTCATTCGGGCCAACCTTGCCAAGATGGTTTCGCTTCCCATAACTTTCTGGCTTCACAGTGAACTGCGTGGTTACAATGAAGCCCATCCCAAAGGTGGTCTTGAGACAGCATCGCTCAATATTACGCTCAGTTATGCCGTTCCTGCCGTACAGAAGGATATGAGTGAAGATGAACTCGCGGCCATTAAGGATGCGTGGAGGGAAAGGGCCCATATTCCTTCGCTCAACTGGCTGGAAAACTTGCGCGCAAACAACTGGACCGCCCAGATCGGCTGCGGCGCACTGTATTCATCCAACTATTTCGGTGATGTCATGGGCCGTATGCGCGCGCTCAATGCGTTGAAATACTATGCCGACGCAACGATAGAGTCCGACGGCTCCTACGCTGAAGGCTACGGTTACTTCTCCTACCCCATCGACCAGCTCTTTTACGCTGCGCTGGTGATGTCGCCTCGTGAAATCCGTGCGACTTTCGGTAAATCCAGCATGAGAGGAAGCATGTCTTGGCGCATATACGGGCATCTGTTCGACATCGAGGAGGACGGCACGCCCGGGCCGATGCGTATCAGTTTCGGCGACAACCCTTACGGCAACCGTGAAATGTACACCGCCGACAAGACCAGTCTTTTCATGCAGTTGGTGTATCACGATGGAATCGCCAAGTGGATCCGCTCGAAATATGGCAGCCGCAACTGTGTGGAAGGCATACTGCTCCGTGCCAAACTCCCTGACAAAAACATCCCTATGCTTAGCCCTGAAGGTGCTGAACTGCCTTTGGTCAAAGCTTTTGAGGATGGTGAAAACTATATCAGAAGCAATTGGGACGACGAGGGGATTGTTCTTGCAATGAAGACGGGAGACGGGGGCAGCCGTGTGGGTTATTC
>JAEEGL011574046.1_pt1 | contig 18102 bp, 16 predicted proteins | sample 9134231 | NCBI WGS metagenome assembly JAEEGL01 (sample SAMN16246548, study PRJNA631951) | gut metagenome | biome: gut microbiome; feature: rumen; material: fiber-attached | host: Bos | place: Iran: Karaj | collected 2018-10 | reverse complement strand
AGGGGACGGCCGTGACCATGTTGATCTCGTTGAAGGTCAGCCAGTACCTGACCTCATCCTTGTACTCATCGATGAGAAACTTCAGATATCGGAAGCAATGCGGTATGACTTCCGGCGAGACCCAGCCGTCGTAGTCCTCGATGAAGACTTTCGGCAGCTCATAGTGGATCATCGTGACCAGAGGTTCGATGTTGTACTTATGAAGTTCTGCAAAGACGTCGTGATAGAATTTCACGCCTTCCGGATCCGGCGTTTCTTCCAAGCCGGTCGGGAAGAGTCTGGTCCAGGAGATCGACATCCTGAAAGACCTGAAGCCCATCTCAGCCAGAAGCGCAATGTCTTCCTTGTAGCGGTGATAGAAATCGATGCCTCTGCGGTTCGGGAAGTTGAGCGTGCCTTCCTCTCTCTTCGCCTTTTCGTAGTCCCCCTTCAGCATGAAGTTGCAGGGTGTCTTGGGACCGCGGAAATAGACGTAGTCGAGGTGACACAGGCCCTTGCCGTCGAGACATCTTCCGCCTTCTATCTGGGCGGCGCTTGTCGCACCGCCCCATAGAAAGTTCTTTGGAAATCTAGCCATCAATCATCAGCCTTTAGCATCGATCTCATCAGCTTCCTCATCTTTATAGAGGACCATCGTGAGAGCGAAGGTAACGATTGCTGCGACCACGACAGCGATGATGATGTTTCTGAGATCAGCCATGGCGTTCGGTACAGGTGCCGGGTTGATGAATACCGGGAACGTAAAGATGTTTGGCGGACCGCCGGCATAGGAACCGACGTTCAGCACAGCACAGATGATACCGCCAACAGCTGAGCCGATCATGGCAGAATACAGTGATTTTCTGTATTTGAAGGTGATACCGTACATACCAGGTTCAGAGATACCCGGTACAGCATCGGAGAATGCACAGGACAGAGCGAGAGATCTGCGGTCTGCGTTCTTTGCTTTGAGAGCGACAGCCAGACATGCGGCAGCCTGTGTGTACTGGAAGAGGAAGCCTGCCGGATGGTTGACCGGGTTCTTGCCGTATCTTGAACCGATCGCGACACCGACAGCCATCAGGTTGAAATGCAGACCGGTGATGACGATGAACGGATAGATCGCACAGAAGATCGGGATCAGGATCTTTCCGATCGGCGAACTGAACAGTCCGATCAGCAGACCTGCGAAGCCGCTTGAGAGTCTGGCACCGATCGGGGCCAGGACCAGCAGGCCCAAAGGAAGCATGATGACCAGTTCGAGTAGCGGTACGAACACGAAACGTATGGACTTCGGAATGATTCTGTTGAGGAGCTTCTCAATATAGCCCATGACGAATACGCACAGGATGATCGGGATGATCGTGTTGGAGTAGGTAGCCGGATAGATCGGCAAGCCAAACAGATAGCCGGCATTTCCGGTACCCGGAATGATCGTCGGAGGTCCGCCCGGATTCGGGATGGTTGAACCTGCACCCTGCTGGCAAAGCGTTACGAAATCAGGATAGACCAGGATTAGACCCATGAGGATACCCATGGCAGTCTTGACATTAAATCTCTTGGAAGCCGCATAGCCGACGAGGACCGGCAGGAAGTAGTAGGCTACATTGTAAACCCAGGTAAGTGTTGCAACAGTAGGTGAATCCGCTGAGAGGATATGCAGATTGACCAGCAGCAATACAAACGCCTGTAGGAGACCGCAAGCCAGCAGAGCCGGAAGGATCGGGAAGACACAGGAGACGATCGCCGGAAGAATGGATCCCAGGATCTCCTTGAAGGATTTCTTCTTTCCGAGTTCCGGATCGAGGTTCTCATCGATCACGGCTTCTCTTGCAACACCGGATGCGTTGACGAAAGCGTCATAAACCAGATCGATGTCGTTGCCGACGATAACCTGGATCTGATCGCCGATCGTCTGTGCACCGATGACGCCCAGCTTCTTGATTTCATCAAGCTTTACAAGGCTGGTGTCTTTTGGCGTAATACGCAATCTGGTAAGACAGTGTGCGGCATGCGCAATATTATCCTTGCCGCCAACCAGTTCGACGATTTGAGCAGCCAGCTGCCCATAGTCTTTTTCAGTTTTTGCCATAATTTACCCCTTTCTTTTTAATTATGTTATGTCATACCTGTGGCGAGGTATTAAGACCCTGTTTGGGAACGAACCCGAAGTTTACCATGTAATCCAGATATTTCAGAAGGAAGATCTCCTGTTCGACGATCCTTCCGACATAGTTTTGTGTCCCGTCGTTCCTGATCCTTTCTCTGACGATATGGACTTCGCCTTTATAGCGCGGAACGTTTCCGTTGATGATCAGGACATCGCCTTCTTCAAAGTATTCTTTATCGCATTTTCGCGGTTCGATCGGGATCGGCCGATAGTCGAATCTGCCCCAGCGGGACCGGATGATGATGTGGGTATACTCGCTGGAATTGTGTTTGGTGAAGTCAAACAGGATCTCTTTCTCCGTATCGGATACGCCTTCCGCAAGCTCTATGGTCAAAGGGATCCGTTCAATGTCTCCAATAGGGATCTGATTTCTGATCCCCGGAAAATAGAATGGCCTGTCTTCTCCGTATACATAGATCTGCTTCATGGTCTCAGAGATCTCTTCGAATTCGTCCTTAGATGCAAAGGCATTGCCGAAGATCACCTCATCACAGCCCAATGCCAGAACATGTCTTAGCTGCAGACCGACCGGCAGATCTCTGTCTTCTTCGATCGTCGGCAGACCGTCCGATACCGGCCAGGGACCGTGGCTGCCTTTGACAAGGGAAGAAATAAAGATCTGTGTCTTCATTCCTTCCTGCTTGAAGAAACGGTTGGCGTTACGCACGCTTTCAGAGTCGGCGCCTGTGTTTCTTAAAGGATAGAAATTGTAGGAACCGATGATCCTCGACCTGTCACCGCCGAGTTCAAGGATGCGTTTCACGGCGGGGATCAGGCTTGCGTTGAGCTGTACGCCGAGACCTTCTTCGTTGTTGACGATCTTCACATCGCGCTCATCATTGAACATCAGATCAAGACGCAGTACATCGATCCCCATTTTCCTGAAGATCGAAAGATCTTCAGGATCTGCGCCCATCTGCATAAAGAAACGGGCGTTACAGTCACCATAGACTTCCATGCCGTATTTGTGCGCCGTATCCGACAGGTTCCGGAAATAGCTGATGATGTCTTCTTTCGATCCTTCCACCGAAAACAGGCTGGTGAAGACTTTTGTAAAGCCGTACTTTTTCGCAAGACTCAGATATGCATCGATCTCTTCCGCCTTCTCCTGTTCAGGATAGAGCGAGACGCCCAACTTGATCATGTGTTCCTCCCCATTGATGATTTGGATAAAAAAACTCCGGACTTCCTCAAAACAAAAGAAATGGATTTCGTTTTGTTCAAAGGATAAGCCTCGGAGTGATCGAGTTACAAACCTTTACTTCTTATTTTATTTTTTCAAATAATGTAAGCGCTGTCAATATTTGTTCTATTCTTCGATGCGCGAGATCAGGCGGTTGATGTGGATGACGAGATAGAGGATCTCTTCCTCGGAGATCTTTGCGTCGAACTTCTCTTCCAGATACGCGCAGATCTTCACGGCGCAATCGTGGGAGGCGGGGTAGTCGTTTCGGATCTCCTCGAAGAGGTTTGCGTTCTCGCTCTCGATCAGCCCGTTGTCAGATAATCTGCGGATCAGGTAGTCGAGGTGGGTGACGAAGCGGCTGTAGTTGAAGCTGTCGCGGTCAATGGCGATGGAGAAATGTTTTTCAATGATCTCCGTGCAGTGATCGATGACCTGCATCGTATCGATCTGCGGCTTTTCTTTTTCGTTGATGCGGTCGGCGATAAAATGCATGGCCAGCGTGCCGGCTTCCATGCGCGGCAGCTTTTCGCCGGTCATCTCTTTGATGATCTCGAGCGACTTCTGGGCGACCCGCATCTCGTCGGGGTAGAGCTGCTGGATATCCTGCAGGATCGGCATGCCCAGGTAGATGTTCTTGTCCTTCCTTTCGATCGCAAACTGCAGGTGGTCAGCCAGCGAGATCGCCTTCGAGGAAGGGAAGGTCACGTTGAGCTCTTCGGAGACGTAGTCGATGATGTAGATGGCGGTATTGATGACGACGGTCGGGATGTTTCTGATGATCCCGTAGTCGCTGTCCTTGATGTTGTAGAAGGTGCGGTTGATCTTGTTGAGGGGGATCTCTTCGTCCGGTCTGTAGAAGCCGATGCCCTTGCCAAAAGCGACGACTTCTCTTCCTTTGGCGTCGACGCAGTGGGAGATGTTGTTGTTGATGCTTTTGATGACTTTCATCGATATACCGGACTCTGAAAACCGCAATTAAAGAAGGACGATATATGAAATCCTCTATCATTATCATAGGGCATCGGCAGAAGAAAAATCAACGAGACGAAAACCCCTGTAACACTATGAAAAAAGAGGTATCTTCCTGAAATTCAAAAGGCTGAAGCAGGGACGATATGATAAAATGAAGACAGATGAACTGGAAGAAGAGGCCGGGAGAGATTTCATCGACAGAAACACCGAAGGGGCACAAACTCTCAGGTAAAAAGGACCGGTCTTGGACAGACTCTGGAGAGCACAATCAGATGCACCAAAGAAGCAATCCTCAGAAGGGAGAATCTTTCAGGTAAAAGCACAGAGACAGGATTTTTCCTGTTTCTTTTTGTTCAGAAGGGAGAAAATAATGGAACTGAAGACACCTCTGTATGATGCCCATGTAAAAGCCGGGGGACGTATCGTGCCGTTTGCCGGCTATCTGCTGCCCGTTCAGTATGAAGGCGTGATCGCCGAACATCTGGCAGTCAGACAGAAAGCGGGACTGTTCGACGTATCGCACATGGGCGAGATCACGATGAAGGGCAAGGGGGCACTGGCCAGCCTGAACCACATCCTGACCAACGACTACACCAACATGCCGATCGGCAAGGTCAGGTACGGTCTCATGTGCTATGAAGACGGCGGCGTCGTGGACGACCTGCTGGTCTACAAATTCGGCGAAGAGGACTACTACATCGTCGTCAACGCATCCAACCGCCACAAGGACTTCGCCTGGATGAAGGATCACATCCTGGAGGATACGGAGATCGAGGACATCTCGGATTCCGTCGCCCAGGTCGCCCTGCAGGGACCGGAAGCCAGGAATATCATGCTGAAGCTCATGAAGGAAGAGGACATCCCCGAGAAGTACTACACGGCCAAGAGAGATGTCGACATCGCCGGCATGAACTGCCTCATCTCCTACACCGGCTATACCGGCGAAGCGGGATACGAGATCTACACGGCCAATGAAAACGCAGAAAAGCTCTGGGATACGATTCTGGAGGCGGGCAGGGAATTCGGCCTCATACCCTGCGGCTTGGGCGCAAGGGATACGCTGAGACTGGAAGCTTCGATGCCGCTTTACGGTCACGAGATGGACGAGACGATCACGCCGCTCGAGACGGGACTCAACTTCGGCGTCAAGATGAACAAGGAAGACTTCATCGGTAAAAAAGCTCTCGAAGAAAAGGGCGAGCCGAAGATCTGCCGCGTCGGTCTGCGGATCGTCGACAAGGGCGTCCTGAGGGAACACCAGGATGTCTATGTCGGTGACGAGAAGATAGGCCACACGACCAGCGGAACGTTCTCGCCGTTATTCAAGACATCGATCGCCATGGCGCTGATCGACAGGAAATACGCCGAGGTCGGCCAGATCGTCGAAGTCGACGTCAGAGGAAGAAAACTGAAGGCAGAAGTTGTTGAAATGCCTTTCTATAAGAGGGAAAGATAAACATAAAGGGAGGAAATGAAATGTTTAAAAATCCGGAAGAACTGAAGTATACGAAAACACACGAATGGGTCAAGGAAGAGGACGGTCTCTATGTCGTCGGTCTGACCGATTATGCACAGGATGCCCTGGGCGATATCGTCTTCGTCAACCTGCCGTCTGTCGGCGACACCGTCACAGCCGGTGAAGTCTTCTCCGATGTCGAGTCGGTCAAGGCGGTCAGCGACGTCTACTCGCCGGTTACCGGCGTCGTTGCGGAAGTCAACGAAGCCGTCATGGATGATCCTGCCTTAGTCAACGGCGACTGCTACGGCGCATGGTTCATCAAGGTCAGCGATGTTTCCGGTACGGAAGATCTGCTTGACGCCAAGGCATACGAAGAAGTCTGCGCAAACGAGGAGTAGTCATGGGCAGATACATTCCTGAAACGCAAAAAGAACAGGAAGTGATGCTGGAAAAGATCGGTCTGAAGAAGATAGACGATCTCTATTCGATGGTTCCGGAAGAGGTGAAGCTCAAGGAGCTCGCGATACCGGAGGGAAAGAGCGAATACGAAGTTCTGGAAGAGATGAAAGCGATCGCTTCCAGAAATACCGTCTATTCCTCGATCTTCCGCGGTGCGGGCGTCTACCGCCACTACATTCCGTCCATCGTGAAGACGATCACTTCCAAGGAAGAATTCCTGACGGCTTATACGCCATATCAGGCCGAGATCTCGCAAGGCGTTCTGCAGTCGATCTTCGAGTACCAGACGCAGATGTGCGAACTGACGGGACTCGACGTCTCCAACGCCAGCGTCTATGACGGCGCTGTCGCGGCGGCGGAAGCCGTCTTCATGACCCTGGAAAGAAACAGGAACCGCTTCCTGGTCTCCGGTGCAATCGATCCGGAAACGCTCGCGGTCATCAGGACCTATTGCGAGAGCCGCAGCGTCGAACTCGTTGAAATCAAGAACAAGGATCACAAGACAGATCTTGAAGATCTCAAGAATCAGCTGAATGAAAACACCGCCGGTCTCTATGTCGAAAGTCCGAACTATTTCGGCCTGATCGAAGACGTCGAGGAGATGGCGAAACTGGTCCACGAAGTCAAGGCGAAAATCATCGAAGGCTGCGACCCGATCGCTCTGGCGTTATACAGGACACCGGGCGAAATGGATGTCGATATCGCCGTCGGCGAAGGCCAGCAGCTTGGACTGCCGATCGGATTCGGCGGACCGTACCTGGGCTTCATGACCTGCAAGAAAGAGATGATGCGCAAGCTTCCGGGCAGGATCGTCGGCGAAACGACGGACCACGACGGAAGAAGGGCTTTCGTTTTGACCCTGCAGGCCAGAGAACAGCACATCCGCAGAGAGAAGGCTTCCAGCAACGTCTGTTCAAACGAGGCGCTCTGCGCCATGACGGCTTCCGTCTATCTCGCCGCCATGGGTCCAAAGGGCATGGAAAAATTGGCGCTCAGCTGTTACAGCAACGCCCACTATCTTGAAGAGGAACTCGCAAAGCTCGGCTTCGCAAGAGCCGATGAAGGCGAATACTTCGACGAATTCCTGACATCCAGCCCGATCGCTCCGGAGCTTCTGGAGAAGAAGCTCTCCGAAAAGAAGATCCTCTCCGGCCTGAAGGTCGAAGATAAGATCTTATGGTGCGCGACCGAAGTGAACACGAAGGAAAAGATCGATGAACTGATCGATGCGATCAAGGAGGTCCTGTAATGAAACTCTTGTTTGAAAGAAGCTCAGAAGGCAGAGGAAACGACTTCCTTCCAAAGATCGCCGAACCGCGCAAGCCGGACGAGAAGTATCTGAGAAAGAAGAAACTCCATCTGCCGGAAATCGCGGAAGTCGATCTGGGCAGACATTACACCGAACTGGCAAAGCAGACCCATGGCGTCAACGACGGTTTCTATCCGCTGGGTTCCTGCACGATGAAATACAATCCGCGCGTCGACGAAGAGACGGCGGCGCTCGACGGCTTCACCCAGCTGCATCCTCTGCAGCCTGTTGAGACTGTTCAGGGTGCGATGGAAGTCCTTTACAAGGCGGAGCAGCTCTTATGCACGATCACCGGCATGGATGCGATGACGTTCCAGCCGGCGGCCGGTGCCCATGGCGAATATACGGGCCTCCTACTGATCAGAAAGTACCATCAGGAAAGAAACGATACCGAGAGAGTCAACATCATCGTTCCGGACTCCGCGCACGGCACCAACCCCGCCAGCGCGGTCATGGCCGGCTTCAAGGTCATCAACATTCCGTCCAACGACAAAGGCGGCGTTGACCTCGATGCCTTAAGGGCGGCAGTTGGCAAGGACACGGCCGGACTGATGCTGACGAACCCGAATACGCTGGGACTCTTCGACCCGAACATCCTCGAGATCACGAAGATCGTCCACGAGGCGGGCGGCTTGTGCTACTACGACGGCGCCAACCTCAACGCGGTCATGGGCCGCGTCAGACCGGGCGACATGGGCTTTGACTGCGTCCACCTCAACCTGCACAAGACCTTCGCCACCCCGCACGGCGGCGGCGGCCCTGGTTCAGGTCCGGTCGGCTGCAAGGAATTCCTGAAGAAGTATCTGCCCTGCCACCGCGTCGAGAAGAAGGAAGACGGCTACGTCTTCGCCGATCCCGAAATGACGATGGGTCAGGTCAGAAGCTACTACGGCAACTTCCTTGTCGTCGTCAAGGCTTTGACCTATATCCTGACTTTAGGCAGGGAAGGCATCAGAGAGGCCAGCGGCAAGGCTGTGCTCAATGCCAACTACATGATGAACCAGCTCAAGGGTCACTACCATGTGGCCTACGACCAGATCTGCATGCACGAATTCGTCCTGGGTCTCGATGACCTGAAGAAGGAGACGGGCGTCTCCGCGATGGATATCGCGAAAGGCTCGCTCGACTTCGGCATCCATCCTCCGACAATGTACTTCCCCCTGATCGTCCACGAGGCGCTGATGTTTGAGCCGACGGAGACCGAATCCAGGGAAGTCATCGACGAGGCCGTGAAGATCTATCTCGATCTCTTCGAGAAGGCTCACAGCGATCCCGAATACCTGCATGGCGCGCCGCACAAGTGCCCGATCGGCAGACCCGACGAGACCAAGGCGGCCAGACAGCCGGTACTCAAATACGAATTCAATGACTGATCTTTTCGTGACGGCGTCCGATTCCCTCGATGTATACGGGAACCAGGCGCTGGAGAAGTATCTTCTGGATCATGTATCCGAAGATCAGATCATCCTCTACCTGTGGCGCAATGACAATACGGTCGTCATCGGCCGCAATCAGGACGCTTTCAGCGAGTGTGATATCGAAAGACTGGATCAAGAAAACGGACACCTCGCCCGAAGGATTTCGGGCGGAGGTGCCGTTTATCATGATAAGGGGAATCTGAATTTTACCTTCCTTACAGGACACAGCAATTACGACCTGAACAGACAGAATGAGGTCATCCTGAACGCTCTTCGCAAATTCGGCATCGAAGCCGGTGTGAGCGGCCGCAATGATCTGGAGATCGACGGAAAGAAGTTCTCCGGACACGCCTACTACAAGGGGAAAAGCGGCGTCCTGCATCACGGAACGCTGATGCTGAAAGTCAACGAGGAGATGATGGCGCGCTATCTGCACGTCTCTTTATTGAAACTGCATTCCAAGAACGTCGCCTCGGTGCGCTCGCGCGTCGTCAACCTGACGGACATCGTTCCTCAACTGAACGCCGATGTCCTAAGCGAAGCGCTGATCGCATCCGTCGAGGAAGTCTACGGCCTGAAGGTGAAACCCTGTCCCTTCATCGATGAGGAAGAAGTCGAAAAGCTCAGGGAAGCGTTTGCGGACGAGCGCTGGCGCTATGGCGAAGCCAGAGACATGAAATACCGGAAGGAAAGGCGTTTCCCCTGGGGGACCGTCAAGGTCGTCTACGACCTGAACGAAGAAGCGATCAGCGATCTGGCGATCTATACGGATGCGCTGAATGCGAAGCTGTTTCCGGATCTTCAGAAGCAGCTGCTGGGAAAGAAGATCAGCGAACTTGACGACAAGACAGAAAACGAAGCGGGAGATATCATCCGGCTATTGAAAGAGGAAGAATATGAGATATGATGTCATGATCATCGGCGGCGGGCCGGGAGGCTACAGCGCCGCCCACAAAGCCGCTCAGAACGGGCTCAAGGCGATCCTTTTTGAAAAGAGGGAAGTCGGCGGGACCTGCCTCAACCGGGGCTGCATCCCGATGAAGGCACTCATTGAAGCTGCCCGCACCTACAAGGGTGCAAGAAACGCCGATCTCTTCGGCGTCCACGCGGAGAACGTCTCCTTTGACTATGCAAAGGTGAATGCAAGAAGAGATGAAGTTGTATTAAAACTCAGAAGCGGCATCGAAAAGATGCTGAAGGGGGATAAGGTCGAAGTCGTCAAGGGCGAAGCCAGGATTACTGACAAGGATAAAGTCTCCTGCAACGGTGAGGTCTACGAGGGCGACAACATCGTCATCGCCGCCGGATCCATCCCCGCCATGCCGCCAATTGAAGGTATCGAGCACGCGATCAGTTCCGATGCGATCCTGGAGGAAGCGTTTGAACTTCCCGCATCGCTGATCATCATCGGCGGCGGCGTCATCGGCTCGGAGATCGCGGATGCCCTGTCCGCCTTCGGCGTGAAGGTGACGATCGTCGAGATGGCCGACCGCCTGATCCCGACGATGGACAGGGACCTCGGGCAGAGGCTGGGCATGTTTTTCAAGAAAGCCGGCATCGACGTCATCCTCTCCGCTTCCGTCAGGAAGATCGCGAAAGAGGAAGTCGGCAAGTCGATCACCTATGTCGACAAGAACGGAAACGAAGTCGTTTTGACGGCGGAGGAAGTTCTCGTCGCTACGGGCCGCCGGGCTAACATCGCCTCTCTTCTCGACGAAAATGTCGGTGTGGAAGTATTCCGGGGCATCAGAAGCGATGAAGACGGCAGGACCAACGTGGAAGGCATCTACGTGATCGGCGATGCCAGATCAGGAAACATCCAGCTTGCCCATGTCGCGGAATGTCAGGGTGAAAATATCATCGACCTCATTTCGGGCAAGAAACCCGGAATCGACATGTCCGTCATCCCAAGCGGCATCTACACCGATCCCGAGATCGCGGCGGTCGGCGTCAGAGAAGACGAGCTGAAAGAAAAGGGCATCTCCTATGTCTCGAAGAAGGCACTGACCGGTGCCAACGGCCGCTGTCTCATCGAGAACAGCGAGAGCGGCTTCGTCAAACTGCTGATCGTTGAAGATAAGATCACGGGTGCAGCGATCGTCGCACCGCATGCGACGGAACTGATCGGCGAACTTGCCGTGGTGGTAGAGAGAGGTCTCTCTCCAAAAGAACTTGCGGACATCGTCCATCCCCATCCGACGATCTGCGAGATGATCAGAGACGCGGTGAAATAAAAAGAATGAAGGCTTTCGCCAATGGCGGAGCCTTTTTCATATTCTTTAAGGAATGATAAAATAAAGATGGAAAGAAGCGATCAATCATATTCAGATCAGAAGGCAGGTTTTCTGCCGCTTTGACGATCAACGGGAGGTGCTGATATGAAAAAAGGAATCAAACTGCTGCTGGTGGTATTGCTGATGGCGAGCCTGTGCGCCTGCACAAAAAAAGAATCGAACGAAACATCAGAGGAACTCGACATCGCCGGCAAGACCTTCTATAACGGCAACGTCATTGCCGGGGCGAAAGAGGCTTCGAGACTTTGGCTGGGCAAGGACGGATCCTTCGTCCTGACCGACGTCTTCTCGGAGGGACTCGATGAGATCAACGGCACCTGGACGATCAAGGAAGGCGTCATTACGCTGAATGTGGATTCCGGCGGCGGCAACAAGTACAGCAAGATCATTCTGGAGGCGCAGAACGAAAATACGCTGGTATTGAAGTCGACGCTTGTCGCTTCGAAGAACGACGACGTCTTTTCGACGACGCGGCCGGAGATCACCGTGATGCCGGAAGACGAAAACAAGCCGGAGGCGAAACCGGAATACAAGACCTTCTACAACACTGCCGCCGACGACAAGGACAAGGCGTCCTATCTCGAACTCAGGGACGACAGGTCCTTCGCCCTGATTGAAAGAGACGGCGGCACCATCTGCGAAGTCAACGGCCTCTATGGCAAGGAAGGCAACGTCTACATGTTCTCCAACTTCGACCCCTTCACCGGTGCCGATGGAAGCAAGGTCTACAACTTCGAGTTTGAGATCGTTGACGACGGCACACTCAAACTGATGGAAGACTTATGCGATTCAAAAAAAGGCGACTTCTTCTGCCTCGAAGGCGTCACGCCACCGAATGAGGAGGATCCCTTTGCGGGCGTCTTCAAGACGACGACCTGGACACATGAAACGATCGCGGATGTTTCCGACCAGTACCTGCCGTCCATCACCATCGCCACGGACTACTCGTTCAAGTTCGTCGAGAACTGCTACTCCGGCATGGGCAGCTATCAGGGCTATTGCCAGAAGCTGGACGACGGCTGGGCATGCGACGTTCTTGACGCATCGAAGATGCAGGGCTTCAAGGGCGACGACGTCAAGGTCATCAAGTTCAAGACCAACAGCGACGGCAGCCTGACGCTTGAAACCGAGCTGTGCATGTCGATGGCTGGAGATATCTTCAGGAAATAATTAAAACAGCCGTCAGAATGGTTCCATATAGGTACTAACTGACGGCTTTTTATTTTGTTCGATTTAAATTTATGTTAAAATAATAACAAAGATCGGGATTCATAGGTCTATTTTCAGCGAGCTTTCGGGCAGAGTTTTCAAAGGAAGTGAACTGACGTTGCACAGTGAGAACAGTAAAGGAAACATCTATCAAAACGGAGGCGAATATGAGCGTAATCGGAATGGCAATCAAAAGCAGAGCGACCGGCAGCAACGGCATCATCACAGGCATATCGAAGGATAAACTATCCGTCAGTTTTCGCTATTCGGGAATCGTCGAATTGCCGCTCAAGAGATACGAGGAACTGCTGGAAATGGAACCCGAAGTCAAGGATGCGATTGAAGAATTCAGAGAATCCCTGAAGAAACCCAAGAAGGTCAAGGAAAAGGCGCCTGAAGCGCAGGCGGAAGAAACTGCCTAGGGTTACAAGATCCAGAGAAATATTTGAACAGTAAAGAAGAACTGACGTTTTGCGAAGTCGATAGAGACTTTGCAGAGCTGGATAAAATCAGAGAACTGTACGAGAGATCCTTTCCCGACGATGAGAGGATCCCTTTTGTTCGTCTGCTGAATTATCTGAACGGGGAACGGATCATGGAAGCCGTCTGTCTTGATGGAGAACTCATCGGCATGACCTTCGTCTTCTTAAGCGGGGATCTCGTCTATCTCGCCTATCTCTGCGTGGAAGAAGATAAACGGGACCATGGCTTTGGCAGCCGCATATTGAGACGCCTCTATGATGCGTATCCGTCAAAGCGCTTCATCATCGACATCGAGGAGACCAGACCGGAAGACGAAAACTACGATGAAGAACTGAAACGGCGGGCTTTTTATCTGAGAAACGGCTTTGAGAGTACCGGCATCTACTACTATATCTACAACGTCGACTATGAACTGCTGTCCTATGGCGGGCAGGTAAGCCGGGAAGAGTGGCACGCCCTGATCCTGAAACACTGGGGTCCGCGGGCCAGGAAGGCAATCTACAGGGAATGATGATTTTCCTGTAAAATAGAATCTATGAAGAAAATAGCACTCGCCCTGTTTCTGTTTGCGCTGGATGGTCTGGCGATGTTTCTGTTCAAGAACTTCCCCGGACTTTTCTTTCCAGCCTACCGGAATCTGTCCAAGGCCTGGGCCACTTTCCTGGCGTCGCTGACTTCGCCGTTTCGCATTGCACTGTGGGACATCGCTGCACTTGTCCTGGCGTTCCTCGTACTGATTTCGCTGATCCTGACGATCATCAGGAGAAGATCGTTTCTGAAGTGGCTGTCTTCAATCATCCTGCTCGTATCGATACTCGCCTTTCTGGCAGTCTTCGGCTGGATGCTTAACCATTACGCGCCGGAACTCTCCACTGAACTGTCGCTCGATGTTCGGGAATACAGCTACAATGAACTTTACGAGACAACGGAACACTACCTTGAAAAGGCGTCTGAATACGCCCTGCTGATGAAGCGGGATGAAGAAGGCCATGCGGTAAGAAACGATTTTTACGAGATGGCGAAGATCGCCGGAGCATCTTATGAAAGACTCAGTGAAGAGTATCCGGTATTCAGGGGTACGAACGCGCGCGTGAAGAAGCTCTCGCTGATCGGTGAATACCTGATGTACAATGGAATCATCGGCATGTATATGCCGATCACCGCGGAATCGGGTGTGCCATATAGTGTGCCAAATGCGGTGCTGGGCTTCACGATGGCCCATGAAGCGGGACATCGTCTGGGACTGGCAGGCGAAGAGGAAGCCAATTTTGCGGCCTTTCTGGCCTGTATCAGCAGCGATGATCTGCGCATGAACTACAGTGGCTACTACAACGCCTTCTCGTACTGCTTCTCAGCTTTGTACAAGGTGAATCCCGAAAAGGCCCTGCAGCTCTATGAGAGCCACGATGACGAAGGTGCCAGAGCGCTCAAGCTCGACCGCAAAGATACCAGTGAAGTCTATAAGCGATATGAATCTCCCCTGAAGGAGGTCGCCGATCAGATCAATGACACTTACCTCAAGACGTTCTCGGAAGAAAACGGGATACCGTCCTACGGTCAGGTCACGGACTATCTGATCGCCTGGCATTTCCAGAAAGATTAATGATGCATGAAGGAGGAAATATGGCAGAAGAAGAAAAGAAAAATATATTCGATGAAGAAGAATCCCTGAAGAAAGTGGAAAAGGCCGCCAGCAAGGGTGCGGGGAAAGGCGGGCTGAAGAACAGCCTTCTTTCGACACTGCCGACGCTGATCCTGGTCGCCTTATTGGCTTTCCTGGTCATTCCCAAGGTCAATTCCCTGCACGACGGCTTAAGCAATCTCTTTACCGTCGATGCGCCGGTGGAAGACCACGACATGACATTGGAAAACCACGGTATCTTCGGTCACACCGTCGCCGACTTTGAGGAGGCCATACTCGGCGATTCGGAAAAGCTCAAGAAACTTGAAGTCTACAAGCAGGAGCTCTCGGATGCCGGCACGATCACCAACACCGGACTTTTCAACCTGGGCATGTTCACAAAGAATCAGGTGATCACCTACAACGGCACCGTCGTCTACACCGTCGATCTTTCAAAGTTAAGCAAATCGGACATCGTCTTCGATGAAGAGGAGAAGATGATTACGCTGAAGATTCCGCATGCCCAGCAGGAGGAGATCAACATTCCTGAAGACAGGATACAGTTCTCCGATCCTGAAAAGGGTCTGCTGGCCTTCGGCGACATCAAGGCGACGCCGGAACAGATCATGGAAGTTCAGGCGGGCGCCAGGCAGAAGATGCAGGAAAAGCTCGATGCCGACAATGTTCTGGAGATCGCCGATCGTTTCGCAAAGCTCTCCGTCTGGGAAATGTACTCGCCGATCATCAAAGGCGTCGCAAAAGACTATTCCCTGCAGGTGGAATTCAAGTAGACACCCATTTATAAGATTATTATTTACAGCCTGAGCAGGATCGCCGTGTTATCGATGATGCAGCTGATATTGTAGTAGAAAGCCGTATGGTCGATCAGGTGAAACAGAGCCGCTACTGCGTCAACGAGGCTCTCTCTGCCGGGCTGTTTTTCTGTGGCTGAAACGCAGACGATCCGCAACAGGCCATAGACGGCACAGAGCCCCTTGTAGACTTTGGTCGGATCACTTCTTCGATCGATGAACGGGAAACACTCGTATAACATCGAATTGTTGATAAGCCGCTCAAAAAAGGCCATCCAGTCGGGATATTTTTCTTCAAAGGCGGCGCAGTCGGTTTCGTAGCGTTCGGGATCGTTGCGGTAGGAAGCGGACGCTTTTTCGCTGATCTCAGCGAGGATCTCATTGCTGGAGGCGAAACGTTCAAGAAGATCGAGCGCCACTATAAGGGCGTCCTCATCGGACCGACTGTCCGATTCGAATGCTTTTTCATTGACGATCCTGCACACATCAGCGATCTTTTCCCGCAAGGGAAGTCTCTCGTTTCTGACAACGGCATAGATCAGCCGCAGTTCTTCCACCTCTTCTTCGCTGGCCGTAAAGGAGATGCGGGGCTCTTCGTTGAGCTCAATCTCTTCGATATTCATGCCTTCGCCTTCCAACAGCATCTCCACGACCCGCTCGCAGGAAGCGGAACAGCAGGCGAAGCGGATGTCGTTGATCTTCTTGAGACTGCGGGGATAGAGGCGGCACACCTGCGGAAGATAGTCTTCGCCTTTTTCGCGGTGCAGATTGCACAGGCCTTCATCCTGCAGCGGGCAGTTGCCCAGCCAGTTGAAGGCGACGTAGCGGTAACAGGTATCCGTCACGGTCTCGGGGATGACGAAAGTGTTCTGGATGCGGCGGTTGAGATCGCCTGAACACTCCATCGTGACCAGCTTCAGATATTCGCTTTTGCTTACCGGGATCTTCCAGCTGCTGCAGCAGGTCCTGCGGCATTTGTCGGCCTTGCAGTGAAAATGTTTATAATATGCCGGTGTTAGCCAAGTTGTCTTTTTCATTTTTATGAAAAAAATTATATATTATGAGAAATATTTTATTCAAGAGGTGACGATCAAGCTTTAATCAGCGTCTTTTTCCCCGAAATGACGTATTCTATAATGGAATAAAGAGAGGAATCATATCATGTCAATACTGGCCGGATTCATGGTGCCGCATCCGCCGATGATCGTTCCTGATATCGGCAGGGGCGAAGAAGAGAAGATTCGTGAAACGATCGAAGCCTATGAGAAAGTTGCTGAACGCATAAAGGAGATCGCACCCGATACGATCATCATCAGCTCTCCGCATTCGATCATGTATACCGATTACTTTCATATATCCCCGGGAAAGTGGGCGAAAGGTTCGTTTGCGCGCTTTGGCGCAGCGCAGGTTGGCTTTGAAGAGGAATATGATGCACAATTAAGGGATCAGATCATCGAATATGCGGATCAGATCGATTTCCCTGCCGGCATTCTGGGTGAACGCGATCCGAAACTCGATCACGGGACGATGGTGCCCCTGTATTTTGTGCGGCAGAAATATAAGGGAGGAAAGATCCTGCGCATCGGCCTTTCCGGCCTGCCTTTGAGCGACCATTACCGCCTGGGCATGTTCATCAAGGATGCGGTCGATGCACTGGGAAGAAAGGCCGTCTTCATCGCCAGCGGCGATCTCTCGCACAAGCTGCAGAGCTACGGACCTTACGGCTTCGCCAAGGAGGGACCGGAGTATGACGAGCGGATCATGGACGTGTGTTCCAGGGCTGCCTTCGATGAGCTGTTTGATTTCAGCGAAGATTTCTGCGACAAGGCGGCGGAGTGCGGACACCGCTCCTTCGTCATGATGGCCGGTGCCTTTGATGGTCTGGCAGTAAACGCGGAAAGACTCAGTCACCAGGATGTCACCGGTGTTGGTTATGGCATCTGCACGTTTGATCCGCAGGAAGAAGATGAAAACAGATGCTTCCTGAAACAGTACGAAGAAAAAAAGGAAAGTCAGCTGAGGGTGCGCTACGAGAACGCCGATGCCTACGTGAAACTGGCGAGAGATGCCGTCTATCATTACGTCATCCACCGAAGATATCTGCCTTTGCCTGAGGGACGTGAGGAAGAGATGCTGAAGCGGAAGGCCGGTACCTTCGTTTCAATTCACAAGAACGGCCGCCTGCGCGGCTGCATCGGCACGATCATGGCCACCAGGGATTCGATCGCCGAAGAGATCATCGCCAACGCGGTCAGCGCCTGTTCCAGGGATCCGCGCTTTTCACCGATCCGCGAAGATGAGCTGAAGGACCTCGAGATCAGCGTCGACGTGCTGGGCGAGATCGAAGACATCGCTTCGCCCGAGGAGCTCGACGTGAAGCGCTACGGCGTGATCGTCAGCTGCGGCAGAAGAAGAGGTCTTCTGCTGCCGGACCTCGAAGGCGTGGACAGCGTCGAGGAACAGATCGACATCGCCAGGGAAAAGGGCGGTATCGGAAAGCACGAAGCGTATCAGCTGCAGCGCTTTGAAGTTATCAGACACGAATAGAGGTAAAAATATGGCAAGATGCGATGTCTGTTTCCGTCATTGCGAGATCGAGGAGGGAAAGAAGGGCTTCTGTAAAGCCCGGACCTGTCTGGATGGAGAGGTCATTCCTTTCAACTACGGCCGCATCACTTCGCTGGCACTCGATCCGATCGAGAAGAAGCCGCTGAGGCGCTTCTATCCCGGT
>JAEEGL015612231.1_pt1 | contig 18103 bp, 18 predicted proteins | sample 9134231 | NCBI WGS metagenome assembly JAEEGL01 (sample SAMN16246548, study PRJNA631951) | gut metagenome | biome: gut microbiome; feature: rumen; material: fiber-attached | host: Bos | place: Iran: Karaj | collected 2018-10 | reverse complement strand
TCGGCCAGTGTCATCTCCCATGGCATTGGAGATTTCTACCAGGGTAGGATCTTCCTTGATAGCATGGATTGCCGAAGCAATATCTCCGCACAGTTGTGTTAGGACGGAACGTGCGCCTTCGTTGTCTACAAGAGCTTGCACGTCTTTTAATGGGTCAGACATCGACAAAATGCCCAAGTTTTTATGTTCTGGTGCGGTATTTTCTGCCATCGCATCTTCAAACAAGATATTGAATATCTTCTTGACCGCTTCTAGGTAAATGGCATTGTCCGTCGTGATGACCGGGGCAATACTGGATTCGAAAAGATTCATAGAAATCTCCTATGTGTTCTTCGCCAAGTTTATATGTTTCCGTAAAAAAGAAACTGATAAACTGCGGTAAACGATATTTGGATGTTTTATGCTGACCGAAACGCAAATTTACAGCTTGGTTAATGAAGTCATGAGGTTGGAGTGCTCGCAGAACTTGGATCTGACGTTGATACCAAATGGCATAACATTTAATCAAGCAAAGCATAAATGGACAATACGTTTTGAATCCAATCACATTCGCCAACCGTGGTTGATTGAAGTCGATAGTAAAAATAAGGTCAATATACGATGGACTACGCCAAATCGTACCGAGGCTAGCAGCGAGCTGGCCGTGCAGATCGATCCGTCGACCGAAATGATTTCCCTGGAACCAGCTGGTAAGGAAAAATTGACTGAAATCATTTACCAATCCGGCAATAATCTGGCGACAATCATTCAAATAATCATCGTCCAGACTCGACTGACGCATGATGAACATAATAAGAACTATTTCGACATATATCCAGATATCGAAGACTATATTAACCCGAAGACCTATCAAGTGGATGCTTATGTGAAAGAGAAGGGTGGCCAGTTGCTATCTATGGACGCGCTAGGCTCTATTGACTCATCCACTGACACATTCAGACAGCCGCTATCATCGATCACGCATGCTGATATCGATATCTATGGTCGTAACGTAAATGCCCCGTCTAAACTAGATCCATTGTACCGTTTAATGGTTAATAACGGTACGCTTACTATTACTCGATATACTAAGGAACAAGATCCGCCGAATACAGTATCGTCGGATCCGACAGTTGCTGATGATGAGACTGCAGCTGACTTGACCCGTCCTAAAGCTAGATTAAGTAATCATTCGTGTCATATAGATCTATCGAAGTTTGGTAAAAATGCTTCTGACCTTATCGATGAAGTAACCAAGGCAATTGATAATGAAGTTACGATCGATGACAACTTGCATAATAGTGCGTCGTTTACTAGCGGTTCGAATCTTGCCATTATCGGATACATGGATACTATCAAGAAGTATAAATATCCTATTCAGTCGGCTGATAAGATGGGTAAGATCAGGGAAACATCCGCTTATGGCATCGACGATTTCATGACTACCTATCGGACAAGCAATTTGGATGTCCGCATCGCCATCAATGCTGATAATACGGTAACGAAGCGAGGCGACACGACCACGGAAGGTTCCGTAACGATCACTTATTCTGCAGTGCCGTTTGGAACGATTGCCGTGTTACATATTAAGCCAGCGACAAAGGAAATTGTACGTCCGGAAAACTTGAAAGATGCGCACAACTTGTTCATTATCCCTAAAGACAGTATTGTTCAAGTCGACTTTATGACCGGGCATATTAGTAGCTCCGGTGCAAATCAAATGACAACGTTCAATGACTGGCAGATTTTTGATGCATTCATGATGATTCGTTCCTTGATTGCACTGTGTGGTGCTATCAGCGATATTGACGCCGTCGTCAAAACCTATGCTAATACTATGAAGAAATCTCGTAAAACTCTACGAGATGACATGATGGCGTATGTTACTACCGATATCAGGATCGAACCGAAGGCATTCCCGCAAGCCGACGTTAATATTAAGTGCCGTAGCAATACAGAGGCGGAAATGGCTTTGCAGCTAGGATTTGCACGCAGTTCTGATAAAGTCATGTCGATCAAGTGTTCTATTATTACTGATCCTACCCAGAAGCGCGGCTCTAGTTCAGAACTATACAATACTTCGATTAACCCCGATAAGACACTGTATAATGAAGGACTTGCTATCAATCAGTTGAGCATTGAAAAGTCAAAGCGTAACACTGAGCTGAGAAAGCAAGGCAAGACCATGTCGGACGAGGAAGTTGCCCAATTTGCGAAACGTAATCAAGCGGCTAAGTCTCGTATTGGTGGACAAATTGCTGACTATACGTTCAATGACATTAGCGTCAACGCTAGTAGCATGATGAGCACTGACGATCACCCGTCTACTACCTTGACTAAGCTGTCACGTTTTAACCCGTCGTCGGTTATGGGTAAGTTGTTGATTAATGTCAAGAAGGCTATCAACAAGACATTCGGTGAAAATTTTGTCGGGCCTGACTCAAGACACCATAGTGAATGGGGATTGTACTTCTCCGACATCATTTATGCAACTAACAAGAAAATCCGTCTGCTTAACGGAAAGGGTGACTATGAACTGGTGACTGTACTGTGCTCGTTTGACATTAACGATGGCCATGCTGGCACGTTTAGTGCGGTCAATCTGGTGAAAGGCCCTGCGGTATTCTGCGAAATCGATGGTGTTCCTCGCAGGGTCGATCCTTTGTTGAGTGACGGTACGTTAAGCGAACCGTTCTTGAATTGGTATCTAGGAACGATGTTCTCTTCCAATGCCGCTGCAACAAAAATGATGCGTGCAATTGATCACGGATATGGAGACCAGTTCAAGAAATTCTTGCCTTACCTCAATAGTAACGGTAAACCATCTGGAACTGCTAACCATTGGAATGATGACACCAATGATATCGTACAACAGTCTACCGGATATAATCATGATAACGGCAAGCGAATCGACGACATGAGTGATGAGGAAAAGCAAGCCGTGATTAATCTCCGTCAAGAACGTGAACGTAAGGCTCACGAGCCAATTCCTATAAAGAAATCGTCCGCAACTAATCCAGATATGACAGACGAGGATTTCCAGGAAATGCTTGACCTCATGAACGGTAATATCACTGTGGATCCTAGATTCAAGCGCAAAGCTGACGATCAACCCGAAGTGAAGCCAGCACCAAAGCCAGCGCCAAAGCCACAACCGGAACAAGAAACTGAAATAGAAGACCCATCTGATTTTGACATCTAAGACTAACAATGCTATATTTGGTACATTATGAGCAATATAGAACATATCAAAGAAACGAGAGCCCAACGGGCCGCAAGGATTGCCGGGACTGGCAACGGTGCGACACTTCGCACTCGGCTGGTTCTTGACAAGAAGAAATACTCACGGAAAATCAAGCATAAAGGACAATCCATCGCAAATGCGATGGATTTCGCTTTTCTAGTGGACAATTTTACTCTTAATTGCTATATTATCAAGTATGGAAAGAATTCAATCAGATACTATGAAGCTTGGTGACCGTATCAAGGCATACGAACACCAGTTTACCGAACACAAAATTGACCCATCGCTGCCGTTCATCGCTCGTGTGGACGGCAAGGCATTCCATACCTATACCAAGCGGATGCACAAGCCGTTCGACTATCGTTTCGTCAAGGCTATGCAAGAGACCGCAAAGAAGCTGACCGAGACCTTCGATCCTATCTTGACCTATGTGCAGTCCGACGAAATCACTCTGCTGTTCAAGCCGACCACTGAAGCTTTCTTGAGTGGTAAGCTGTCCAAAATGAACAGCGTCATTGCGTCGACCGCTACCTATTGGTTCAGTAAGTTCATCGATCCAGAAACTCCTACGGTTGGCTTGCCGCTATTCGACTGCCGTGTATTCAACGTCCCGGATGAATGGGAAGCAGTCAATGCGCTGCGGTTCCGTTACCGTGACGCTGTCCGTAATGCGGTAAGCTCTGCCGCTCGATACAAGGTCGGTCACAAGAAATGCGACGGTCTGAACACGGGCGAAAAGCTCAAGATCATCGGTAGCGACTGGAAGGGCTATCCTATGGAAGCTCGCTACGGTACGTTCTATCACCGTGTCAACGTGGAAAAGCCGGTAGACATCGACCGCAGCAAGCTTAAGCCAGAAGTGGCGGCGAAGATTCCTGATACATGTATCCGCACGGAAATCCAGGAATACTACGTGAAACTGGCCACCTCGTGGAGCAATAGTCTTCCATATCAGCTGGATCCTATTTACATGCCGTTAAACAGTCCAGCAGCTGGTATCGACGATATCAAGAACGCCACGGACGTTATTTTCCGTGGCGAAGATGCTGTGCTGTATGCGAACGGCGAAAAGCCTACCGAGACTTAAACAGCGACTTGATCCAGTTCAAAAAATTGTCGAACCAAGTAAGATGGACTTGCTCCTCTTCGGGTTCGCTTGATTCTACTTCGGCGACGTAAGGGTCGCCGTCTTCGTTTTCCTTGACGATGAACTCACGTTTGACGAAATCGGTCTCCGGCTGCGGATCTTCCACGGCTGGTTCTGGTTCCTCGGTAGGTTCTGGTTCTGCAGCAACTGGTTCCTCTACCTTGTTCATTTCATCAAGAGCGTCCTTGATTTGCAATGTGAATTCCGGAGGCATGTCGTACTTGTCCTTCCTCACGTTCGAATGACAGAAGATGCCCTTGTAGGCGACTGCCTTTTCTGCAGATTCAAACACGTCTCCGATCATTTCCTTGAAGGTAAGCGGAATATCATGCTTCTCCGACAGATACTTGAGCAAGTGGGCGATAGCTTGTTTTTGTACGGCAGTCATCTTTGCATAGCAGTTATATCCACGATACGAAATGAAGTCGACGTTTGCTGGATCATTGGTATATAGGTTTCCGTATGCATCCAGATAGTGTCCGTTCTGTTCCTTGTCCTTGAGTGGCCCGTAGTTCGATATCTCGATACCGATGGACTGCTTTGACATTACTGCATTTCCGCCAATAGCGGTGGATCCGAGGTGGTATGACCAGAAGGCGTCGTCGAACAGCCGATAGATGTGTCCACAGCGGTCTACGACGTACGGAACCGACATGTGGTTGTTCTCCTTTGTCAAGGACGCAACGTCGCCTGTAATCACGCCTACGGTGAAATGGAGGCATATCTGCGTCTTCACCGTACGTGTCTGGTAGAAATAGGTCTTGAACCCAGGATTGATGGGAATGATGCTGAAGCCGTCACCGATATCGATCGGGTTTCCAGCGGTGAACTTTTTGCCGGACGAATCCGTCAAGGTATTGGCAAACTTGGCCTCACGGCTAGCGATTGTTTCTGGAGTCATGTCGAGCCTCCTTTTATAGCCGTTTATAAATTATTTTACTATATTGGCTGGCATGAAATACTACAAGAATTACGACTATATCTTTGTAGGCGCTGGACTCACCAACGCCACTATCGCAGAAACCATTGCATCATTCCGTGGCGATTTTAACCGAAAGATCAAGATGCTCGTCATCGACAAGCGTCCCCATATCGGCGGAAACTGCTACACCGAAACCAAGAACGGTATCGATGTACACAAGTACGGTGCGCATATCTTCCATACGTCGGATGAAAATACGTATCAATATATCACTAAGTTCGGTGACTGGGTACCGTTCGTCAATCAGCCAATCGCAGTGTTCACACAGCCAGACGGAACGAAGCGCATGTACAACATGCCGTTCAACATGAATACGTTTGTGCAGCTGTTTCCTGGACTTACGACGCCAGATGAAATCAAGGCTGCTATCCAGAAGGAAATCGACGAATCTGGTATCACGGAACCGAAGAACCTTGCCGAACAAGCCATCTCAATGGTCGGCACGACCATATTCAATACACTTGTCAAGGGCTACACAGAGAAGCAGTGGGGTCGAAAGTGCGAAGACCTTCCAGCAAGTATCATCAAGCGGCTTCCGGTTCGCTACACGTTTGACAATAACTACTTCACCGACAAATACCAGATGATTCCGTTGCATGGTTATACCAGCATTATCAACGCAATGTTTAGGCGTACTTGCGGATATCCCGGTATCCATCTGGATACTATGTTTGGAACGTCCTACAAGCAGTTGCAAGAAATGGGCATCAAGGCCAAGCAAGTATTCTATTCAGGTGGACTCGACGAGTTCTATGACTATCAGCTCGGTGCGCTCAAGTACCGTTCCGTCAAGTTCAAGGAAAAGACGTTCAAGACGGACAATGTACAAGGCTGTCCTGTATGCAACTACACGTCGACCGATGTACCATATACTCGCTCGATTGAGCACAAGTGGTTCTGTCCGCACGATGACGCCAAGGGATCGATCGTGAGCTACGAATACTCGTCCGAATGGAAGAAGGGCATGGAACCGTACTATCCGGTCAATGACAAAGCCAACCACGACCTGTACGAGCGTTATAGGAAGTTGCACGAGGAAGCGCAAGCTACCGCAAAGACGAAGGTGACGTTCGTTGGCCGCCTTGGTCTGTATAGCTACATGGATATGGACGACTGTATCATGGCTGCACGCCTTGTTGCTTTTAATACGCTCTCTAAATAACTTATAAACTGCATATGACCAAATGTGAGATCATATGCAGTTTTTTGACTATGACGCAGATTTAAGCTTGTTCAATTCCTTGATGGAAGCAACCGAAGGTGCAGAAGAATCTGCACCAGATGAATCTGCACCCGCAGAAGAAGCCGCTCCGGCGGAAGAAGCTGCTCCGGCAGAAAAAACTACTAAATCGAAGTCTAAGAAAGGCATTCCTAGGACAAAATTAGGTAGTGCTATTGCTGGCGAGATACGGAAAGTCCTCAAGACCAAAGAGATGAACTTGAAGGTGTTCCGTGCTACTTACTGGCCGAACCAGTGCGAACCGTTTGTATTATGTACTGTCGATGCGTATGAAGTATCTAACGATCCTACGATGACACAGTATGTCAAGCAAACTGACGATACTCACATTACGATTAATTTTACTGCATTGATTCGTGCATGTACCAGCGATGACTTGATGGTTGAGCTGGAGCATATAAGTAACTGGCAAAAGGTTGCCAGCGATACGTTTGGTTCATACCGTGCGGCAGTTCTGCTGGCGTTGGATGGTCAGAAAGGTTCCAGGAAGTTCCCCAGCTTGGCTACGAGAATTAACCGTGGACTGAAGGATGTCGATTCCGACAAAAATACTATTGTCGATCCAGAAGAGAAAGAACTGAAAAAGCAAGCAAGGGAAGAAAAAACCGCCCAGAAGGCTCAAGCTGAACAGAATCCCCAAGAAGAACAGCAGCCGCAAGAGGAAACGCAGCCGCAAGAGCAGCAGACGCCACAGAATGATCCAAATACGCCTTCCGACGACGATCCGAATGAACAGTTCAAGAAGATTCGTGCTAATTATAACGAAAATTACAAGAACGACTTGAAATACTATTGCGAGAAAAATGCAGATGATCTTGATGATGAAGGTAAGTCTGCGTTGGCCGATCAATATTATGACAAGGCCATGGAAGACTTCCAAGAGGTTCAAGATCCGGAAGTTCAAAAGAAAGTACAAGAGATGATTCAGTCTGATATCGAATTGTATGCCCAGCCGAATAAAAAGAATGATTCGGATTCTGACAACGATAAAGATAATCCGAATGACTTCAACTGGGGTCAGGATAATGACAAAGACGGCGAATCCGAAGAAGATGGCGAGTCTGATGATACCGATAACAGCGGTACATCGCCAGCCAACAATGACAAGGGATTCTTCAACTGGATAAACAATACTAGGAACAACTGGGAACAGAACGGTGTAACAAACAAGGCGGCAAACCCGCATCCGCAAGGCGGTGTCCAGCGCATGGACTACACTTGGAAGCAATCTCAACGAGACCGCAACGGCGTCAAGGCAAAACCGAAAAAGAAAAAAACAGTAGACCAACAATTGGACGAAGACTAATGGGACATAAGGAGATAACGATGCAAGAGTTACTTGATACAGCGAACCGGATTATTGACAAGACTGGACTGGTAGCAGAGCCGAACGGCGAATCTGTAGACATCAAGATCTATGATGTCCCTATGGGTACGTTGTCGGTAAGCGAAATAGGTGAATTGATGTATACTTCAGCCGACGGAGACACAGCGTCTGGTGACGAAACTACAGTCAAAGACGCAATCTTGGACGATCTCAACAACCAGTTCGAGTTTACTGAGGTTGAACCGGGTAGCTTTCAAGAAGCCGTAGCTACATCTGTCAAGAACAAGACCTTGAGACGAGCTGTTCTTGAAGCGTATAACTTGTACAAGAAGAAAGCGCTTGTTTAAGTAAACAGAAAGGCTGGTCAATCGACCAGCCTTCTTTGTATTCTATCTCAACTGATGATTAGGCGGCTTGACGGATAATCGTGAAGCCACAGCGTTCCATGACGAGGATTGCTGCGTCTTGTGCGCCAGGAGTAGCTGCACAAGCGTATTCCACGATTTCGATCGGCGTATCCTTGAACATCGCACGGAGAATCATTGCGTTGGAAATGACGCAAATGTCGGTACAAGTACCAACAAGGCGAATGCGCTTGATGCGTTCCTTGCCGAGCTTTGCGAGTTCTTCCTGGCTCTTGAGAGAGCCGTCCGCATTGAAGGCGTCGTCGCCGAGGAAATACTTCGCCCAGCCGAGGTAGCCGAACGTCGGCTTTTCGATCTTGGTAGCGTAAGCGTCGTCGAGAGCCTTCTGGATGGATTCTTCGAACTTCCAGCCTTCGGTGCCCTTGATGCAGTGTTCCGGCAGCACGCCTTCGAGAGTCTGCTTAAAGTCTGCGCCGTGAGTATCCATCGTGTAGAATACGTAGCCCTTCCATTCACGGATTTCTACGACTACGGCACCGATGATTGCCTTGGCGTCAGCATTCGCAAGAGAACCGTCGATGAAGTCCTTTTGCATGTCGATAACGATGAGGTATTCTTTTGGATTCATGGTTTAGTCCTTGTTAAAGAGTTTGACGGAGTTTCAACGCATTGTCGATGATCTGTCGGTGATGGAACGCAAGCTTGATATCCTTGATCAAGTTAAGCGGACACCACATGGCATCCTTGGCGTCGTCTTGTGCTTCCGGCTTACCGGCCAAGATACCGTCACTGGTAAAGTCTACCATAACACCGACATCATAGCCCCAGTAGTCTGGATGACAATCACAGCGAGGATCAGCTGGCTTGAACACGCCAACTTGATGAACTTGGTTCAAGTTGATGTTAAATCCAGTTTCTTCTCTGACTTCACGGATACCAGCTTCTTCGACGGTTTCCTTCGGATTTGCGAAACCACCGGGCAAGCACCAGTAGTCATGGAACGGAGCTGCCTTGCGCTTCACCAAGAGTACGCAACCGTCAAAGAACATTGCCGTTGTCACGGTGACGGACGGACGAGGGAAGCGGAACGGATCGTACTTCGTCAACACGAGATCTTCCACCTTCTGATAGTCCTCCGGAGTAGACTGGTCGTACAGATGATTGCGGCGGATATATTCCATCACGATCGGCGACACTTGGTCACTGCTGCACAGCGGATCGAAGCCCATCTGGCTACGGGCCTTCGTGGAGCTAGAATCCGGAATGATCCAGTCGACTTCTTCAGTTCGATCCTTGAGCAGATTAATTTTTTCTGCTTCATGATTATGAAAGAACGATTCGTACCTAGCACGACGAACAACCAAGAAGTTGTTATTTTCAATCAGCCAGTTAGAATTGACCCAGCCATCAGCCAGCAACGAATGCCATTCGTCAGTTCCAAGAACAATAGTGAACACGGCATCCGACAAGGATTCGTCCTTGCGTAGATTCTGTAAGGCTTCTGCAGTGCGGCTCACTTCGTCGACAATCTTCACACGGTGGAAGATTTCGGACGGCTCGCCTTGATTGTAGGCAGCCGGAGAATCAGACGTATCAGAATACAAGCTGTGGAGCGAATTGACCGTATGGACAATCATCGCAATACGGTCTTCGCATTCAACCTTGTAGTGCTTCGTGTCGTTGTCACTCACCAGGATGTACAAGAGGGAATCTGGTTCCTTCTTGAGTCGGTTGAGCAGCTCGGTAATAATGGCGGTGTGCGCAGTCGTTACCGGATCGAATGCGCCGCCGTAGATGTACACCTTCTTCATCAGTCGAGTGCGTCCTTGTTTTCTGCAATGGGTTCGTAATTGTACGCATCCTTGGCACGTTCGATTACCTTCGGATCCGGACAGTTGACCTTACCCGGAGAGTCGGAAAGTTTCACTGCATAGATACCGTTAGACTTGACGAGCTTCATGATCATGCGGAGAGCGTCACGCTTGATGCCACCCTTAAAGCGGAGAACCTTGCAAGCGAGGAAGCCACCGATACCGAATGCCACGTTGATGCGAGTGTGGAAGCGTTCGGCGATATCGATGGACTGGTCGCAGTTAAGGCTGTCAGACCAGCAGCCTACCTTGCTCTTGGAATTGATTGCGTTCTTGAGGTAGTGTGCGATAAGCATTTCGCCCCAGACATACGGATCGCCGGAATCGTGACGGCAACCGTCGAACAGCTTTGCGTAATACTTATCGAAATCACGCAAGAATGCATTGAAGCCAAAGTTGTCGGAAAGCGCAATACCGAGGTCGCCACGGAATTCGTCAGACCAGTCTTCGAGAACTCGCTTCTGCACGAGTTCAAGCGGAATGTCCTTGATGCCCTGATACAAGGCGTACATTTCGTGTGCGAAAGTACCGATAGCCTTGCAGCCGAGCTTGATGGCGAGGTAGACGTTCGACGTACCCACGAAAGCGGGGCAGAAGTCGATCATGGTCTGAACCATGTATTCGTTCCATTCATCGGACACGGAACGGCGGACACCGAAGTCAGAGATCGTGAACTTGACGCCACGGCGGAGAGCTGCGTTCCACTTTGCGATAGATTCGTTGAGGGTCTTCTTGGATTCTTCCCAGTCGATTTCGAGATCGTCAAAGAAGAGGTTCTGGATAATCTTCAGAACATAGATTTCGAACCAGGTGACTTGGATTGCGGGGCCTTCCGCCCAGATGTGGAGACCGCCGTTGCGAGTAGCGTCATAGTCGACGTGGATATACTTGCGCTTGAGCTGGAAGTCGGCAAGCCATTCGATGAAGTCGTCGGACAGCCAAGGCATAACACGGCGAATGCCTTCGAGTTCCCATTCGGTAAACTTAAGGGTGCAAAGGTGATCGAGTTCCTTGTTGATTTCGTCGTAGAACGGAGTCAGGTCGACGCCTTCGGAACGGAGCTTGAATTCCCAGTAGGCACGTTCGTTCGGATGCTTGTGGAAGACCGCTTGGCACATACCGAACTTGTAGGTATCGGTCTTGGTGAGATGCGTGACGAACCACTGGTCTTTGTTCTTGCGCTGATACTGCTTGTTTGCCGTTACGCCGACAGCACGACGCTTGCAAACGGTGCGACAAGGCTGCTTCGCCCTCGCAATCGTTTTTTCGGAGACTTTGACTGCCATTGAATAGTCCTTGTTAAAGAGTTTCCATGTAATATAGCAAATGAGTGTATGTTTGGCAACCCGTGGTTAAAATAACCAAAATATAAGTTAGTTTGTTACAAATCTTTACTATATTTTGCGCCATGGTGTGGAACATTCTATTAATTATTGTTATTTTGGCGATTGTATCGGTGTATGGGATTGCCATTTATAAGATCGTTTGCTATATTCTAACTGAACGGCGGGTTCGTCGGCTGGAAAAGACAGTCAACGATTTACCGCAAAAACTCAATGATATATTGAAGAGGAATAATGACGATCGAGGAAACCTACAATAATGTGCATAGCATCTTGACCGCACCAGATGTGGTGGATCGGCTTGAGAGTGAACGGAGCAATCCTCTGTTCGGTTTCATCGATCAGTACATGGCCGGATGCGAACACGTCAACTATCACCACGAAGGTGATGTGTGGGTTCATACTAAGATGGTCATTGACAATATCCTCAAGGATAAACATGACTACTTGGATGTTGCTGCGGCATTGCTGCACGACATCGGCAAGAAGGACGCCTTGGCAAAGAACAATGGCAAGAACATGGCCGGACACGAAACGCTCGGCTTGCCTCTTGCCGAAGCTGTCCTTGATAGTTTCGGATTCAAAAAGCACGAGAAGGATGTCGTTCTGTGGATGGTCGAGAACCATACGCAAGCTAACGCATTGCCGAAAGCAAAGCATAAGTTTGCTTGCTGGTCGTTCGTTTCGCATCCGTGGATCAACCGTGTATTCAAGCTCGCCGTTGCCGATTCCAACAGTACAATAGATGCCGACGGTAACCCGGCTATGGACTACATGGAAGAGATTAATGCTAACCCAATTGTGGTCTACTGCATGACGCATCCGATGCCTAGTCATCTTGTTACTTGGAACGACATGATCAAATGGCCGGGCGTCGACAAGATTACTGACGCAAACAAGATGTTTGAACTGTATGAGACTTGCCATAAGCTCCAGATCAATGGCGGTTTAAACAAGAAGGATTCAATTCTCAAAGCTGCACTGAGGTGCATGAAGGACAAGGGTTCCATATGATTAATTTATCTCACCAGGTCGACTTACCGCACATCGAATGCCCAGTGCATGGTGTTGCACATAAGTACACTCTTGACATTGCCGCAGAGAAGGGTTCGAAGGAACTCAAGTATCGCTTGTACGGTACGTTCTATTCCTATCCAGAACCGACCGAGGTGCAAGTCATTGGCATTTACGTGTCTACGGAAAATCCGCACAAGATTACGTTCGGCTATATTGATCCGAACGACAACCAGCTGCATGTCTCGTTGGCAAACGGCATCAAGGAGATCAAGAAAGACGAAGCTAAGGTTGCCGAATCCGAAGAGGAAGATTACCTCATCGGACTGCACCACGTTTCGTCATTGTTCATCCGTTACCGCAACAAGAAGACCTTTGTTATCAAGGCGTCTCCGTTGAACCGCACGATCCGTGGCAATGCGCATTACAGAATTTTCGATGTGAAGAATAATGCTGACGGAAAACTGGAGTTCATCGTGGCCAACGACAATAAGCCGACGGAAAAGTTTACCGTTGTCGCCGATGGCATTCAGCACGGAACATGGCACACAATCCCTGGTTCCTTGTGTCCGGTTCCTGGTGTTGATCCAGACGAGCGCAACGCTTAAAAGAGAGGCTGGCCAATCGGTCAGCCTTTTCTATTTCTGAGATGCCATCAGCCACTTGTGTATTGCGCTGAGGACATTGCTTACCCGTGGGGTAATTCCTTTCTGCATGCGAGTCAATACGGCTTTCCACCGTATCTTCATGATGGCGTATACGTGATGGCATGCGCCTACGAAGAACGCTATGTAGATGGCCATGTAGATTTTTTCTCGCATGTTTGATAAATTATATCAAATTCCTCTTGACGGTTATGAGTGTTATTACTATATTCTGAAATATGAAAATTAACTTGAACGAAATTGACAATGACCAACTTAAAGCTGGCTTGGCATTAGCCAAGAAGATTACCGAGATTGGCCCCTACAAGGCAGAGGCTTACCTCGTTGGCGGCTGTGTCCGTGACTTGGTTCGTTACCAGCTTGGTCAGACAGACACTATCGATATCCATGATATCGATATTGCCACTTCTTTACCTATAGAAGAACTGAAGAAGTATTTCAAGACATGCGACAACAACGGCGAGAAGCATGGCACTATTCTCGTATGGTGGAGCGACCAGTATTTCGAGGTGACACATTTCCGTACTGACGGCGAATATAGCGACGGTCGTCATCCAGATAACATTACGCTCACCGAATCATTTGAAGAAGATACTGCCCGTCGTGACTTTACCATCAATGCCCTCGGTCTCGCATGGGACGGCGAGGTCATCGACTATCACGGAGGCGTCGACGACATCAAGAATAAAATTATCCGTGCTGTCGGCGATCCTAGCAAGCGTTTCGAGGAAGATGCGCTCCGCATGATCCGTGGCGCACGTTTCGCTGTCAACTTCAATTACAACGTCGAGAACGATACGTCTCATGCCATGTATAAGAACGCTGACCGTCTGGCCAACGTGTCAAACGAGCGTATACGTGCTGAATTCTTGAAGATTACCGATCTGGAGAACATTCCGGACTTCATCGACCGTTTAATCTGGGATGGACTGATTAAGCATATCAGAGCTTTCGTTGGTATGGACTGGTATGAAGTGAAGAGCAATCTTATCGAGTGCGATGACTTGCTGACTGCGGATAACCTATTCCCGGCAATCTGTTTCACGGCAAATGACGAAAGCAACTTGGAAGCATTCGTTCCTACTCGTGATGAACGAAAACTCTGGAACTGGCTACGTTCTTACAAGAACGTCTACGCATGGGATCCGGATTCCAAACTGTATTGGACTTCTCTAGTGGAATTCGTTTCTGGACAGTACGAGCTGCTGCTTGCTCTCAATGCAGATTATTATTGTGAACGTGCGTGGCTGCCCAAGCTTCCAACAGCACGCTATCTGCTCCAGAATCCGCCTGACATGAAGGCAATTTCTCAAAGGGTCTCTGACATGGGTATCCCTCAAGGCAAGGAATTTGGCGACAAGGTGAAGGAACTCCTTGAAGCCGAATATGCTAAGATGGCGGCCATATTCCCCAACACGGTCTCGCTGACGATGGGGAACAGCACTCTTGTATACAAAATTGAATCTGTCAAATAATCAACAAAGGAACACAAAAAATGGCAAAAGCAATCATCCTCGGCGCAATCGGTTTTGTCGTCGTCGTTGCACTCACTATCGTCGCATCCATCTTCATGGTTCAGAACTACCAGAACCGTGCGATCCAGATGGAACAGCTCGTAGAACGTGCCCAGTCTAACCTCAATGCGGAATACAACCGCCGTGCCGGACTCTTGGTCAACTTGGCCGAAGCCGTGATGAGCTACGACGAGCACGAAGCTCAAGTACTCGTCGAGCTGTCCAAGGCTCGTACTCCGGAAGGCGGCAAGGGAAACGTGAACGCATCCGCATACATCCAAGGTGTCGTGGAACGCTATCCGCAGCTCCGTTCGATCGAGAATTATGATAGGTACATGACGGAGCTCGCCATGACCGAGAACCGCATCGCTTCTCACAGAAACGACTACAACACCATGGTCGGCAACTACAATGCTTACGTGCGTGGTTTCCCGGCTCGTTTCTGCTTGTCCATTCTCGGCTATACCGCACAGAAATACGACTTCTTGCAGTTCGAGAATGCTCCGGTCGACTCACCGAAGGGTCTCTTGAAGAAGAATAAGGAACAGAAAGACTAATGAGTTCTCGCACTCTAATTGACGGTAGCGGCTGGGATCTAACCGTCCGTGAGCTGTTCGTGTCGATTGTAGGCGTGCTGCTTGCCATCATTGTAGGCTGCATCATCGCTAACCACATCGCACAAGCTCAGGACGAGTATAACGTGAAGTTCTATCACGCTGTACAAGTCTCCGACTCGACGCAATTTAATTACGCTTTCAAAACCAATGCTGGCCACATGCTGGCATACGGAACTGTGAGCGCAGTTGAGTTCGTGACCGATGAAGGTATCGGGCACTACATGACGTTGACTAGGGATCTTGAAGAATACCGCAAGCATCACCGCACCGTATGTACCGGATCCGGAAAAGATAGGCATTGCCATACGGAAACATACTGGACGTGGGACGTGATGAAGACTGACCGTTTCAGTGTCCAGCATGTAGATTTCTTAGGTAAGCGATTCTATTATTCTGAATTTCCGGCGTTGCCTCGTGAACGGTATATTGAAACGATTCCGATCAAGAAAGACGGCATTCTGGAGGCATTATTGTCGAATCGGCAACGGTACGTGTATTATGGTCGTAACTTGACGTACACCGGAACGATGTACACTAATGCGATTAACCACCGAATCAATGATTCGATGTGGGCTGACGGAGTTCCGCTTGACGGTGCGATCCAGTATTACATCAGAGAACATGGCGTCTTGTATTTCTGGATTTGCTTCGCAGTAATTATCGTGCTTGCCGTAATCTTCTTCGTGGCAGCACCAAATGAATGGCTTAACGGTTCAGTGAGGGACTGGTAACATGAATGTACAAATCGTAAAGGGACTTGATGGAAAGGGTTCCGTCACACTCAAGGATGCCAACGGTAATGTAATGGTATCCGTGCATGATTCCGAGGATTTCACTGTAAAAGGTGATATAACCCTAGAATCCGACAATGTTGTTATTGTCGGCGGTCGCCGTATCGAATGCGGTAGCCGTATCGCCGGTATCAACATTTGTGGTAGTATGAAGTCCGTACAAAATCTTCCGAACATTGTTGTGAACGGAAATGTCGGCAGTGTCAGTTCGACATCTGGCGACATTGAAATTCATGGCAACGTAAGTGGCTCGGTATCCGCAGTTTCTGGGGATGTCGATGTCAGAGGTAGCGTCGCCGGATCGGTGAGTACCGTGTCTGGCGATGTAGACATCAGAAACAATCAACAGTAAAGGAAACAAATCATGGACATTTCTAATGTTCTTTTCTACGGTGGAATTGCAGTCGTCGTGCTCTTCCTCATTATCCTCTTCTGCGTGTCTTATATCAAGGCCGCACCCGACGAAGTCATCATCATTTCCGGTTTCCGCAAGCGCCGTACCATCATCGGTCACGCCGGATTCAAGATTCCGTTCTTGGAACGAGCCGACAAGCTTAGCTTGCAGCTCTTCTCCATCGACGTGAAGACCAAGGCGATTCCGACTTGCGACTACATCAACGTCGACGTGGACGCAGTCGTTACTGTTAAGGTGTCTGATGACCAGGAACTTCTTGAAGCATCCGCACAGAACTTCTTGAATACCAAGACTGAAGATATTGCTGGTAACATCAAGGATATTCTGGAAGGCAATATGCGTGAAATTGTCGGCCAGATGGAATTGGTAAAGCTTGTCAATGACCGTAAGGGCGTGTCTGACCTCGTTCGTGACAACGCAGACCCGGACCTCAAGAAGCTCGGCTTGGAAATCCAGACCTTTAATATCCAGAACTTCGTCGACGACAAGGGCGTTATCAAAGACCTTGGCGTGGACAAGACCTCCGCTATCCGTAAGGCTGCCGCTATCTCCAAGGCTAATTCCGACCGTGACATTAGCATTGCCGAATCCAAGGCAGCAAAGGAAGCCAACGATGCTAAGGTCGCCGCTGACCTCGAAATCGCACAGAAGAAGAACGACCTCGAAGTGAAGAAGGCTGACCTCAAGCGTATTGCTGACACCAAGATGGCTGAAGCTGACGCAGCTTACGAAATCCAGAAGCAAGAACAGCAGAAGATCATCAACATCAAGGCCGCTGACGCCGAATGCGCTCGCCAGGAAAAGGAAGCCGAAATCCGTGAACGCATGGTCGCTGTGAAGCAGAAGGAACTTGAAGCCGAAATCCAGAAGAAGGCCGAAGCCGACCGTCAAGCCCAGATCCAGAACTCTGAAGCTGACCTCTTCCGCCAGAACAAGGATGCCGAAGCAAAGCTCTTCGCAAAGACTCAAGAAGCAGAAGCCATCAAGCAGATTTCCGAAGCCGAAAAGACTCGTGCGTTCAACGACGCTGAAGCTATCCGTGCTCGTGGTGAGGCTGAAGCTGACGCAATCAAGGCCAAGGGTCTTGCCGAAGCTGCTGCCCTCGACCAGAAGGCCGAAGCCATGCAGAAGTATGGCGAAGCAGCTCGTCAGGAAATGCAGCTCAAGGCTCTCGAAAAGTACTTCGACCAGTTGCCGAGTGTCGCAGCCGCCATCGCAAAGCCGATGGAAAAAATCGGCGGCATCACCATGTACGGCAACGGCAACACCGCTGCTCTCACTGGCGACATCATCAAGACTTTGACACAAGTATCCAACGGTCTCACCGAATCGCTCGGTATCAGTCTGCCCAATGTGCTTAGCTCCATGTTCGGTGCCAAGCTTGCTGGCGTAGGTTCCAACAAGGCAGAACCGTGCCCGTGTACCGTCGTGAACGACGAACCGAAGGCTGCTGAAGCTCCCAAGGCCGAAGCACCGAAGGCTGCACCCAAGATGTCCGCTGACCAGATCAAGACCGTTGTAAACAACGTCAAGAAGGCTCAGCCGAAGTCTGACCGCAAGCTTTCTTGGGAATAGTAGTTCGTAACATT
>JAEEGL015343672.1_pt1 | contig 18103 bp, 16 predicted proteins | sample 9134231 | NCBI WGS metagenome assembly JAEEGL01 (sample SAMN16246548, study PRJNA631951) | gut metagenome | biome: gut microbiome; feature: rumen; material: fiber-attached | host: Bos | place: Iran: Karaj | collected 2018-10 | reverse complement strand
CTTCCAGCAGACGGTCTCGTAGCCGAATTTGCGGTAAAAGGCATGACTGAAAGGATAGAGGGTGGATATCACTTCCCCGTCCGCATAGGCATGGGGAAGCAGTTTCCGGAAGATTTCCCGGACGCCGCCTTCCATTCTGTATTCGGGAAGGGTGGAAACCGCCCCGATTCCGCCGTTCCGGACCGGCGTTCCGTCCAGACTGCTGATAAACTGGTGGTTAATCATGTGCGCCATGAGCGTCCCGTCATCATTGAACGCGCCCCAGTGCTGATGGGTTTCCTGCATGCTTTCCAGCTTTGCCTTTTCCGGGTCCTCCATCCGCATATGGAACGCAACCGTTGCGATCAGCATAGCCTGGAATCGTTCTTCACCGCTCAGTAACCTTACTTCCATGTTTTACTCCTTTCATTTCCGCAGCGTGACGGGGATGCGCCGCTGCACTGCGTATGACCGGTATGGGAAAAGCGTTCAGATGAGCTTCATGTTCTTTCGGGAATAGAACATTTTCATGATTCCCGTGATTGCTTCTGAAACGTCATCTGAAATATAGACGCTGTGCTTTCCGGTGTTGACAGCCTTGACGAAGTCCACCAGTTCGTAGCGAATGCCTTCCCCGTCCAGCTGATAGAAATACCGCTTATTCTCCTCCGGGTTTTCGTAGCGGAGCTCAAAATAATCCATCTTCCACCAGGGAGAGGGAACATAAATATATCCTTTGGTGCCGGAGATGATCAGCTCGCCTTCGGACTTGATTCCGCGGCCGACCTTCAGGGAGGCTACCGCATGCGGATAATCAAAACAGATCCGGGTGAACTGGTCATAATTTTTTTCCGCCATACGGCTGACAATCTGAATATCATCGAAGGCTGTTCCCAGAATCTGGAAGATCGGGAGGAGGGCGGTGGGCCCCCAGCTGCAGATACTGTTCCATGCGTGATCCAGGTCATCGACCTGCTGAATGCTGGTACAGGTGGCATCGACCGAAACGATATCACCGATCCGGCCGCTCTTGACCAGCAGGAGCAGGCGGTAATAGGCGGTGGAAAAAGCGGTCTTGATGGAGTCCATCAGGACGGTGTTCTTTGCCTTCGCGATCCGGTTCAGCTCCCGGTATTCGGCCTCGTCCAGGGTGATCGGCGCCTCGCAGAGAACATGAATGCCCGCTTCCAGCGCTTCCTTCGCATGCCGGTAATGCTCCAGCGGGTTGGAAAGAATATAGACGGCGTCGCAGCGGGTGAGAAGATCCGAATAATCCTGCGTGACATAAAGATCCGGGGCGTTCAGCAGCCCGCGGATCTGCTCACTCCGGGCACATACGCCGGCGATGTCGATCCCGTTGACGAAAGAGCACTCGTTATAGTACTTGGTCAGGATCCGGGTCTCATAATCGCCGACAAATCCCATCCGGATCCTGCGCTGCTCCGCACGCACCCCCGAGCTGGAGACGCCTTCCGTGCGCGGCAGATAGACCACCTTGCAGTAGTCACTGAGGTAGTCAAACTTCCCGGCCCAGTCCGATCCGACGGTAAAGATATCCACATCAAAGCGCCTGATATCGTCAATCTTCTGCCCCTCATACTCCTCAACGATAATCTCATCGGGGATTCCGGTCTGGCGAAGCGCTTCGATCCGCTCCATCAGGGACTGCTGGACGTTGATTTTGCCGCGGGACTTGTCAAAGTCGTCCGAGGTGACCCCGACGATCAGCCAGTCGCCGAGCGCCCTGGCCCGCTCCAGCAGACGGATATGCCCGTAGTGGAGCAGATCATAGGTTCCGTAAGTGATTACTTTTGTCATCGTGCAAACTCCATTCGCCGCATAAGGCGCGGTCAGCGGTCCAGTTCGGCCAGCGCCTCCGTGAATCGCTCCATATACTGCTGTTCCCCGATGGATACGCGCAGGCAGTCCCCGAATTCGCCTACGCCGGGATAGGCCTTGATCAAGATTTTCTTTTCGGCCTTCATCCGCTCCACAATGCGCTGCGCCGGCGTCCGGGGCTTGATGAACAGGAAGTTGCCGGCTTCCCCCTTATGGGGATAACCGTTCGCGTCGAGCCAGGAAATGAGATAGTTTCTGCCTTCCTGAAAACGCCTGATCAGCCCGTCGAGCATGCCGGGCTCGGTCAGCGCGGCTTCGGCGAACTTCATGGCGAAGGCGTTGGTGTTGTGCGGCGTACACATCTTCTGTACCATCCGGATGCCTTCCGGCCATCCGGCCACATAGCCCAGGCGGCAGCCGGCCATGGAAAAGAGCTTGGAAAAGGTGCGGGTGACAAAGACGTGTTCCTCTTCCAGAGCATAGCGAATAAAGGTCTTCGGATAAAAATAATGGTAGGCTTCATCCACCAGGATGGTGATCTGCTTCTCCCGTGCCGCGGCGAAGATTGCCTCAAACTCCGCGTCCGTATAGACATTGCCCATCGGATTATTGGGATTCAGGAGGATCAGCAGCTGCGTATCATCGGTCATGGCGGCAAGGATTTTCCCGACATCCATGCTCAGGTCCTCCTCATAGGGGACCTTCACAAAATTACGGCCGTACATCTCCGAATAGACCTGGAACATAAAGTAGGAAGGGACGACACCGACGATGCGGCCGCCCTCGCCGGTGAAAGCCTGGATGACATAACGGATGCCCTCGGCCGAGCCGTTGACCAGACAGAGACGGGTAATGTCCGTTCCCAGATAATCCGCCAGGACTTCGGAAAAATGAAGGGTTTCGGGATACTGGGCCACGAACTGCGGGGTCACATCCGCAAGCACAGAACGGATGAACGCTTCCGGCAGGCCGCCGGGATTCTCGTTCAGGTCGAGACGGAGATAATCCTTCCGTTCGTTCTGGTCAAAGATCCGGTACAGGTTTTCAACCCTTGGATTCAGATAATACATACTGCTCCCTCCGTTGGCATCAATTTTAGATGATTTCCCGCAGGAAATCAAGACACGGAAAGCGCGCAGGGGTTGACAAACAAAATCGGCACGGCTATGATAGTATCATCACGAAGAAAGGCAGGACATTGGCTTCTGATGAGAAAGAACGACTGACATCCGGCTGCAGAGACGCTTCGGCGGGGAACCGCGGGAGAATGTGTTATGTTGCCGTTTGGAGGTTGTGATTTCCGCACCAGCCGAACGCCTTTTTTGTTTTTGTCTGCTGCTTTTTCACTCCTCCGCGGCGAATAAAGGAGTGAAGATCTTTGATGAAACTGATACTGGAAGCAAAGGATCTCCGGAAAGCATACGGAGACCGTGAACTGTTTGATATTGAATCTCTGACGGTATACGACGGGGAACGGATCGGCATCATCGGGCAGAACGGAGCCGGGAAGAGCACCCTGATCCGCCTGTTGTCCGGCGATGAAACGCCGGACAGCGGAACCGTACGCCGCTTCGGTGAAACGGCAGTCATCGCTCAGCAGGGGATTCCGGAGGAAGACAGCGACGGCATTTACCGCTCGCTGTTCCGTGCGCAGGACAACCGGGACAGCCTCTCCGGCGGAGAGCAGACCCGTAACCGGATTGCGGCCGCGCTTTCAGCCCATCCCCGGCTGCTGATGGCGGACGAGCCCTCCACGGACCTGGACGAGCAGGGACTGGCCATGCTGGCCAGGCAGCTGGAGACGTTCAAAGGCGCGCTGCTCCTGATTTCCCATGACCGGGCGCTGCTCCGTCGGCTCTGCACAAGGATCTGGTGTCTGGAGAACGGAAAGATCACCGATTTTCCGGGCGGATACGACGCCTATATGGCGGAACGGGAGCGGCGGCGGGACCGGGAGCAGTTTGAATATGACCAGTACAGGGCAGAGCAAAAGCGCCTGAAGGAATCGGCCCGGCGGATGGCGGAGCGCGCCGCGTCAGTAAAAAAGGCGCCGTCCCGGATGGGTAACAGTGAAGCCCGGCTGCACAGGCGGGAGGCAACCGACGCAATCCTGCAGCTCAGCCATGCCAAGCGAACACTGCAGAACCGGATGGAACAGATGGAAGCGAAGGAGAAACCCGTTCCTCTGCCGGAAATCCGGATGAAGCTGGGCGTCGCGTCCCCGATCGGAGGGAAACAGGCGCTGGAGGTCCGGTGTGAACGGATGACCGCCGGCGGACAGGAACTGCTGACCCGAACCGGCTTTACCCTGCCGGCTGGCAGCAAAACGGCGCTGACCGGTGAAAACGGATGCGGAAAGACGACGCTGCTGTCGGCACTGGCGCGGCGGCTGCCCGACGGCGCTTCCTTTGAGGGCCAGATTCGCTTCAGCCCCCAGGCCCGCGTCGGCTGGTTTGACCAGCACCATGAGCGTACGCTGAAACCGGAGAAGACGGTGCTGGAGAACGTGCTGGAGGAGTCCGTGCATCCGCAGAGCTTTGCCCGTACGGTACTGTCGTGCATGGGGTTTGAACGGGAGGATGCCTTCAAGCCGGTTGCCGTGCTGTCCGGCGGGGAGAAGGCCAAGGTTGCTCTGTCCCGGCTGCTGCTGATGGATCTGAATCTGCTGATCCTGGACGAACCGACCAACCATCTGGATCTGTATACCATGGAGGCGCTGGAAGACCTGCTTTGCGGGTACGGCGGAACAATCCTGTTTGTCAGCCATGATGAAACCTTTGTGCAGAAAGTATCCGGACGTCTGGTCCGCTTTGAGGACCGGAAACTGGTGACCTGGGAAGGCGGCCTGATGGAGCGGCGGAAGAGCGAAAACAGAAACGGAACGCAGGAAGACCGGCAGCTGGACATCATGCGGCTGGAGATGCGAATGGCGGACCTGAGCGCGCGAATGGCAAAACCGCGGAAAGGGGATCATCCGGAGGAACTGAATGCGGAGTATATGGCTCTGGCGGAGGAGCTCCGAAAACTGAAAGCTCAGCATTGAGCATGGAGAACCGTCAGTGGTCAGAGTAAAGCGTGGAGGCAAGAATGGAAGAGATTACGTGGGACCTGTTTGAGCGGCAGGTGGAAGAATGCCGGCTGTGTCCGCTGTGTCAGCATATCCTGCATAAGGTTCCCGGCCAGGGAGACCGCAGCGCACCGCTGATGCTGATCGGGGAAGGTCCGGGACAGACGGAGGACGAGGAAGGGCTGGCATTTGTCGGCGCTGCCGGCCAGCTGCTGACCCGGATGCTGGAGGCGATCGGGCTGCCCCGGGAGCGGGTCTATATCTGCAATGTGGTGAAATGCCGCCCGCCGAACAACCGGGTGCCGACAACGGAAGAAGCGGAGGCCTGCCGGATTCATCTGCGGATGCAGACGTGGCTGGTTCGGCCGAAGGTGATTGTCCTGCTGGGAAGCACGGCGGCGAAAAACCTGCTGAATCCGGAGATCCGGATCACGCGGGAGAGGGGACAGTGGACGGAGCGGAAAGGCATCTGGATGATGCCCACGTATCATCCGTCCGCCCTGCTGCGGGATGAAAGCAAAAAGCCCCAGGCCTGGGAAGACATGAAGAGCCTGCGGGCCAAACTGACGGAGCTGGGGCTCTATCCGGATCTTTACGGAAACGGTCCGGAATGAATCGGACCAGCCCGGTAACGGGCAGGTTGACAAATCAGGCGGTTTGCGTACAATTGTTCTGACCGTTCCGGTAAGACAAATCCGGTCTGAAAACAAAAAAGCACGACAGTCAAAGGAGGAAATCCCATGAAGAAAACAACGGCGCTTTTCACGGTACTGGCCCTGCTGCTGACACTTTTTGCTCCGGCGTCTTTTGCGGAGGAAGAGGCGGGGACGATGGTGACCGCGGTGCTCTATGACATCTCTACGATGGACGTGGCCCATACGACGGACAACTACCTGATTCCCATGAACGTTTTCGAGCGTCTTTTTGAGACCCGGATCGAGGGCGGAGAGAGCAAGGTGGTGAACAGCCTCTGCACTGATTACAGCGTCAGCGAGGACGGGAAGACCTACAACTTCACGCTGGCGGACGGGGTGGTCTTTTCCAACGGCAGCGCCCTGACCGCTTCCGACGTGAAATACAGCTTCGAGCGGCTGCTGAAAATTGCAAACCAGAATACCGACATTCCGCTGGAAGTCGTCGGCGGCAAGGCGATGATGGACGGCGAGGCGGATTCTCTGGAGGGCTTCACGGTGACGGACGACATGCACTTCTCCGTCACGCTGAACGCAGCGAACGCGGGCTTCCTCGCGGAGCTGAGCGCGCCATGCATGTCGATCGTTGACGCAGAAACGACGGAGCAGGTGAAGAACTTCGGTGTGGATCCCGCGGATACCATCGGCACGGGACCCTATATCGTGACCGAATGGGTGGCTAACGACCACTACACGCTGGTATACAACCCAAAATACCGGGGTGAAGAGCCGAGCGTGAAAAAGCTCGTGGTGAAAGTCATTCCGGACGCCAATACGCAGAACCTGATGTTCCAGAACGGCGAACTTGACCTGATCGATCTGAAGAACATGGACACTTCGATCGTGGAATCCACCTACAAGACGCTGTACGCGGATCAAATTGTCAGCACGCCGGAGGTGGGACTGGTTTATCTTTCCATGAATTTCAACAACCAGTACCTGAAGGATCTCAATGTGCGGAAGGCCATCGGAATGGCCATCGATATCGACAGCATCATGAACAACATCTACAACGGAAACGCCAAGCGGGAGTACGGCATCATTCCCTCCGGAATCTGGGGCCACAACGACGAGCTCCGGAGTTTCTCCTACAATCCGGATGAAGCCCGGAAGCTGCTGCAGGAAAGCGGATACAGTGACGGAACGGTCACCTTTGAACTGTCGATGGATTCCACTGCGGACAGCAACACCCAGCTGGTTTACCAGTTTATCAGCCAGGAGCTGAAGAAGGTCGGGATAACGGCCAACATCAAGAGCTACGACAAACCCGCCTGGCTTTCGCTGCGCGGCTCCGGTGAAATGGATTCCTTCATCGCCCGCTGGGGCATGGACTACAACGATCCGGCCAATATTATGTTTACCTTCTTCGGCAACGCGCAGAACAGCGCGATCCGCAGCCAGAACTACCCGGATACCGAAGTGATGGCCCGCGTTGCCGCCGCGCCCTCCATTGTGGATGACGATGCACGGAAGGCCGAGTATCAGGCCCTGGAGGAGAAGATCATCTGCGAGGATGCTGCATGGGTTCCGATGTATTCCACACTACATCTTTACTGCATCGGAAGCAGGGTCCAGAGCTTTACGCCCCAGTGGGCAGGGTTTACGGACTTCTATGCCACGGATGTAGTGCTGAAATGATTGGGGGGCTTTCCGATCGCTCCCCTTTAACAAAGGCGCCACTGGCGCCTTTGCCCTTTCGGACTGAAGATGATTGAAAAAGAATGGAGGGGTTCCAACAAAATCCGACTTCACCCGCACAGAAGAAAGCGGGTGAAGTTTCTTTTTTGGCATTGACAATCTGATAAATATGTGATAATAATATTTCACAGATATTATTTAAGAAATTATATCATATGATCATATGAAGGAGAGAGGTTGCGATGAAAAAGGAAAACGGTGAAACTTTCCGGCCGATTACAGTGGAGGATCATCAGGAACTGGGCCGGCGGCACGCAGAGAAAAAGCTGACCGCAGTGAACGAGGCGCTGGGTTTTCCGGTCGGCAATCAGTTTGATGAGGACCTGAACGCGATCCTGAACAGCGACGCCGAAGCAAACGGGGAAGTCGTGGTCATTGCGCTGATCGACTGCGACCGGTTTGACCACATCAACCGCGACTTCGGCCCGGCGGAGGGGGACAGGATCCTGATCGAAGCGGGGAACTACATTCGGGACGCCCTGCCGAAAGGGGCAACGGTATACCGTATCGGCGGAGATGAGTTCGGAATCATTTTCCGGGGGACCGAAGAGCGGGAGGAGATTTTCCTCTTCCTGAACGAGCTGAAGAACAACTATCAGGTGAAAACGCCGGACGGGGAGCGGCAGACGATCACCGTCGGTATGGCGACGGCTTTCGAGGATGCTTCCCGCTGTGCGGAGCTGATCCGCAAGGCGGATGGTGCCCTGTACCGGGCGAAGGTCGGCGGCGGGAACCGTGTGACCATGGCCAGGGAAGAAAAGATGGTGCCCAAGACCAGCCATTACACCCAGGACCAGCTCCAGCGCCTGGCAAAGCTGGCAAAGCGGGAGGGAATCGGCGAGGCGATCCTCCTGCGGGAGGCGCTGGATCTGCTGCTCAAGAAATATGACATTTAAGGCTCTTGACAGCGCAGGAAACCGTCTGCTATCATAGGGCTCCACATGCTTGCGGTCGGAAAACTGTAAGCCTCTGCGCGCAAATACCGGCAGGGGCTTGCTTTTGTTTCGGATGAAAAACCGGGAGGAACCATGAGCTATATCAGTGTGCGGGATCTGGAGAAGCGCTTTGTGATCCGTGAAAAGCGGAGAGAGGGCGAGATCCTTCGGGGGAAGAAAACGGTCCGGGCGCTACAGGAGGTTTCCTTTGACGTGGAGGAGGGGGAACTGCTTGGCTATATCGGCCCCAACGGCGCGGGAAAATCCACCACGGTCAAGATCCTCTCCGGCATCCTGACTCCGGACGGCGGAACGGTGACGGTCGGCGGCCGTGTTCCCTGGAAAGAACGGAAGGAGCACGTCCGGCAGATCGGCGTGGTCTTCGGGCAGCGAACCCAACTGTGGTGGGATGTACCGATCCGGGACAGCTACGATCTGCTGAAGGATGTTTACCGCATCACCCCGGAGGATTACCGCGCGCGCCTGTCGGAACTGGCGGAAGCCCTGCAGCTGGAGGAACTGATGCGCACACCGCTGCGGCAGCTGAGCCTGGGTCAGCGGATGCGGGCGGAGCTGTGCGGGTCTCTTCTGCACCGGCCGAAGCTGCTGTTCCTGGATGAGCCGACCATCGGCCTGGACGCGGTGAGCAAGCTGGCTCTGCGGGATTTCCTGCAATGGGAAAACAAGCATTACGGTACCACCATCCTGCTGACCACCCATGATATGGAAGACATCGTGGCCCTGTGTCCGCGGGTCATGGTGCTCGGGCACGGCCGGAAGCTGTTTGACGGCGAACTGGCTGCCCTGCTGAGCCGGTATGATACCGTGAGGACGGTTACGGTCAACTATGAGGAGGCGGACGCCGTCCCGAAACTGCCCGCTTCTGTTCCGGTGAACCGGGAAGGAAAGAACCTGACGATCAGCTATTCCCCGCAGGAATACGCCACGGCGGAACTGATTGCCAGGCTGCAGGAAGCCGGAACGGTCCGGGAACTGACCGTTCAGCCTCAGAATATCGACCGCCTGGTGGCGGCCATGTACCGGGAGATGGATCTATGAGAGCCTACCTGTCCGCCTTCCGGATGCGGGGAAAACTGGAACTGCAGTACCGGGGCGCGGTGCTCGGCGGCGTGATCTGCCAGGTTTTCTTCGGCCTGATCCTGGTCGCGGTTTACCGGGCAATGTATGCCGGAAAGCCGCAGTCCATCCCGCTTTCGCATATCACCAGCTATGTCTGGCTGCAGCAGGCTTTTTTCCGGATGCTGCTCGCGTCGGATCCGGAGCTTCTGGACAAGATCCGCACGGGAGCCATCGCCTACGATCTGTGCCGGCCGCTGAACCTGTACGGTTTCTACTATGTGCGGATCATGGCGCAGAAGATCATGGGCAGCCTGCTGCGGGCTGTGCCGATGCTGGTGTTTGCCGTGCTGCTTCCGGAGGGCTGGGGGCTGCTGCCGCCTGCTTCCACCGCCGGTTTTTCCTGGAGCCTGGCGGGACTGCTGCTCGGCCTGCTGTGCGTTTCCGCCCTGGAGAATATTACCATGGGATTCACCATGCGTACGCTGGATTCCCGGGGGATGCAGGCACTGCTGAACCTGCTGATGATGATTTTCGCCGGGAATATCCTGCCGCTGACCCTGTTCCCGGACAGCTGGCAGCGGGTCATCACCCTCCTGCCGTACGCGCAGCTGCTGGATGCGCCGATCCGGCTCTACACCGGGGAAACGCCGCCGTCCGCGGCGCCGGGCATCCTGCTGATCCAGATGATCTGGATCCTTGTGCTGACGGGCGCCGGGATTCTCTTCTGGCAGGCTAACCAGAAGCGTATCGAGATCCAGGGAGGCTGAGGAAGATGGACACGATCAGGCTTTACCTTCACTCCATGCGAATGCTGATCCGGAGCCAGATGGAGTATCCGCTTTCCTTCTTTCTGCAGACGCTTGCCCAGCTGGTGATGGAGGGCGGCGAAATGATGGCTGTCGTCCTGCTGGTGGACCGCTTTGAGCACCTGAACCGGTGGGGAGCGGGAGACCTGTATTTCTTTTTCGGACTGATGTCCGTAACGTTCTATCTTACGGAATGCTTCGGCCGGGGAATTACCGGCAATTTTCCGTACCTGATCCGTACGGGCCAGCTGGACACCTTCCTTGTGCGCCCGCGGGGCGTGCTGACACAGGTGATGTGCAGCGCGGCGGATCCGCGGCGTATCACCTGCATTGCGGTGGGCATCGTTGCCCTGATTCTCGGCAGCAGGCTCTCATCCATTACCTGGACCGCGGCCAAAGCGCTGCTGATGGCGGAGGCGATTCTCTGCGGAAGCGTGCTGATTCTGGGCCTTTTCATGATTGAGGCGATCTTCTGCATCTACAGCGTGAAATCCATCGAGCTGGTGAACGCGCTGACCTACGGCGGACGGAGCGCCTGCGAGTATCCGATCGATACCTATCCGCGGCCGCTGCGCGTCCTGTTTACGGTGCTGGCGCCGTTTGCGCTGACGCTGCATGTACCCGGATCCGTGATTTTGGACAAACCGCTTTTTGACTGGCCGATGTGGGCAGTGTGGGTCAGTCCGCTGTCCGGGATTGTGTTTTTTATCCTGATCCGCCTCTGCTTCCGGAAAGCCATGAGGCATTACAGGTCAACAGGGAGCTGATACCGGGGTCAGGTGAAAAACAGGATCCTTACTTCGGGCAGGCGATTTCCGCCACGTCTTCGGTCATATGATGCAGGGCCTGAGCGCAGGCGGTATCCGCGGCGCTGTAGTAGACCTCCTTGCCCTCCCGCCGGCTGGTGATGAGCCCGCAGGCTTTCAGCAGCTTCAGATGATGGGAGAGCGCCGGGCTGGACATGTCCATTATCACGGAGAGGTTCAGCACGCACTCCTCACAGTGGCACAGAAGCCAGAAGAGGCGGAGACGGGTCCTGTCGCTCAGCAGTTTGAACAGCTCAGCCGTTGCCGCGAAGGCGTCCGGGTCGGGCATATGATCAAAGGACTGTTCCATGCCGGAATGATGGTCATGGGGCAGTTTTCTGTTTTCCATTCAGATTCAGTCTCCTTCCGCGTTTTGACGGGAGTTATCCGCTTCTCCGGTTAAGCTCCGCTTTCCACGTTCATATCTTCACTTTTCACCGATCGCAGGCCACTACACTTTATCGACGAACAGCGCGCGGATCGCGTTGAGCACGGCGATGATCATTACGCCCACGTCGGCAAACACGGCCAGCCACATGTTGGCAAGGCCCAGCGCGCCGAGCACGAGGCACGCGGCCTTGATACCGAGAGCCAGCACGATATTCTCATACACAATCCGCATGCACTTGCGGGCAATCCGGATCGCCTTGGCGATTTTGAGGGGATTGTCGTCCATGAGCACGATGTCGGCGGCCTCGATTGCTGCGTCCGACCCCATCGCGCCCATGGCGATGCCCAGGTCGGCCCGGCCCAGCACCGGCGCGTCGTTAATGCCGTCGCCGACAAAGGCGAGGGTTTCCCCAGCCGGCTGCTGCTTCAGCATTTCCTCGACCTTCACGACTTTATCCCCGGGCAGCAGCTCGCTCCGGACCTCGTCGATTCCGAGCGTTCCCGCCACCTGTTCCGCGACGGCTTTTCCGTCCCCGGTCAGCATGACGGTCCGGCGGACGCCGGATTGCTTCAGGGCGGCGACGGCCTCCGCGGCGTCCGGTTTGATGATATCGGAGATCACGATATGTCCGGCGTATTCGCCATCCATGGCCATGTGGACGATGGTCCCGGTACTGTGGCACTCGATAGGCTCTATGCCGAGGGAACGGATCAGCCGGCTGTTCCCGGCGGCTACCGTCCGGCCATCGATTTCCACCACGACACCGTTGCCGCTGATTTCCTCCACTTTGCCGACGCGGCTCATATCGATGGGCCTGCCCCATGCTTTTTTGATGCTCATGCCGATGGGGTGGGAGGAGGCACATTCCGCCAGCGCGGCGTATTCCAGCATGGTCTCCCGGTCCAGCTCGCAGTGGTGGATATCCACCACATCAAACACACCCATGGTCAGCGTGCCGGTCTTGTCAAACACAACGGTCCCGGTTTTCGACAGGGCTTCCAGGTAGTTGGAGCCCTTGACCAGGATCCCGGCCTTGCCCGCGCCTCCGATGCCGGCAAAGAAGCTCAGTGGGATGCTGATGACCAGCGCACAGGGGCAGCTGATCACCAGGAAGGTCAGCGCGCGATAAATCCAGTCGCCCCACTCCGGCGAAAGGGACATGATCAGCCGGACCACCGGCGGCAGCACGGCCAGCGCCAGCGCGCCGAACACCACCGCAGGCGTATACCAGCGGGCGAAGCGGGAGATAAAGTTCTCGGACCTTGATTTCCGGGAACTGGCGTTTTCCACCAGGTCCAGCACTTTGCTGACCGTCGATTCCCCGAAAACCTTTGTCGTCCGCACGCGGAGGACGCCGCTCATGTTGATGCAGCCGCTGACGATTTCATCGCCCGGCTTCACGTCCCGGGGAACGCTCTCGCCCGTCAGGGCGCTGGTGTTCAGGCTGGATTCGCCGGTTTCCACGATGCCGTCAATCGGGACTTTTTCCCCTGGATTAATTATGATCACGGCGCCGACGGGCACTTCGTCCGGATCCGTACGGGTGATCTCCCCGTCAGTTTCCAGGTTGGCATAGTCCGGCCGGATATCCATCAGCTCACTGATGTTCCGGCGGCTTTTGCCGACCGCGTAGCTCTGGAAAAGCTCCCCGACCTGGTAGAACAGCATGACGGCGACGGCTTCCTCATAATCTCCGGTCTTCAGCAGGCCAAGCGCCAGCGCCCCGAGGGTCGCGACCGCCATGAGAAAGTTCTCGTCGAACATCTGCCGGTTCAGGATGCCCTTCCAGGCCTTTCGGAGGATATCGTACCCGATGATCCCGTAGGGAATCAGATAAAGCAGGAAACGCGGAATGCCGCTGACCGGGACAAAATGCAGCGCAACCAGCAGCGCTGCTGCGACAAGGATCCGGATCAGCATCTTTTTCTGCTTCCTGTTCATGGCTCATCCTCCTGACAGTTATACCCGTTAACGGATTTGACGGCCAAATCCGTTATGAACAAACAAGAATTACTGGTGTATCGGGCATGGCTCCTCCGCTGAAATCAGAGATAAATCTCACAGTCATCCTCGACCTTTTTGCAGGCGGAGACAACCTGCTTCATGACAGCGGCGGGATCGGCGCCGTCCTTGAAATCAACGATCATCTTCTGGGTCATGAAATTCACGGTTACCTCTGCAACGCCCGGAACCTTTCCGGCGGCTTCTTCCATCTTATTGGCACAGTTGGCGCAGTCCACTTCGATCTTATAGGTTTTCTTCATTATAGAACCCTCCCTCTCATCTATACGATTAAACGATCATTTAATCGTTTAATTGAATTATAGCGGTTTTCCGGCTCGCTGTCAACAGGTCCAGTTATAGATTTTTTTTATAACTGACTATTGTTTTCAGGTATTGGACAAGAAAGAGCCCTCTGCATATAATACGAACCATCAAAACACGAAGGAGGGAGCGCCGTGAAGGGAAAAACAGTCTGGCGGGACGGACGAATGTGCCGTGAACGAATGTGCGGTAAAAACCGGATGCGGCGCTGTTCCTGAAAGTCTGAAATCACCCTGTTTTGATCAATGAAAGGAGATTACCCCCATGAAGAAGATTCTTGCTCTGGTTGTTGCCCTGGTTCTGACCCTGTCCCTGACCGCCGCTTTCGCCGACGGAATCAAGATCGCCGTTCCCAACGACGCCACGAACGAAGGCCGCGCCCTGCTGCTGCTGCAGGCCTACGGACTGCTGAAGGTTGACGAGAACGCCGGTATCACCGCGACGGTAGCCGATATTACCGAGAATCCCCTGAACATCGAGTTCACGGAAGTGGAAGCCGCCCTGGTTCCCAACACCCTGCCCGATGTGGACTACGCCATCATTAACGGTAACTACGCCCTGGCGGCCGAGCTGCCTGCCGCGCTGCTGTATGAGAACGCCGAATCCCCCTATGTGAACGTGGTCAGCGTAAATGAAGCCGACAAGGACAGCGACAAGGCCAAGGCCCTGGCTGCCGCCGTGCTGAGCCAGAAGGTTGTCGATTACTTCTCCTCCTATGAAGGCCAGGCCATCTCCGTGGTGGAGAATCCGACGGACGGCTTCGACGCGACCGTGGACTACGACGCGCTTAAGGGCGAGACGATCAAGGTCGTCTGCACACTGGATCCCCATTCCTTCGTCCTGGCGATCGCCAAGGAAATCCTGGCGGAGAAGGACATCACCCTCGAGATTACCGTGGTGGACGACTATGTGACCCCCAACACCGCCGTGAACGACGGAGACGCTTTCGCGAACTTCTTCGCACATCAGCCCTATCAGGATGATTTCAACGCCCAGAACGGCACCAAGCTGGTGACCATCGCCGGCGTGCATGTCGAGCCGATGGGCCTCTACGCCGGACAGCAGCAGGATCTGGCCGCGCTCGGCCTGAGCAAGTAATCCTGTCCTGACGAGACTTGCAGACGGAGGGCATCCGGGATCTCCCGGATGCCCTTTTCAGCGCAGGCTATTGCGCTTTTGAGCGGATTCCTACTATAATAATAGCGCATTTCGGGAAGACGGAGGCTTTGGCATGATTGAACTGAAAAACCTGTCCAAGCAGTTTGAAACGACGGACGGGTCGGTGGAGGCCCTGCGCCACATCAATCTGACCATCCGGGACGGGGACGTATACGGGATCATCGGCATGAGCGGCGCCGGCAAGAGTACGCTGGTCCGCTGTATCAACATGCTTGAACGGCCGACGGAGGGTTCCGTGCTGGTGAACGGGCAGGATATGGCCACCCTGAGCCAGAAGGAACTGCGGGCCATGCGCCGGAAGATCACGATGATCTTCCAGGGATTCAACCTGCTGATGCAGCGCACCTGCCTGAACAACGTCATGCTTCCTCTCCGGCTCGGCGGCGCGGATAAAAAGCAGGCGGAGGCGAAGGCAAGGGAGCTGCTGGAGCTGGTCGGCCTGCCGGACAAGGCCAACAGTTATCCGGCCCAGCTCTCCGGCGGACAGCAGCAGCGGGTGGCTATTGCCCGCGCACTGGTCACGGAGCCGGACGTGCTTCTTTGCGACGAGGCCACCTCAGCCCTGGACCCCAAAACCACCCATTCGATTCTGGAGCTGATCCGGGATATCAATAAAAAACTGCAGATCACCGTGATCGTGATCACCCACCAGATGAGCGTTGTCCAGGAGGTCTGCAACCGCGTGGCGATCCTGGAGAACGGCGAGGTTGTGGAAGAAGGCGGCGTGGCGGAGGTTTTCTCCAATCCCCGCGCCAACGCAACCCGGAACCTGATCTATCCGGAAAGCGCGGACGGCGGATCCGTCTTCCCCGAGGGCGGCCAGCGTGTGCGCGTGATTTTCAACGGCGCCGTGGCCTCCCGGGAACCGCTGATCGCGAAGATGGCGGTGGACTGCGGTATCCTGGCGAGCATCCTGGGCGCCTCGACCCGCTCGGTGGGAGACCGGGCATACGGATATATGCTGCTGGATATTCCCGGCTCACCGGAGAATCTGGCCAAAGCGATTTCCTATTTAAGCCAGACGCCGGATATCACTGTTCAGGTTGAAGCGGAATACGCCGCGAAGGAGGTGGGAGAATGAACTTTGCCACTGCTTTCACGCCGGAACGGCTGCAGGAAGCCTGGGACTGCCTGCTGAACGAATTCCCCTTTGCAGTTTGGGAAACCCTTTATTCGACCCTGCTGGCCACGCTTTTCGCGGTGATCATCGGCCTGCCGCTGGGCGTGCTGCTGGTTACGGGCGAAAAAAAGGGCATCCGCCCGCTGCCGGCCTGGCTGATGGGTTTCCTGAACGTGCTGATCAACCTGCTCCGGTCGATTCCGTTCATCATCCTGATGGTCATGATTATTCCCCTGACCCGCGCCATCGTCGGGACATCGCTTGGCACGGTGGCATCCATTGTACCGCTGACGATCGCCGCTTTCCCGTTCATCGCCCGCCTGGTGGAGAGCAGCCTGCGGGAAGTCAACCCGAATATTATCGAAACGGCCCAGTCCATGGGCGCCTCCCCGATGCAGATCGTGATGCATGTCATGCTGCCGGAGAGTGTTCCGAGCCTGGTTACGAATATTACCCTGGCCATCACCACAATCATGGGCTATACGGCCATGTCCGGCGCAGTCGGCGGCGGCGGCCTCGGCAAACTGGCGCTGGCTTACGGCTATCAGCGTTATCGCTACGCAGTGCTGTACCTGGCGGTGATCGTCCTCGTGCTGATTACCCAGATTATCCAGTCCTTCGGCACCTGGCTGGCGGCGCGGCTGGATAAGCGCCTGAAGAATAAGTGACAGCGTGATAACGTTACCGGAACATGCTGTAACTCTTTAAAAAATCAATGTAACCCTTGAAAACACTTGCTTTTTTGGATCCGATGCGCTATGATATGAGCAGAACAAACACCTGTCGACCATTCAGGAGGGATTGGCATGAAGAACAGGTTTCGTTTTGTGGCGGTACTGATTGCTCTTGTAATGCTGTTTTCAGTTACTTCCGCCTTCGCCGGAGACGACGTTTCCGTGGAAGTCAGCGGGAAGTTCCTGTATGATGAAGCCCGCAGCATGCTGGAGCTGATCAATGATTTCCGCACGGGAGATGACGCGTACTATCTGGACAAGGACAATACGACCCAGGTTCAGGTGAAGGGGCTGAAAGAACTCAAGTATGACTACGACCTGGAGAGTACGGCGATGCTCCGCGCACTGGAGATTGCGGTACACTTCAGCCATACCCGTCCCAACGGCAAGCAGTGGAGCACGGCGCATTCCGGCCGCTATACCATGGGCGAGAACATCGCCTACGGCTACGGCAGCGCGAAGGCCGTCTTTGAGGCTTTCCGGGAGGACGACGAGGATTATGCCGGCCAGGGTCACCGCCGGAACATGCTGCAGAAGAAGTTTACCCGCGTCGGCTTCGGCTGCGTCAAGGTCGGGAATACGATCTACTGGGCGCAGGAGTTCGGCAGCGGCAACGCGGGCGGCAGCTCTTCGGATCACTTCTCCGCCGAGGCTGTGAACGCGACCTGGACCACGCTTCGTGCCGGCAGGACGAAGATCCAGGCGGAAGCGAAGGAACTCGTGGTGCCCGTGGGCGAAAGCGTCAAGCTGCCCAAGGTGCTCCTCACCAGCGGGAGCGGCGCGAAGAATTCCGTTTCCAAGCTGAAGTGGGAATCCGCGAAGAAGAAGATCGCCAAGGTCAAGGGAAACAAGCTCATCGCCGTCAAGGAAGGCAAGACCACCCTGTCCGTTGACCTGGGCGGGACCAAACTGAAGGTCAAGGTTCGGGTTGTTGCTGAGGGCGGCAGAACCGAAGGCGCCCTGACACCGATCGAAGATTACGATACGCCATTGGGCCTGACAGAAACCGAGATCTTCTTCCTGGGTTCCGAAGATGCCGGCTTCCTGGAGGAAGGCGATCTTCCGGACACGGATGAATGATTCCATTCCCTGAGATTCCGGCTCCCTTCGGGGAGCCTTTTTGCTGTCCGAAAAAAGATTCCAAAAATTTTCGAAAACAGTTGGCCGGTTTAAACGGGTGCCTCGTCTAATGAGTGATGAAAGGAGGGAGCGCCGATGGAACGGGATCAACGCCGGGAATGGCTGGAACAGGCGATCGCCCGGTGGGAAAAGCCGATCCTTCACCTCTGCTTCGCCTATCTGGGCGATACCGCCCTGGCGGAGGACGCGGTGCAGGAAACATTTTTGAAGGCGTACCGGCATTGGGCGGATTTCCGCGGAGAGGCATCCGAAATCACCTGGCTGACCAGGATCAGCGTGAACATTTGCAGGGATTATCGGAAATCCGCCTGG
>JAEEGL014216658.1_pt1 | contig 18103 bp, 13 predicted proteins | sample 9134231 | NCBI WGS metagenome assembly JAEEGL01 (sample SAMN16246548, study PRJNA631951) | gut metagenome | biome: gut microbiome; feature: rumen; material: fiber-attached | host: Bos | place: Iran: Karaj | collected 2018-10 | reverse complement strand
TTCTTTTTTTTCTATAATAATTATTATTGTAATTACTTCTTCTATAAGTATAATAATTATCATCTTTATATTCATCATTATAATTATCTTCATTACTTTCTTTTTTAGAAATATTATAATGATCAAATTTTTTATTATCTTTTCTTTCAGTTAAATTAGATTGTTCAGAAATTTTATTGAATTTTTCTAAAAATAAATCTCCTTTAGTATCTAAATCTTTTAGATTTTCATTATTTTCTTTTTTTGAATTAGTAAACACAATTTTTTCAGGTTCATTTTCATCTTCTTCTTCATTTTCTTTTTTTAAAGCATTATATTTATTATTAAGATTATATTCATTATAGTTTCTTTTAGGAACTTTAATATTAGCATCTTGTTCAGGTAATTTAAATTTACCTGTGAATTTAATATTAAAATCTTCTTCTTTTTTATAATTTTTATCATTATCACCTGAATAAGTTATTTTTATTTTTGAAGTATCATATTTATTATCATTATAATTCCTTTTATCATTATCGAAAGTTTTTCCTGAAGAATTTTTAAAATTTGGTTTTTGTTCAAACCTATTATTATTATAATTTTTATAATTATAATAATTATTATTATTATGATAATTATTATTATAATATTGTTTTTTATAATTTCCATTATATTTTGTATTGTAAAAAAATGGTTTGTTTTTATTTTTATAATAATTATTTTCATTCTGAAAATTTTTATTTTCTTTTTTATTATTATTAGTATTATTATTATTATTATTATTATTGTCTCCTAAAAGACCTTTCAAACCTAAATTATTTTGATTTTTTTTTTCTTTTTTTGATTCTATTTGATAATGTTTTTTTGCTTCTTCATGTCCTTCTTCATATTCATCATCATCATCATAATCACTCCAATGATCTTCTTCATCTTCTTTCTATTTATTATATTATATTTTATTAATTTTTACTTTTTGTTCTTCTCCTTTTGGATTATTTTTTTGTATTGAAGAAATAATATCTGACATATTTTTTTTAGATATTTTAATATCTTAATAAATATTTAATTGTATTTATCATAAAAAAACTTTTATTGAAAATATCAATATTTTATATATTAAATTATTATTTACTGAGAATTAATTATGCAAAATTTTCTTTAAATAATAATTTTGTTAAAATAAAACAAAAAATAAAAAAAAATTATAATAAATAATAATCCAAATAAAAAATGTCAATTTTAAATAATGAAAAAGAGAAAAATATAAAACAAATGACAGAAGAAAATAAAGTATCAGAAAATGAAAATAATAATATCCCAAAAAAAAAACATGTTTCTTTTACTAAACCATGTTATGAAATAATTGATGTAGAAAGTTATAAAAAATATAATGAAGATATATCTGAAACAAGGTTTTATTATATTTCTGAAAATAAACCCGATAACAATGATCATGTAAGAGCAAATTGTACTTGTAGTGTATTTTAAGTTAGAGTTTTATTAAATAATTAGTTTTATATATTTTAATTTGTAGTACAATAAAATAATTGTTGATTTTATGTTTTCTTTTTTCTTTTTTTCAAAAAAAAATTTTATTTTTAATTATATTTTATTTTCTAAGTTATAGTTTTAAAAATTGATATTTTTTTTTCTTTTATTTTTATCTAGTCTGACGTAATTTCAAATACAGTTAAATTCCATTTTTTAAAATAATAATAAATAAATCAATGAAAAATAGAACCTATTTTGATGTAATTAATTTATATTATTTCAATTCTAAAAGAATATAAAAATTTTATATTAGATCATTGATGTTTCACCAATAATTCTTTTAATTCTTAAATAAATAAAAAATTTACAAAACTCATATAATTGGAATTTAATAATAATTTTCATAAATTTTATTTATTTTTCATATTTCGAAGTTTTAAATCATTTATTATTCATTAAATTTGATAAACCTTTTAATTGTTTATATTTTTTATAGTTCTTTTAATTATGATATTAAATTTCTTATTTTAACTTTTTTTCAATTAAATAATTGTTACTTGATTATTTATAAAATAATAATAATATAATAAAATTCCTTTTTTTAAAAATATATAAAATCTATTTAACTCATATATTAAACAACTTAACAAAAAACTTTTCTCTTCTTCATATATACAAGACTTAATTCTTCGTATAAAAAACAACAAATAAAAATTACTAATTAACAAAAAAAAAATTAATGGTTTTTATTCATAATAATTTTTTTTTGATGAAATTCCCTAAAAGTTTTTTCAATTCCCTTTTCAAACAAACTATTTCTTCTTTTTTTATTATTATTAATCAATCTTAAAGGTCTTTTAAAATTGTTAGATTTAAATAAAGTATTTGAATGATTAATAGTATTTTTTTTTTCATCATTTGAATTTTCACTATAAAAAGAATTAGCAGTTGAAATATATACAGTTTTTTGACTTATAGAATTTTTATTGAGATTACTTTTTCTAACTGAATTATTGTTACTTGTTATTAAAGGAAGAATAATATCTTTCCCAAAAGAATCATTCAGTTCATTATTTGAATTAATTAAAAAAATATCTCTTTTTAATTTAATATTTTCTTTCGGAAAATTAGCTATTTTCAAAGGTGCAATTATTTTCTTTTGATAATTATTTTTAGAATTATTATTATCATTGGGATTTGTTTTTGTTTTCTTTATCAAATCATTTTGATAAGTTAAAGGAGAAGAAAAATCAATTTTATGTAAAATTGTAAAATTTAAAAATTTATCTTGTGATTCTTTGTCTAAAGGTTCATCATTTAAATTTAAAGTAATATTACATATTTTTTCATTGTTGTTTTCTTTTTTATCATTTTTAAAAGGTGATCTAATAGTTTTATGATAAATATGTTTCCAATTTAATCCACGGAAAAAATTATGATTTTTAATCTCATCAATATTATTATTAGCACCAATTCTTTCTTTAGGGTCAATTACTAACATTTTATTAATAAAATCACACAAACTTTCACTATAATTTCCATTTAAACTTTTATAATCTAAATTAATATCAACATCATTAAATTCTTCAATTAAATTACTTACAGTAGTACTTTTAAAAGGTCTTTCTCCTGTTACAATTTCATATAATATAATACCTAAACTAAAGTAATCTACAGAATAATTAAATTTATATTTATTCATTATACTTTCTGGAGAAAGATATCCTGGAGTTCCTGCAGGAGAAACATTTATATTATTATAATACACAGCTATTCCAAAGTCACTTATTCGAATATAACCTTTATCATCAAAAACTAAATTAGCTGGTTTAATATCTCTATGAATTATTTTATTTGAATGTATATATTCTAAACCTAATATAACATTAGATGAAATAAATTGAATTTGTTCTTCTGTGAATTTTTTTTTTGTTTTTTTCATTTTATATCTTAAATCTTTTCCAGGTAAATAATCTAATACAATATATAAATTATCATTATCTTGGAAAGTACAATATAAATTAGATATATAAGGAGAATATAATGATGATAAAATATCTCTTTCTTTGAAAGTTTGCTCAATTAGTTTTTCATCTAAAATTAATTTTTTTGAAAGTTCTTTTAATGCTAAAATTTGTTTTGTTTTTTTATATTGTACTTTCCATACTTTCCCAAATCCTCCTATTCCTATTACTTCTTTAAATTCAAATAAATTTCTGTTTGGACGAGTTATTCCTTTTAAAGCATTTTGTAATTCCATTTGACCCATTTTTTTAAAAAATATTTTTTACTTATTTTTTATCAATTTTTTTAAATTTCTTTTATAAAGTTAATCGTTTTTTAATAGTATCATTCAGTTTATTATATATTTTAGTTTGAATGATTTTTTTTATTTTTGAGAAAGGACAAAAAAAAAATATATATAAAATTAAATTAATATTATATCGTGAAATAATAATATTTTCAATGAAAAAAAGATTATTACAAATTAATTCAAAAACAAATATTTCTGGTTCTTGATAAAAATTTTTGATTTGTTATAAGAGAAAGAAATAAGGATTAATATAAGAAAATTAGAAAAAATATTTGAAAAAAAAGGTAATTTAATATTTATATTATTTTAAGTATACTATTAGTAAAAATTCATATGAATCTATGTTTATTCAATAACTATTTACAATTATATTTCAACAAAAAAAAAAGTAAATAAGATATAAGAAAAGAATAATTATTATATTTATGAGATTTTAAAAATATATAATTTAAAGTTTATATTATCTATTAGAATTAAGAAATTAAGGATTTTGATTATAAAATTGTTTCTAAATTCAAAATGGTTTTATAGTATATTTCATAAATTATGAATGGATTTTTAATTTTTTTTAAATTAAAAATAAAAAAAATTTAGGAAAATAAAAAATTCAATATAAAAAAAAAATTAAAAAAAGTTCATAAATAATCATAGATATATTCTTTATCAAAAGTTTCAGTATTTAATCTATTAGAATTTCCAACAGCCGAGAAAAAATCTTTATTACAAATCCACTTTTTTTTACTTTCTAATTGTTCTTTTCTCCTAATTTCTTCATAAGAAATATAAGGTGAAGAAATATTAACATAAGGAGAAGAATAATAATGAAAATGAAAATGTTTGAAATTCATACTATTATTAGTATTATTATTGTTTCTTGACCTAATTGGATTTTCACTTTTATAAAAATACTTTATATCATAATATAAAACATTAATTAAATGTAATATATTTAAATATCTTTGAAAATCAAAAGCAATATCTCTAGAAGTAAAAGCAATAGAATATTTATTTAGTCCTATTTGTTCAAATAAATAATCTTTATTAATTAAACTATTGTTAAAAAAAGTTTCTATTTGATTTAGTAAATCATCTTTATCCTTTATTCCATCAATTATTATTTTATTTTTATAAGTTTTATAATATATTTGAGAAAATAAAAGGGAATTTATTATTTTTTTTTTCACATAAAAAATTGGGAATTTAATATTATTAATTAAATCTTTAATTAAATTTGAATCTTCTATTTTATTATTATAATCTTTTAGTTTAATATTAAAATCATCTATTGGAATATTTATTGTTCTACTTATTTTTTCTTTTAAATCATAGATATTTGCTTTTTGACCAATACTTATATCATATTTATTTCTTCTAAAAATAAACGTTAAAGAAATTGGTTTCATTTTTTTTTTTATTTTCACCATAGTTATATTTCTATCTATTAAATCATTTATTATAATTGGATCGACTTTCTTTTTAATTATTGGTTCCAGAATTGGTTTCATTTTTGTTGTTTTTCTTTTTGCTTTTTTTCTTTTTGCTAAATTTTTTTTCTCTAATTCATTATTTTTAATATTAAAATCATCATATTTTTCACTATTATTTTCTGAAGAAATATCAATTGTTTTTGTTACTGATGATGATCTTTTGCTCATTTTTTCTTTTGTTTTATATAAAATTTGTCATTTATCTTTATTATTTATTTTATTTTGAAATAAATATTTTTAGAAAAGGTTTTGTTTTTTATGTATTTTCTATACTTTTATAATTATTTAAGTTATATAAGAGTTTTTTAATTTATTATTTTTTTTACATTTTTATTTTTATATTTAATTGTTATGATAATAAAATTAATCAATTACATTATTAATAATTCCCAAAATATTTTCAATTATATTTATTGAAATTATTATTTAAATTCAAATTTATTTATATCATAATATAATACATTATTGATTAAATAAATTCATTTTCATTGTTTAAATAATAATTTATAATAGAGATAACCAAAGTTTCAATAAAGTTTTTGTTGATAATAATTTAATAATTCTCATTAGAGCAAGTAATAAGAATTATTTTTATTTTAACTTCATAATAATTAATTCAATAATTATAAGGAGTTTTAATAGTAATATGCTATATAACATTGAAATAACATCATTATAAATTATAATTTACCAGAAATAGAACTTACTAGAAGAAAAATTTATAATAAATTAATGAAAGTTTTATATATTTTAATTGAAGTAATAATTTTAAGTTATAATTTAGTTGGTTATTTATTATAATTACTTTAATATTTTTTTTAAAACATTTATATTTAAATTCTTAATTATTTTTTATTCGGTGAACAAAACAAATTTTTAGAAAAAAATCACATTTTTGTAAAAAAGTAAAAGATTTATATTTATTACAAATAAAATACATATTAAAATACAATTCTTCTTTTTTTATTTAAAAAATGTTCCTTTAGTAAATTGCTCAATTTATTATTATATTTTTCAAGGTTCGGATATTTATCCATTATCTTTTTAACTTTCCTGAGTATGAAAGTATTATTTTTTTCACTTTTATCTTCATCTAAATCAATATTTATATTAAGATATAATTTTTTAATTTTATTTTCTTTTTCTAATCCTATTTTATTTATCTTAGGTTTTGGTATATCTTCTATATCCATATTGTTTTCCTCTTGAGAAAATTCATATTTTGTGAAATTTTTTAAACCAATTATTTCTTTCAATTCTTCCACATTTTTAATATAAAATTCAGGTATACAATCTTCTTCAAAATCATTTTTTTTTAAACAATTATTATTATCTTCATTTTCGTCATTCCAAAAAATATTTTCCATTTAAATCCAATATTTTATATTTATTATTTTTAATTGATTCAATGTAATTATAGAAAATAAATAACTTAACTTTTTTTTATGAACTTGTTTTTTATAAAATAGAATATAATTTATTCATTAAGATAAAAAGTAATTATTTTTTATAAAATATCTTGTTTTGAAAAAATGATATAATATTTATTTAATTTTTAATATTTTTATAATTAAAATATTTATTATTTTATCTTAATTATTTATCTAATCAAATATTTGAAACAATAATTAATTATATTTATTCATACAAATCTACTTTGTTAAATTTTAATTATCATATATATCATTAACATTTGTATTTCCTTCTAATAATTTTAACAATAATTTTTTTTCTCCAATTGATTTAGCATAATTTTTGAGTTTGTCATGTAAATTTTTTTTCATTTTACTCAATAAAACTAATCCTTCATCAGAAAAAGACATTATTGCTTTTTGATTTTCTTTGTTTTTTTCTTCGTCATTCTTATTTTGATTCATTTTATTATTATTCTTACTATTTTTATAATCAAAAATAATAAATTGCTTAGAACCTTTAGAATAGTTTGTTCCTGGAATAAATTTATTTTTAGAATATTGATTATTTTCTTTTTTATTTAACTTAATATAATTTTTATCATAAATTTCTTCTATATTTAAATTATTTTTATTTTGTCTTTCACTTATTGCTTTACCAAAATTTGAACTTGTTTCTATTGTTTTATATTTATCAATAATATTTTCTTTTGATTTTTTCTTAACACTTTTTTTTATATATTTCCCTTTTATTGAGTTTAATTTATTTTCTTGAAAAGGAATTTTGTTTAATCTAATTGTTAAATTATTAGGATTATTACATAAATATTTTTTAATTTCTTGATTTATTAAAATATTATTACCTACATTCGTAGAAAAATTATTGTTGTATTTTGTTTTTATATTTATAGTTGGGGAATTCATTGAATAAATAGTTTTTGACATTTGATTTTTTTTATTAACAGATAAATATCTATATCCATCTTCTTTGAAAAATTGATTTAATATATTTAAATCAATTTTTTTAATTTTAAAATTTTCTTTATATATTAAAAAATCATTTATAAAATTTAGTAATCTATTTCTTGGTCCAATTGGAATATTCATTTCTTTTAAATCTTCTTTATTTAAAAACAACAAATCACTAAAGTCAATTTTATTTAAATACATTTTTTCTAAATAAATTATATCTATTTCTAAATGTTTAAACACACTTTCAATTAAAATTTGATTCAAATTTATATTATTATTACTATTTGTATAATTATTATTTAAACTATATGTATAGTTGTTATTTATACTATTTGTAAAATTGATATTTGAACTATCTTCATTTAAATTTAAATCAGTGTGTAATCTTGTTTTATTTTGTGAAAATTTTATGTTATGTAAATTATCTGATAGAGAGTTATTATGTGTATTATTATTTACAGTTGTTTTTGTGATATTTAATTTTTTTGATTTATCAGATTGTTCTGTTGGAAAATCAAAACTAGGTTGATAATATATTAAACTATTTCTATAATGAGGTTGAGGATAATATGAAAATTTTTTAAGTTGAGATTCTTGAATTTTATGAATTTTTGGTTTTTCTTCATTAAAAATTTTCAAATTTTTTGCTTGAAACAATTTAGTTTTTGGCACCTTGTCATTCATAATATATTATTAAGTTAAATTTAATTTTTATTTAATTTTAATTTAATATTTTCATTGACATAAATTATTATATAAAAAAAGAAATATGAATATAAGATTTAAAAAAATAAATAATTCACATATAAATAGAAGTTGTTCTCAACACACTAAAGATTCTTCTACATCAATAAAAAATATAAATAATGAAATGGATGATTCAATTAATGTAAAAATTAAGAAAATATATAAATATAATATGCATCGACAAAATAGTCTATTCCTTCATTATAATTCTAACAAATTAAATTCAGGAAAGAATAATATAAATAATCTTTCTTCTTCTTTAATTAATTTTAATGATAGTATTTCTTTAAAAAAAAAAGTTATTAAAAATAATTGTTTTTCTTCTGATAATTCAATAAAGAAAAATAGTTTAAAGCGAAATAATAATTTCAGTATATATAAAAGTAAAAGTATTGTTGATATAAAACAAAGAAATTCTTTACCAATTGAATTTTTATTAGAAAAAGATAGTGAAAATAAAAATTTGAATAAATCAAACACAAAAAATTCAAGAAAAATAAATTATACTTTAAAAGAACTTATTAAATTAGATCCCTATCATTTATTAAATAAAGGAGTAAAAGATGATATAAAAAAATATAGTAAAAAAAACGAAAATTTTAAATTTCCAAATATTGGGAAAAAAACAAAAAATATAAATGGTGATTTTTTAAGAGTTTTAAATAGTAATTCACTTCTTATAAAAAATAGCATAAATAAAACTCAATTAATAAAAAAATTATTTAAAATAAAGGATGAAACTAATAGTGATTTAAAATATATTATTATATGGGAAGGAATATATCATTTATGGCAAAAGCATTCTGCAATAATAAATAATTTATTAGTTAAATTTTGGGAATATAAATTGTTTATAAATAAAAATGAAATCATTACATTTGAAGAATTAAATGAATTTTTAATTTTTATTTTTGAAATTTCTTCTGTTAAAATATCTTTTTCTTGTTTTTTAGAAGATATATCCTATCTTTTTTCAGAAGATAAAAAAAAAATTAATTTAAAAAAATTATATACTATTTTCATGATTACAAATAATAATATTGGTTACATAGATAAAATTGATTATTTATGTAATATTTGGGAAAATAAAGATAGTGGAGAAATAAATATCAAAAAATTACTTTATTATTTAAAAAATGTATTCAGAAAAAAATCTGATTATCAAAAACTTTATAGTTTTTTTACAAAATCTCATAAAATTAATTACAATCTTTCAAAAGACAAAATAAAAAGTCTATTTATTAATGAACAAAAAATACGTTATTATTTTGAAAGAAATTGTCAAATTAATTATAAAATCATTGATGAAAATTATAACGAGATTTTATCGGATACTATTAAAAATAATGTAAATTCTTTTGGAACTGATATTTTACATTTTAATCATATTTTATGTCCAAAAGAAATTGAAAATTTTGAAAATTTATTAAAAAATTTTGAGAAAAGAAAAGAAATTAAGAATAAATTAAAAAATTATTTAAATAATTAAATTTTCTTTTAAAAATAAATTAATAATGAGAATTAATCTAATTTGAAAATAAATAATTCAAAGAAATGTAAAAGAAATTCTTAAATAATAAAAAAATATTCAATATTTTTATTTAGAATACTTATTAACCCAATGATTTAATTATTATCAATTTCAATTAACTGATTTTAATAAATTTAAAATAAGGATTTAATATTATGATAAGAATTGATGTTCTTAATTTTTTTCATTTAATAATTTCAAAATCAATTTTATTCTAAGAGATATATAAATTTTGTATTTGAATTCATCATATTATTTTTTTCTTCAAAAACCTATTTAATCAAATCAATTTTTGATTACTATATTTATGTTTATTTTTTTCTTAATCAAAAAAAATGAATTTAAATAATTTTAAATATGAATATAATAATATTACATATCAAATTAGATCAATCATTGTTTTACATTAAAATACTTTAATACATAGGCTATTTAATAATTTATATAATTTTAAATAGTAATATTTATAAATACAAGATCAATTTATGAATGATTTAATATATTGTTTTCACTTATTATGTTACTTATAACAGAACTATTTTTAAGGATTGAAAATGATAAAAATTTGAAAGTATTTGATTTAATATTACTCTTAAAACTTTGATGATAATTATAATCTGAATTTCTTTTTTTGAAAAATTTAATTAATATTTCGTTTTGTTTACACACTCTTTTAAAAGTTTTATTTATTTTTCCAATTTCCTTTAATTCATTAAAATCTAAAAAATCAATTATTTTTATCCAAAGTTTTAATGAAACTCTATGTGACATATTTCTTAGATATTTATTATTTATTGTTTCATAATCTATATTATCACTTTCTGTCAACTTAGAAGGAGATTTTTTCATAAATTCTGCATTAATTTCAATTTTTATTTTTTTGTTATTTTGTACACATCCCATTTATCAAATAATGTATTTTTATTTAATTAAAATCATTTTTTTGATTATTGAAAGATATTAATTGTAACTTCAATTTAAATTAATTTTTTGATTTAAAAAATAAATTAGCAATTAAAAAATAAAAATATTATTTGTTAAATACATATATTTTATAAACTTATCACATGCTATTTTTTCTTTTTTTCAGTAAGAATATTTTTGCTAGGTGAACAAAAATTAATTTTTGTATTTGATTTATCTTCATTATTTTTTTTTGTCTTTTTATCAGAAGAACTTCTATTTATATAACATGAATAATTTGTATTTAAAGTGTTCTCATTTATAAGAGTTAAATGATTTAATCTTTTAATTTCGCTTTTTAATTCATTATTTTTAGTTTTAAAATCATTTAATTGTTTTGTTATTTCCTTATTTTCTTCTTGAATTTTCTTCAATAATAATAATGATTCAGGATTTATTAAATTTACATTTTTTTTATTTTTAGTTATTGAATTTTTTGAAGGATTAGAATTTAAAGTTTTAATATCTTCTGATTCTTGTGACTTTAAATTTAAATTATTTTTCCTAATTTTTTCAATTTCTAATAATAATTTATTATTTTCATTTTTTAGACGATGATTTTCTTGCTTTAAATTTTGAAAATTATTTTTTATTTTTAGAAGTTCAGTAATCCTTATTTTTAAATTTTTAATTTCTTTATTTGCAATAGATAATTCACAATTGTCATTATTTTCAAATTTACTTTTCTCTGTTGAAATACTTCTTCCTTTTTTTATTGAATTAATATTTTTTTTATTTCCATTTGTTAATACTCTTATTTCTTTTTCTTTTTCATTTAAATTATTTTCTAAATTTAATATCCTTTTTTCAAGTTCTGATTTTTGATTTTTATTTTCATTATTTATTATCTTTTTTAAATTATATTTTTGTAATAAATTTAATATTTCTTGATTTGTAATATTTAATTGAATTAATAAATCTTTTAAAGGTTCGTAATTTAAGTTTGAATTAATGATAATTTCTTCTTTTGTTGTATAAAATTCTAATAAACTTTGATATACACTAATTTCTTTTGATTGAATGTTTCCATATTTATTTATGAAATCATTTTGTTTTTGTAAAAAAGTATTACAATCTTTAAAGTCATTATTATTTATTATTTTATTTTTCATATCTTCAATTTGTTTTATTAATGTATTATAATATTCTATACATTCATTTTTATAATTTTCAATATTTATTAACATTTGATTTTGAATTGAAGGAAATAAATTTAATTTTTTTAAATATTCTTTCTCAAAGTCAATGAAAATATTTATTTTTTCAATTAAAATTTTTATATCATTATCTTTTTTGTTATCCGATAAAATACTTAAAATTTTATCAAAATTTTTATATATAATGTAATATTTTATATAAGATATATTTTCACTGTTATTAAATGTAATTTTAAATTCAAAATAATCTAAAGATTTATTTTGAATTTTACTCTCTGGAATTTTAAAAATGTTTAAATTTAATATTTGTTTTTTAATCATATTTCTAATTACATTAGTTGATTCAAAATCAATTTCTATAAAAGAAAATTGAATATCATTAATATTTTTTTCATTAAGTATTTTTTCATTTACTAATAAACTGACAAGAGAATATTTTTTTGTATTTTTCTCTCCTACAAGATATATTATATTAATATCTTCTTGATTCATTATATTATTTGATAATATTTCTTCTAATTTTTCATTATTTTCACTATTTAAAATCTCTTGAAAAGAATTACATAAATTATCATTTATTGTTAAATTGTTTTCTGTATAATTAATATTAATTTTTGAATTGTCTTCTTTAAAGTTTTTATCAATGATTAAAATAGAATTTCCAATATTGTTTTTGTTATTAAATAATACTTCCATAATATTTAATTAAAAATTTAAAAAATTTATCACAATTAATTTAAAATATATAAATTCCTTTTAATAATATTTATATGGATTTATAAATATTTAATAATCTATCAGAAAATATGTTCGATTCAATTATCATAATTAAACATATTTTATTATAAAAGATCAATCGTAGAAATTTTAGAAATAGTTCTAATATTGTTTAAAGGAGAATTATAATAATAATTATAATTTCTATTATATAATTTTTGTTTTTGAGGGATTCCTATATTATATTTCATATTATTTAAAATATCAGTAATAAAATTCTCTCTTTTTTTTAAATATGCATTTATTAGTATATTGGGTTTAGATTTACTATGTTTTTGATTATTTGAATTTGTTAATAAAGAAATTTTACTTTGATTTTTATTTATGGAATAATTCTTCATAGAAGAATTATATTTTATTTTATAATATGATTTTGAATTACATATTGTTTTATTTTTATATTCATTTATTGTATTTTTATTATTCAATGATTTATGATTATTTTCATTTATTGATTTATGACTATATTCATTTATTGTTTTATGTTTATTTTCATTTATTGATTTATGACTATATTCATTTATTGTTTTATGTTTATATTCATTTATTGATTTATAACTATATTCATTTATTGTTTTATGTTTATATTCATTTATTGATTTGTTTCTACTTTTATACTCTTTTTTATTTTTATTATTTTCTTCTTTTGTTGATTTAATTTTTGGTTTATTATTTATTTGACTTCTATTTTTATGTAAAGATATATTTGGGTTTTCTTTTAAAATTGTGAAATTTCTCTTATATAATGGAAAGAAATTACTTAATATATTATTTTTATCATAAGTTAATATCTTTTTACTATTAATCACAAATTCTTTATTATATCCCACTTTAATTGACTCATTTAAATTATTTAAAATTCTTTTTGCTTCTATCATTAATAAATCTTCATATAAATTCTCAATATCATTTTTTTTATCTTCCAAATTTTTTTTAACACTTATTTTTTCAAGATTTTGATTACTTTTTATTTCTTTTTGAATTTTATTGTTTGAATTATTTACTACATTAGTATTTTTTGTATTTTTTCTACTAAAATTTTTTGAAAAATTACTTTGAGTACTTGTTATTGAAGCGGTTGATTTTGTATTCATTTTAAAATAAAAATTATTTCTTTTACTTTTGGTATAAATTTCAGAAATATCTTTATCTGGAGATTTCTTCATAAATAACATTTTCAATTATCAAAAAAACATAAAAAAGAAATAAAAAAATTAAAACATAAAATAAATATTATAAAAAATTAATAAAGTAAAATCAAATATCTTTAATCTCCCAAATAATTTTAATCAAAAGAATAAAAGAGAGTAAATATCCTTTAAATCAAAGAACTAAAAATGGACATTAATAAAGAAAAGAGTGCATTCAATAATAGTTAAAAGAATAGAGAAATCAAAATCAAAAAAATAAAACTTTAAAGAGTCTCATAGAAAAAAGATTTTAGAAAATAAATTTTAATGTTAATGAAGAAGTAAATAATTTTATTTTCCAAGATAATGAACATATATTTCATAATATTATTTGACTGAGAGAAATGTATTTGAAATTAAAGGAAAAGCCAATTATTACATGGATTAGAAAGAATTTGATGTATTCTTAAAATATATTCATAGATATCTTGGACCTTTAATGTAATGATTAATTTTAATTTTTGAAAAAAATTTTAAAACTAAAAATTAATTTATTGAAAAAAAAAGGGTCATTTGAGATTATTATTCAAAATTTATTTAAAGAAGAATTAAAAATATTGTGATGTTAAAAATTTTATTCGTATGAATAATAGTTTATGGTATTTTACATAGTATTTCTCTTTATAGAATTTTAGGTAAAATTTAGATTGTTATTTTAATATTTATTCCTTATACTACCATTTTTTTAATAAATTCTAAATTAGATTTTGGATAATAGAATTAGTATTAACTATTATTGTATTCCTCTTCATAATATTATTGGAATAATATTTTTTCTATATATATTAAAATTGATAATAAAAAATAAAATAATATAATTAATAGTATTATAAGATTTTGATTTTTCTTTTGATATTTAAAATTGATATAATAATGCATATTATATAAAAATATATATTAATTCATTTTAATATAATTTTTTTTGAAAATAAACCAATTTTTGATATTTTATTAATTAATAAAAGTATTTAATTTATTAAAACTAACATCTATATCAATAGATTTTCCTTTATTTTATTGTTCTTCACTCATATTTGATTTATTTTCACTTTCCTCTACATTCTCTTCTTTATTTTCTTTTTCTTCTATATTCTCTTTTTCAATTTCTTTTTCTTCTATATTCTCTTTTTCAATTTCTTTTTCATCTTTAATAGGTTCTTCTTTTTCTTTCATATCTTCTTCATGTATATTTTTTTTTTCATCATTTTTTACATAACTTAATTTATCTTCTTTAATTTTTTCTTTTTTTTCTTTTTCACTTTTAATATCAATATCTTCATTTTCATTTTTTGCTTTAATCTCATATTTATTTTCATTATGAGTATTATTATCTTCAATTAGAAGATTTCCAGAATCTTTTGGATTTTCATTTTTAATTTTTTCCAAAGTATTACTTAAATTATTTGAAGGATTAAAATTTAAACCTTTTGAACTTTTAACTTTCTTTGGATTATTAGTATTTTGTCTTTTATTAATTTCATTTAAAGTTTCTTCAACAATTTGTGCAGATTCTTTTGCATTTTTTTGAACTTTAACTACATCATTTTTCATTTTAACTAATTTTTGTTTTGTTTCTTTTTCAATTAAATTTGCTTTTTCTTCCTTTTCAAAAATACTACGATCTTCTGTTTGTTTTGCCCATCTAACTTTATCATAATGAAATAAATCTATTGGAAGTAATTTAAATTTATTTTTATTTTCTCTTTCTTTTATATCTTTTAATATTTTTGTTTTTACTTTTATTTTTTGAACATCATTAAATAATGTTAATTCATTTAAAAAAGCTAATTTTTCTTTTTGAATTGGAGTTAAAAATTTTGGCTTTTTTAATAATGAATTTTCAGTTAAAAAAGGATTTGAAATACTTTGATTTGAAATATCATTTTGTTTTGGAAAATATTTTGTTCTTAAATTTTCAAATAATATATTTTGTTCTTTTTCAGATAATATTAAATTATCATTTAATTTCTTTGATTCTTCTATATATCTCTTATTTTTTGAATAATCAACTGATTTATATAATTTTGTAACTGCTTTTAAATCTTTTGACTTATTTTCATATAACAGCTGATTTTGTTTTTTTCTTTTATCCTTTAAAAATTTTGGAAGAGTAACAGTGTAATTATTGTTTTGATCAAAAGTTAAAATGGCCTCATTTAAGTTTTTTCTTTTATAAGGATAGTCCAAGATTTTTGGATTATTTAATAAAGTACACATTTTTTCCGAATAATCTTTTGATATTGAACCCTATTAAGTTTATATAGTAATTAGATTATTTTTTTTACTGTAAATAAATTTTCTAAAACTTGAATTTCATGTGCCTTTTGATTATCCATTTCTCCTGATTTTTCAATCACATGTTTAAGCTCTTCTTTACTATAAAATAGCTTGTTTAATACCATTAAATCTGTCTATAATTTTTTATTTTGTTTTATTTTACATTTTCTTTTCTTTTTAATATTGGACGATAATAATCTTCTGATATTGTTTCTCCACTTTCTATTTTTTCATATATTAAGTCAGACATTTTTTATTTATATTTTTTTTTAAAAAAAATAAAGTTTCAGATTTATTTCTTTATTTTATTATAAATTAGTAAAAACAAAAATCTATAATAATAAATAATATATATAAATATTAAAAGAAAAAATAATATTGAATTTGAAATACACTTCTTTTTTGTTTCTGGTTATAATTAATATAGTTTTTATTTTAATTTTTGATCAATTAAATAAATTAAATTATATATAAGTTTATTTATAACATTTTTTTTATATATATATCCTAATCACAGTTTTCATCAAAACTGATAAAAAAGTCTAATTAAATTTCTCTTCATAATATAAAATTATTATTTATAAAATAAAGTTATCATAACCTATCTTAATCTAGCCTAAAATTTATATAAAATATAAAATCTAAATTAATCCCACATTTAATTTAAATTAATAAGGAACTAATTTCATTTTCTGCCTGAGAATATTTTTTGTTTCATTTCTAGTTTTCTGAAAAGAGATTATAGGTAATTTAATTTCATATTTACTTTTTTGAATATTTTTATTTATACTATACTCTTTATTCAAATGTAGATTATTTTCACATTTGATAAAGATTTTTTCTAATTCTTCATATGAAATTAAATAAAATTTCTCTTTTTTTGTTTTTTGTTCCATTTATTTATATCTGAAATATATAATGAGTTTTAGTTTTATATCTTTTTCTTTTATTTCTTTGTTCGTTTTTTTAAAATTTATAATTTTATTTTAAATGAATTAATATTAACAATAAATATATATAAAAAACATTTTTAAAATAATAAATCCTTATCATATTTTTTTATAGTTTTACAATTTTATCATCTATTTTTCAGATCAAAACATTAAAAAATAATTTTGGTTTATCAAAATCTTTTTATTGAAAATATTTACAATAAAAAAGAATTAGGGAAAACAAAATATTCTTAAAAAAATGAAAATCAATTTAATTAATATTTTAATGAAAATCAAAATACTATTTCTTAACTTATTCCTAAGATGTTTCGTAATCTAATTAATAAAAAGAATAAGATATAAAAAACCATGAAAAAAACAAAATTGTAAAATTAAAAATTTTATATGAATAAATTTTGGGGAATTATTAAATAAAATTGATAAAAATGAAAAAAGAAAAGAATTTTTTTTTTTGTGAATTTTTATAATTAAATAATCAATTAAAAATTTTAAAATAAATCAATGAAATTAATTTTACTTATTTTTATTATTGAAAAGATTTCAAAAAATAGTTAAATATAAAATGTCTTTAAAAGTTTAAATTAAAAAATCAAATTAAAGTATTAATATTAAAGTTAAAATATCAAAAAATAAATAAAATCATTGTTTCAATACAAAGGAAAAAAATGTTTTATCTTTTTTAATTTTTTTTTCTTATATTTTTTAGAGTCTAATTTTTTTGTTGAAAACAAAAACAAATTCAACAAAATAAAAATTTTTTAAAATTTTTAAAAAAATAATAAATATTCATGGGGATTGGGGATTGGGGATTGGGGATTGGGGATTGGGGATTGGGCCCAATCCCCAATCCCCA
>JAEEGL014127581.1_pt1 | contig 18103 bp, 12 predicted proteins | sample 9134231 | NCBI WGS metagenome assembly JAEEGL01 (sample SAMN16246548, study PRJNA631951) | gut metagenome | biome: gut microbiome; feature: rumen; material: fiber-attached | host: Bos | place: Iran: Karaj | collected 2018-10 | reverse complement strand
CCCCCTCTTCCCGGTCTTCATGCATACTTTGGAAAATACTCAGGAAGCGCTCGGTAAAGTCCGCGGCCTCCTGGTCTTTGCTGTAGATTCCCGGAAGAAAACGCATCCATGTCTCCTTCGGGAAGAAAAGACACATTTCTCCGATGGAATTATCCGCTTCCCGGCGCTCCATTTCCAGTTCCACAACAAGATATCTTCCTGCCGCGCCGTGCAGCAGGATATCTCTGCGGCCTGAAACATACACACAGCGCCACGGCCCCATGGTCTTTTTCTTTTCCGCAGCCGGGATCTTCGGATCCCGGAGAAAATCCGCCACCTGCATCTTCCTGTCCCGGTACCAGAGTTCCGGCGTGTCAAAGCAATAGAAGGCAGCCCGGATCCCGCTTCCGTTCTGCATCCCGACATCCATCGTAAAGCGGTGCCATATACATCCGCTTTCCAGGCTGTCGAAGACACGGGAAAAGAAATACCCGACCGTCTTTTCTCCCATAAGATGCAGCCGTCCGTCCCGGAACTCGAGTCCGCTCAGGAACCCGCGTTCATAATCCAGTTGTTTATTGATCATGAAATAGTTCATAGAAACAGTTTAATCCCTGTAATGATCCAGTATGACCCGCGTTTCCCCTATCAGAAAGACTCCGTTGGGCGGCGGAATCAGATCCCCGTTCCTGTTTCTGCTGACCCCGGTCTTTACGGGATCCATCTGCAGAAAACTGATCCTGCGGACAAAGGGAAGTCTGTCCAGCCTTCCGTACAGTTCGCTGAATTCCAGCGGAGTGCCGTAAAGAGCTTTCTTCTCATCAAAAAAATTCCTGAATTCTTTCTCGATCAGTGCCTCACAGTCCCGGTACTGGGGCGCAGGGACTACCTCGCAGCTGACATTGACCCGGATATATTCCGGGGAGTAAAGACGAATGTCCGTTCCGAGAATCCTGCGTTCCTCCAGAAATGAAGAAATATTCTCACGGAACGCCCGGGTCAGGGGAAGCGTACGTTCATCAGATCCGGGCCGCACCACGATGTGAATGGTCCTCGGGCTTTCTTCCTCTGTCCATGCATGGGCGGACTGAATAATCAGTCCGGGGGTTTCCCTGACAAGCTCTTCATAATCTCTGCAGGTCACCGCCCGCCAGATCCTGTGCTGTTCGTGGATGATCCTGAGCAGTGTATCTTCCGTCTTTTCCGGATCTCTGCCGGGCCTGATCATTCTGGTCATCCGGAATTTCGGGATATCCACGGAGCCTGCCGCAGCGGATTCCACGGTGAATATAGAATGTTCTTTCACATTTCCGTTCGCGCCCGCCGATTCGGAAAGCGCCGTTACAAGGATCCGGCCTTCCGGCGGAAGTCCGTGTCTTCCGTCTCCGAAACGAATCGTTCCGGCTTGTTCATCCAGCATATAGCAGAGATCCTCCGGACCTGCCGTAAAGAAATTCTCTGTTCTGCTCCACGGGACCATCCTGCCGGGGTGCAGAATATCCTCCGCCAGGATCTCCACTCCGTCCTTCAGGAAACGATTTGTCGGCAGTTCATATTCCTGATTCGGAAATCCGTTTCCTGTTGCCAGCAGTCTTCCTTCCGGATAACGTAGGCTGCGGACCTGCAGCAGTTCGATTTCCCGCAGGCTGACTCCCTGGATCACCGGGGCTGTATCATATTCACCGGCTTTGTAGATCACTCTGAGCAAAGCGTCACCGTCTCCTGCCGGAGTCCCGTTTTTCATTCTGAACCGGATCCTTCCGGAATACAGGAGATCCCTCGTTTCGTCCTCCAGGACATCTAGCTTCCTCCAGCCGGCTGCTGTGCGGTATTCCCAGCTCAGCTCGGCCAGCCCGATCAGTTCCCTTCCCTGAAGAGGATTCCTGGCTTCATCCGAAAGCAGCACGGAAAGCCGGAGATCGTCCTCTGCGGACAATTCCCCCTCGATATAGAAATACAGCGCACTGCCGTGCTTCGGCACCATTCCGAAAGGAGTGATCCACATGCCGGCATGCTCTCCGGACAGTCCGGTTCCCGTTGAATACTCCGGTGTATCATTCTGATCCCTGCGTTCAAGGCGCACGATCTTCGCCGCCGGGAGCGTCTCGTCCCCGACCGTTTCAAAAAACAGGTTTCCGGAAATAAAGACCGTGCCTCCGGGAATGACCAGCCGCCGCGGTTTTTCGCTGCTTACAGCCTCCGCAAGCACCCGCGCGGGTTCCCTGTCCAAAGGACGGATGCCGGCGAGACGGAAGAACTGCCGGTAATGCTCCGGACCCAGCTGATCCATAAAGTACTGCTGGTTTTCCTGCATCCAGGAAAACAGTTCCAGAAAGGTAATGCCCGGATCATGGTAGTTGTAGTCCGTCCAGTCCGGATAGATCCCTGCGATCTGACTTCTGTATTCTTCTATGATGTTTTCAAAAGAATCGCTGTCCAGCGTCAACTCGGGAAGCATCAGTACCTCCAGCCGATGCAATTTTCCTGCATCATTCCTTAACAGTTCCGTTGCCCCTGCGCTCCAGCCTGAACTGGTGCCTGCCTCCCAGAGGCAGCACAAAGGGCATGTTCTTCATTTCTTCATAACTCACAGCCGGGCTTCCGGTCCGGCTGACTAACCTGGCAAATACCGTACAGCGCCGGAGGCTTTCGATTCCTTCCGCGGAGCGGATCAGTGTCTCCAGCTGGTACCGTTCGGGAAGCCTTCCGATCTCCCATCCCCTGCCGTCAAAGTTGCCGGAAACAGGATCAAGGAAAGCGGTCAGCGTTTCCTGCAGGCCGTGCTGGATCCTGTAAAGCTTCTGATAGTCGGAGATCACCGCCTCCACATGAAGCTCGATCTCAACCATCTCCGCTCTCCGGATAAAAAAGTCCTTATCACATACATAAGACGCGCAGAGCATATCCGCAAACTGCTGATAGAGCCGTTCCTTCAGACTTTCAAAGCCTGCGCCCCTGTCATTGTAATCATCCGTCAGCAGCACCAGGGTCACCGAGCCCGGGGATGTGTTCCCCGCGGCATCTATACCGGAGAGGCATTTTGCCATACGGATATTGCCTGCCGCGCTTAAGGCGATTTCTTCAAAGTCGTCTTCCGTGACTGCCCGGAAATGATGCTTCTGCTCTGCGGCCGCCCTGCGGATCGCTGCTGAAACGGTTTCCCGGTCGTAGCCTCCGGTCAGGGGCAGCGGATTGGTCACAGAACTGATAAATCCCTCCGAAAGTTCCAGCGCGCTCACCGCCCCGGCCGGCAGGCTGCAGTTCTTTCCGCCGCCGATGCTGTAGATCGCACGGATCCCGTCGATGATGCCCGGGGCCGGTATACGGCCGCCGGAACTGCCGCCGAACGTCAGTACGCCCTCGTTTTCATCCAGCAGATAGACCCGTTCTCCCTGATCATGCCTGCGGAGGCTGTCTGTCTGTTTCCAGCGGATCCAGGCATAGCTGCGGTCCCCGTTCTCATCCCGCACCTCGCGGTATCTGCCGTCGGCAGTAAGCGCAGAGATCTCCTCGCTGCTGAGCCGTTCATCCTCCCGCACCCATAATTCCAGATCGTGAATGTGCCGGTTGAGCAGCTGGATCGATGCATCCGTTTCCCGGTTCTCCAGCGTCCAGTATTCGTCAAATCCGTGTCTGAGCGTCACAGCCCTGGCTGCGTTCATATACCAGGCGCGGATGAAGGGGCTGCTTTTATATCTGCCGGTGGCTTCTGTCCTGACCGCCCGGATCCAGTAGAGCTCCCGCCCAAAAAGTGTCAGGGGCTTTGCATCCGGGATCCCTGCCCAGGTCAGGGCACCTGTCCGCCGGAAGTTTTCCGTAGTGTCCGAGGGCATCAGGGGCAGCCATTGGTCACGCCAGTATTCCCACCTGATCTCCGGCTGTATCTCCGGCATCGTCTGCTCCACTTCCCAGAGCATCCTTACGGGTCCTTCCTTTGCGGGTTCCCTGAATCCCAGATACATGGCGGGACGGTTGTCCTCCGCCGCGCGCACCGGGGCCAGTGTCCTTTTCGCAAGCCGCTCCCTGCGGATATTGACAAGATGTTCCTCCAGGTGGTTTTCCGTCGTCATATACTCCGGCTCCACATTGTCCTCCGTATATGCCCAGGAAATGCTGACGTCCGAAATGACAGGCGTCACATAATATCCCATCGTCTTATATGCGTTATTGATCTTCAGGATCCGGGCCCGGATATAATAGTTTTCTCCCGATCCGGCGAGTACCGGCGTAAGATCATCGGGACAGACAAAGCTGATTTTTTTGTACATCCGTCCGGAACCGCGGCCCGCATTGAAGCTGTCCGACGCGGCATTTCCCTTAAAAAGCCTGGCCCAGCCGCTGCCGTTATAATATTCCCAGATCACTTCTTCGATCGTGATATCATACTGCTTTTCCTGCCGGAGCTCTTCCTTTTTCATGATGAGCTTCCAGGTGAAGGAACTGTTCTGTTCCGTATCGATAATGGGAATGCGGACAAACTCTTCCTGAAATTTCAGTTCGATCCGCGCCCCTTTCTTGCTCAGGGCATCCGCCGCGCCGAAATAGACGTCGTCGAAGACGGAAAACCGTTCTCCAAAAGGCAGGCACGGTTCCGTCAGCGCCTGGTCGCTCCCCGCTGCATGGATAATATCGGGCGGGGAATCCGGGCATTCAGCCGTCATCGTGATCCTCGCAGGTGAAAAGCTCTCCAGTCCGCGGATATCTTTCACTTCACAGCAGAGCCAGCCGCTCAGGATCCCGGCGACTTCTTTCTCGCCCCAGGCTTCCTGCATTGCATGCTTTTTGATCCAGACAGTCCCTTTGTCGATGATTGCGCCGGAAAGGGTCTCTTCGATTTCATTTTCATCTTCTCCGGTGACGTAATAGAAGCGGACGGCAGCCGGATCGGTAAAGCGCGAAAGAATGTCCCCGGAGAGCGATTCTCCCTCGCTGTCATAAAAACGCAGGCCGATGCTGCCGTGCCCGTTCAGCCGGAACAGGTAGGGGTGGCTCAGCCGGAACACATGACGCTCCAGGTTTTCCGCGGACATATCAAAGAGCGGGAAGCCTGCCGACTCTTCCTCTTCACCGGCCGTTTCCCTGTCATAGAGCAGCCCGATATAATCCTTTGATCCGCGTGTCTCATAAATCACAGACAGCGTGTCCGGCACAACACAGACATCTTCCGTCAGTTCCACCGGCACTGTCGTGCCGTCATCCTCGGGTGCATCGCTCCGAAGCGGAGTCCCTGCAGCAAGGTAGGCAGCATCCGTATCTTCCCCCGAAAGTCCAAATACGACATATCCTTCCGCGGGTGCGGCTGACTTCATGGAAGTATTCAGACAGTTAAAGTAGTCGATCCTGAATTTTTCCGGCAGCAGGGCATATTTGCGGTCCAGCCTGTTCTGCATGCCCGCGTAGACTTTTGCCAGCGCGCCGCCGATATCAGGCTTCTTCGCGTCGAAACGCCATTCAGGTGTATATGAATGCGCTTTTTCCCGAAGCTCGCTCAGGATCTCTTCTTCGGATCTGTTCCTGATTTTTTTCATATACCTCCCTTCCGGCATTCGCTGCCTGATTCTAAATGTCGTTTGAATTGCTTCTGTGTCAGGAGGTCCCCTGCGTGAGTCCCCCTCCCGCCCGCTTTCGCGGGCTGCGGGCAACTCGATGCTCCCGCAGGGGACTTCCTGACACTGTACTGCTTATCTTATCAGTGCTTCCTTACATTTCTTCGGTCAGTCCTTCGTTGATATAGAACGGATAGACCAGGTTATATGGGTTGTTGGTGGTGCGCACGACGTAGCCGATCTCAATATTGAGCTTCCCGGCTTCCGCGTGCGACGCATGAACTTCAATGTCCCGAATGCGGGGTTCCCAGAGGATCAGCGCCTCCTCTACGACATCTTCGATCCGAGAAAGGGTCTCGTAATCCATGCTGTCAAACGCGTATTCATGGATCGAGCAGCCGAAATCCGGCCGCATGACCCGTTCTCCCTTTCTCGTCATGATGATCAGATAGATCGCCTGCCGGATGTCCTCTTCGTACTCGGCAGTACGCATCTCCCCGGTTACCGGATCCACGCCCGGCGGAAAAGCAAATCCTCTGCCCAGAAATTCACTGCTTTGTATATTTGTCATTTCCTTTGTCCTTTAATTGATCTTGACCAGGCTGCCTTTTACCTGAGTAACGCCTCCCGCCTGGACAGTCAGGTTGGCGTCCGCCTTGATCTGCGTCTGGCTGCCCTGCACCATGGTACTCTGTCCTTTCATAGTCAGGCTCTGGGTTGCGGTTCCCTCTACGCTGCCGGATTTCAGGCTGAGTTTGCTGCCGTCCAGCACCGCTCCCGTGCTTCCGACGCTCAGAGAGATCTTCTTGTCTGCCTTGATCTCGATCTCGCCCTTCCCGGCGTCGATCGTCATTTTGTTCTTGCCGTCTTTGTCGCTGACGCGGATGACATTTTTCTCATCTTCCATGGAGACCGTCAGCCCGCCGGGTGTAGTGACTGTGATTTTCTGCTTCTTTTCTTCATCCTCGAAACGGATCTCGTTGCCGCCCTTTGTGCGGATCACCTTTGTCAGATCTTTCTCCTGGACTGCCTTTTCCGGCCTTTCTATCTCCTTGCACCAGAGCGTCCCGATCACCACCGGGGTCTCCAGCCTGCCGTTCAGGAACGCAACCACCACTTCCGTGCCGATCTCCGGCAGCATGTAGAAGCCTGCATTCTCCGCCGCGTACGGCGTCATCACGGGGATCCATTCGGTCAGGGATTTGCCCTGCTCGCCGAGATAGTACTCCACCTTGATCTTTCCCGGCTGGTTTTTATCATAGTTTTCCTTGACGGTTCCCGATACCAGGCCGTATCTCATGGATCCGCCGGCTACGGGTCCGCCGGTGCTGAACGATTCGTCATACATATGCCCGACCTCCTGCTTCCTTACTCCCACCCTTCCGTTTCGACGGAAGTCCGGAAACCGTCATCGTCGAAGGTATGGGTGACCCGGGTAATATAGTATTTTTTGTTGACCAGGCTGTCGATCTTGTCGATCTTGATATAGCGGCCGGGAAGCAGCTGCGGAAGACCTATGGTCCGGATCACCGCCCGCTGGGTCTTATGAAGCGCAGCGTCCGCGAGGTTCTTTGCCCGCGCGTCTGTCTCTGTCTTATTCACACATGCGGGATCGGAAACGAACCATTCCCCGGGTCCTCCCAGTACATCGGAAATGCTTCCGGCGGTCTTTGCGTCCGCCTTTCCCGAGACCGGTTTACGCTCGGCGGGATCAAATCCCAGTACCTCATAACTCGTATTGATGTATTCCCCATCCGTCTCAAAACTCACGAGCCCTCCGCCCGGACGGAGCGTCATCACGGGAGAACTCACGCTGCGCGGTTTGCGGAAATAAATCTTGTCCACTGCCGCGAAGAACTCCCTGTCCGCCCGTCCGCTCCCGATCAGGTCCTTCGTGATGAAATCATAATCGGAACTGTTCTGCCAGAGCAGGGCATCTTTCAGATTCTCATTCGTAGCGTCGACCGTCGGCGATGCCAGCTTTTTATAACGCTTCAGGATCTCGGTCACAGCGTCGCTGTAATTTTTGATCTTCAGCGTCCGGATATGGAAATTGTCGGTCATCATCAGCCTGCGGACATCCAGTCCCACGAGCTCTATGGTGTAGCCGTTCTCCGCATCCGCGCTGACCCGTACATTGGAAAGATATCCCTTGAACACCTTTTCCAGAGAAGACTGGTATCCCAGGCTCAGCTCCACCGTTTTCCCGGGCACCGCCGCGTTCTTGAGGCCGCTCGCAAAGCTGCTGTTTTTCATATCGTAGCAGTCACCGAACTCCGCCCTGACACTCGAAGCGCCGTCCAGGCTCAGGACCGCTTCGACCCGTGTGAGTGCCGTCGTTCCCTTTGCGAGATCCGTGCCGCCCACCACGAACGAAACCGCAGGCGCGCGAAAATCTTTGTATTGTGTCTGGAGCTTTTCAAACTCCCAGACTGCCGTCATCAGATCTGCCATTGCCGCCTTTGCCCCGTCAGCTGTTATTGTCCAGTGCCGGGACTTTGATCACCTGGCCCGGCCGGACATCCAGCGGATTCATGATATTGTTCGCCTTTGCGATGACTCTCCACTTCTCGCAGTCGTCATATTCCTCGTAGGCAATGCTCCAGAGGCTCATGCCTTCCACCACGACTCTGCTCTTCGTGCGGTCGGGGGATTCGAAAGGATTCTCCTTGGCCGCCTTGTCCGGATCCCGGTATTCCTTAATAGAAAGGTTCACGGTCGCGCGGATCGGCTTCCCTTCCATGGAAAACATGGTATAGTTCACACTGTAACTTTTGATATGTCCCTTAAAGTTCAGGTTGCCCCAGGAAAAGATCACAAGCGGCGGCTTATGAGTCTCGCCCGATACATGACAGGCCTGCTCCAGTTTTTTCAGTTTATCCGTCACCGGCTTCAGTTTGTTTTCCACGCCCTCGGTCAGGCTATTGACCGAAGAGGATGAAAAGAGGTCGCTGTCGCTGAAAGAGTCAAAAATCAGTGACGCTGTCAGGGTCCTGTTGACGCCGCCAATGAATTCTTCCTTCTCGGTATCCTGCATCAGATGCCTGACAGTTTTATAACTCGGGCTGGTGCTGATCGAATAGGAAGACGGATTGAACGTAAAACTGATGCTCTCTTTCGGGGAGCCCTGTTCATTGCATATGCTGATCTTTCCTTTTTTGATCGATATCTTGCCTGGCATGGTCTTAACGGCCTCCTCTCAGTCGTTCCATCTGCGCGCGTTCTTCCAGCTTTCTGAGTACTTCCCTGGGAATGTTTCTTTCCGCCAGTTTTTCCTGCGCGCTCCGGATCCGCCCGATCTCCTTCTCCTGTTCCTCCATCCGGGACAGGATCTGCTGGATATTCCGGTCTGTTTCCCGGCTCACATGCTCTTCCGCCCTGTGTGTGACGGTTTCAAATTCAATATCGTTATATTCTGTCCTGCTTTCCCGCGCGGCTGTCTGCGGTACTGCTGCCTGCGGCGCCGCCGCTGCCTGTCTCTGCGGAACGTCCATATCCGCCGGGATCAGCTCGGGTGTACCCATGTATCCCGGTACTGCGGCAGTTCTTCCCGCGGGGATTCTTTCCGCGGAACTCTGCTCCGTCCCAGTCTCTCCGGAAAGGATCCGCTCCGCTTCCGGTATCGCCGGGAGATTCTGCAGGAGCCGCGTTCCCTCTGTGCTCTCCCTCTCCGCGGCAGCCCCGGTCCTTATCTGTCCTTCCAATGCCTGCCGGGCAGCTTCCGTCAGGGTCTCTGTGACCCGGGTCTCCCTGAAATGCTCAAGGATCGCACCCGCCGCCACGGCGCCTGTCTGTCCGGCTTCCCCGCCGGATCCGCTCATGCCGGGAACGATCGCGTTCTGTATGCCGCTCATCCGCAGGAACACCCTTTCCGGCGCGATCCCGCCCGCTGCGCTATCCTGCAGGAGTTCCCCGATAAAGTCTGTCCAATTCTCTCTTTCTCTTGAAGAAAGACTCCGGAAATACTGCCGGCTGTCTTCCTGAATACTCTGCTCCCTGAGAAGCGTCTGCTCCGTAAGGACCCGCTCTAGTGTCCGGAAAGACCGGTCAGGCATCCGGCTGAGTTCGAGGATGGCTCGGATCATTTCCCGTTTTTCGCGGGACATCCGCATGCCCCGCGCGAGCTGTAATTCCGCTGCCAGATCCTCGCTTTGTGCCGCAGCTGAAGACTGCTCTGCTCTTCCGGCTTGTAAGGTCTCCCCCTGCTGTGCAGACCCGCTTTCCGCAGCAAATGCCAGCTCGGGAGATGAAAGTTCCCCGGGTACCGGTCCTTCCGCTTCCCTGCCGGGTGCTTCCGCTTCCCGTGCGGCAAAAATATTCTTTAGTCCGTAAATTGTATTGTTTTCTATGTCTATGGAGTTCAGCTCCTCCCGGAACTGCTCCCATTCTTCCATTGTCAAATTCAGGAGTGCCTCGGAAAGGGCCTCTCCCGCCGTCTCGTTTTCTCTGCGGATCTCTGTCCGTTCGACATGATCAAGAAGCAGGCGCCTCAGGGTTTCCGCTGCTTCATGTCTCCCGTTTATGATGTCCGAAAATTCTTTTTTTTCTTCTGAAACGGCTCTCTCTTCCCTGAAGACCAGTTCCTGAACAGATGCCGTAACCGTGGTTTCCGAAATCTCGTCCGGAAGAGTTCCTGTTCCGGTCTCACGGATCAGCTCCGCCGCCGCGCGGGTCCGCTGTTCTTCCGCAGCTATGTTCTCTTTCGCCTGTTCCGCAGAGGTTTTTGCGTTCCGGGCAGCAGTCTGTGCCATGTTTTGCCGTACGGACAAAGTCTTGGCGGACGATTCGGAAAACCGTGTCAGGCGTTCGAGCAGTTGTGCCGAAAAACGCCGGAAGGTCACGTCATCCATCGTATGCAGCGGTTTTTCCAAAGATTCCATATTTGTAAAACCGCCCGCCTGCAGGAAAAACTTTCTTTCCTGTTCCGGTGCTCTCTGGATCCGCCAGAAAAGCTGTCTGGCCTGTTCCGAAGCCCAGAAGGGAATCTCCTCCTGGGAAATCGGGCCTCCGTCTGCCACAGTTTTTTCCGCGGATGCCGCTTCCGTGCTCTCCCGCAGGATCAGTTCGACATTCCGGACTAATTCGGAAACATCCCCCGCATCCGGCAGTTCCCCGCCTTCAGCCAGTTCCATGAGTTCCGTAAAACTTACTGTCCCCGTCTCTTCTGTAAAGAAAGAGTCTTCGGTGCCGTCCTGTTCTGGTATGTGAAGACTTCCATTCCTAAATATAAAGCCGGCCTGCTTCAGTTCAGCAGTAAACTGCACCCATTCCTCCGGTGACATCTGCTCGATCAGTCTCTCAACAGAGACTTCTCTGCCCCAGCTGCTTTGGGAGGACTCTGCATAATGCAGGATCTTTTCTGATAGTTCCGCAGAAAACTGCCGGAATACTGTCCGGTCCATACCCTGCAATTCCCTCTCCAGAGACAGAATCGTCGTATATCCTCCTGCCCGCAGGATCAGGTTCCGTTCCTGCTCCGGCGCCCGCTGGACTCTCCAGAAAAACTGTCTGACTTCTTCTGATGCCCAACCGCGCATCATGGGAGCCATCCTTCCAATATGAAACAGCTCTGTTCCGGCTCTCTGCAGGATCTCTGCAGCGGTCTCGCCGGATCTTTCCGGACCTGCTGCTTCCTGCAGACGAAGGTACAAAGCGGACATATACCGCTCACGCACGCCGTTTCCCCTGGATGCGGCAGTAAGAATGCGAAGAATATGCTCTTCTTCAGCCCCGGGCTGATAAATATTTGTAGTATTCTCTATCATTCTGCTGCCGGAACCCGGAGCCGTTTCATCCGTTCTCTCCCCAGATCCGGCTGTCCTGCCTCCCGGGGCGGTCCCTTCTGATCCGGCGGAGACGTTTACAGCGATCTCTGTACTCAACTCCTGAAGGACCCGCTCCAGTTCCCTGACGGAAGAGGATGAGATCGTACCCGGCGCCGACTGCATGCGGATCGAAAGCTGGTTCAGAAGCGATCTGCAGCTGCTTTCCAGCGACAGGGCGTAGTTCTGCATCCAATGGTGGTTGTGTATATTCATCCGGATCCTGATCCGGTTGAGCGTGATCAGCTGTGCCGCCAGCTGATCGAGGTTCTGCGCGGTAAGCGCGGCGGTCTCCGGATACACGAAACTGACAGAAGGCAGGTCCTGCTCTTCGGGGGCTTTGTATTTCGCTATAATTGCCTCCGCAAAAGAAGTGGAAACCTGCAGTCTGTCTCCTGGTTTCAGATATCTGGAAAATACCGGCAGCGGCCGACTGCGGCTGATCTGCCGGGCAGTGATCGCCATTTGCATATTTTATTACGGGGCTTTGCCTTCATGCAGCCCGCTGTGGATGATCTCGATCGTCCGGTAGATGGGTTTGCCGTCCATCGCGTCCAGTCCGGAGATCTCCCATTTGGTGATCAGTCCTTCATCAAAATAATAATTCTTTTTAATGGCTCCCCGGCTCATCACCAGGATCTGGACATTGCTGACCAGGGTGCCGGGCTGCAGCTCCGTATCCGCCTGGCCGTCGGGATCCGCCAGCAGGCCCCTCTCAAAGACGATCTTCTGCTCGGAGGAACGCTGCTTTAAAAGACTGTGGACATGCTGGTTGTCGCCGCCTTCGCGCACAGACTCCACCTCGATGGATTCGGAGATGTTTTTGACGCGCGCAAAGCTGTACACGGCAGAACCGATATGTACCAAAAAATTACTATTTAAAAGCAGACTATCCCGTATGCTCATATGTACTCCTGTCAGTCCTTATGGCAGCAGCGGCGCCTTTTCGGGCTCGTCGTTGAGTTTCCGGTTGATCCTGGAGATCTCGCCGCACCATCGGATCCGCTCCAAATGGCTCAGGGCCAGGATCTCTTCCCGGCTCCAGTGCATGTAATAGGCAATAAAGCCCGCTTCCTCATAGATCTTATCGGAAGGGTACGGCTTTATACCCCGGCTTCGGTAAAATTTACAGGGATCTCGACCTCCTTGCCGCAATGAGGACACACTCCCTTATATACAGGGACCTCCATCACGTTGATCCTCTGATAGAAATCCTGCAGATAAGCGAGATCCGGCGTGAAAAGCCCCTCGATGATCCGCGTATCCACGGCGGGGAGGGATCCCAGCTTTGTAATGACCCGCGCCAGGATAATGATCGTAAGATATCCGGGATTCTGCTGCACCCTGGAATCCTTCAGGGGAAGGATCTCATCGGCCGCATTGGCCAGGCGCATAACGCCCTCCCGGTGCAGATTGCCGTCCCTGTCTACATATCCCCGCGGCAGTGTAAAGGGGAATTCTGTCTGAAACATCTGTTTAGCCTCTTCTTCGTAAAACCGCGTCCGATGAACAGGCGGGCATGATTATCCCGCCTGTTCACGGTGGTTCTTAAGTCTTAGGATACTCTGGTCAGACCCTCGTGAACGATCTCAAGTGTTTCGATCGCGATCTCGGATGCTGTCGCATTGAAATCCGGAGCTGTGTACTTGGTGGGCCATGCGTTGATCGCCTGCCAGGAAGCAGCCGGAGCCTGCGTATCGTTCAGCAGAGTGATGGTCACAGTCTTACGCTCGACAGCGCCCTGAATGCCGGCTGCCAGCCAGTCATACATTGCCTTGCTGTCGGTCATGCCCTGCTTCAGAGTCAGGTTGCCGTACTTCTTGAGTCCCGGAACCTTCACCGGGGTCTCTGCAGTCATATCGCCTTCGCGGTATTCAATGGGTTCGATGGTAATGTCACTGCCCGTGACTTCTGAGAAGCCGCCGGCCTCGATACCGTCGATCTCTACCTTATATCTGAATTTTGGATTGGGATATCCAGCCATATATTTTTCCTCCTAAAATGATGTCAACTATATGTCAGTCAGTCTGATATATTCCTTAACGACCGGAAATCAGCCTTCTCCGCCGCCTGCCGCGTCAGCGCTGTCCGCTGTTCTCTGAGACAGACGGAAGATCACGAATTCAGCAGGCTTCACCGGTGCGACGCCAATCATGCAGATCAGGCGGCCGTTGTCGATGTCGTCCTGGGTCATGGTGTCATGACCGATATTGACAAAGAATGCCTCTTCCGGAGCGGAGCCTGCAAGGGAACCGCCTCTCCACAGGTTCTCCAGGAATACGCTGATGGTTCTCTGGACACGTACCCAGAGGACTTCATCGTTCGGCTCGAAGACTGCCCAGTTGGTGTTGGCCTTAATGGACTCTTCAAGGAAGATGAACAGACGTCTTACGTTGACGTACTTCCAGCTCGGATCGCTGGTCGCTGTTCTTGCGCCCCAGACACGGATGCCCTGTCCCGGGAAGGAACGGATCAGGTTGATGCCCTTCGGGTTCAGGATATCCTGCTCACCCTTGTTGAACTGTGTATCCAGACCTACGCAGCCGCGGACGACTTCATTTGCCGGAGCCTTATGGACGCCTCTGGTGGTGTCTGTTCTCGCATAGATGCCTGTCACCGATCCTGACGGAGGAACAGCAATATTCTTGCGGTCAAGCGGATCGAAGACGGTCAGCCACGGATGATACATTGCAGCATAGCCGCTGTCGAAAATATCTCTGTGGTTGATCAGGTCCTGAACCTTCTTGGCATCCTTCGGCATATCAAGTACCGCGAAACGGCTGCCGAGGTTCTCGCACTGCGCTACCAGGGTCAGCTGTACGTTGGGATCTGTGATGCCCGGTGCTGCCAGGATAGAAACGGAATCATTGTCCAGGAATGCCTGGATACCGGTCCTGAGGCCGGCGCCTCTGTCCTCACCGATGAAATCCGCAGCGCTGATGCTGTCCTTGCTGCCGTTGGAACCGCCGCTGAGCACCAGGTTCGCAACCGCATTATCCTTGCCGGCGATCTCCTCGAACGGAGGAACGATCTCGTCTCCCGCCTCGCCGATATAGGTAACATTGACCAGATCGGACTTGGAAAGCTTCTTATCTACATAGTTGGCTGCATTGATGTTGAAGCTCAGGTTGTCATAGACTTCCACAACATCGCCGTAGCGGACATCCAGACTGAATTCGCAGGTGCTGAGGACCTTGGTCGGAAGCAGCTCCTTGTCGATTGCTTCCTCGCCCAGTTCTTCCTCGAGGGTCAGGATATTGCCCTGGCTTCTGACCACCTTGTTGTAGGAGATCTTCTCGCCGTCGTTGAACATTACAACATCGCCTGAATTGAAGCCTGCGCCGTTCTTTACGATGTAGCGCTTGCCCGCATCGGTCTCCAGGATCTCAAGGATCTGGGTCTTTGCCTTGCTGGCCGGTGCTGCCAGAATACGGATCTCATCACCCCATGCACCGGCATTCTTTGCGCTGATGTCCAGTACCTTGCTGCTGCCCTTTGCGCACTCTGCATCGGACGGCGCAACTCTGACAATAAATGCTCTGGATCCGCCGTTCAGGAAGAACTGATCGACTGCATATGCCAGAAATCTGTACTCACCGAATTCATTCTCGGAAAGATATCCGCCGTATGTCCGCCTGAAATCAGCCGGACTTGTCACAAGCTGCGGAACACCCTCCACAGGTCCTTTTTCCGCGAGGCCGATAAAACCTGCGGTGCTGGTGCTCACACCCTCCATGGGTTTAGAGCCGGACTCCAGTTCCTCCACATATACACCAGGTGATAAATACTCCGCCATAGATTCTGCTCCTTTCAAAACGATTCTATTTGCATGTTACTGCATTGTTTACTATTACTGGTTTACGTTGTTGCAAAGGGTCAAAATTTCCCCGATTTTACATAATTATTAAACATTATTTATAAATTTTCAAGCAAAAATACATATCTGCTTTAGGACATCAGTTTTTTATAGATCGTATTTATATCAGGAGAAGGCTGTTCACCGGCAGACGCCGGATATTTCACTTCCATCCCTGACTTCTTCAGAAGATCCGTAAAAAGAAATCTTTTCTGCTGTTCCTGCGGATCATTGGCCTCGGCGGCGGTCAGACTGGCTCCTCCTTCCTTCAGAAATGCGCCCTTATACAGCGCCTGGGCATAGCGCCACATAATATGGGCATGCATTTTGTCGTCGCTCGGGAATCCCAGATAAGCCTCCGCGGTCTTTCTGAGCTTGTATTTGATTTCGTCCTCACTTCCGTATTTATTTTTAAATCCCTCCGGGTCCCAGGCTCCCTTTCTTTTCGTTCTGAAATCGCTGTATAGCTCGTCCATGCCGATATAGCGGTCAATGACGTCCTTTTTGTGTGCACGTTTCATTTTGTAATCCGTGATCGCGCCCGCTATTGACACAACAAACGCGATCCCGGAGAAGCCGGCCGAAACAATGGCGGCAGTGCCTCCGGAAAATGCCATCGCGATTCCGGATGCCACCTGCAGCGTACCCGAAATACTCTGGAAAACGCCCGAAGTCAGGCGGCGCGTTTCATTCTGCCTCATTGCCGTGGCAACGTTCAGGAGCATCTGCTTCTGTGTTTCAAATTCTTCCTGCTGCGCCTGGGTGAGGCCTGCCCCAGGCTGCTGCCCGTTGAGGTTTCTCAAATATGTTTCAAGGTCTATCCGCTTGCCCTGTGCGTCGACTATATGGTAAAGCCCCTGTATTGTTGACAGAGTTCCCACCCCAATCGCCCCGGCGGCGGCAAACCCGATCCCGACACCCCCGCTGAGCCATGCGACTTTTCCACCGGTAGTCAGGCTGCGGACAGTATCGACGAGCCCCGCAATACTGCGGACATCCCCATAGACGCTGCTGCTGGCTCCCCAGACATCCTTGAACGCGCGCATCACGTCTTTCGCCTTTTCAAAACCGACGTTTCCGGAGGTGAATATATCCGCGATCGAGCCTATGGCAGTGAATCCGCTGATAAGGGTGCTGAACAGGGAAAACGGGATCGCATCCCAGGAAGCGGCGATCCCGAATGCCTGGGTGATCACGCCAGCACCGGTTGAGGACATCTCTCCGGCCGGACTCAGAATGCCGCCTGTAATCTTCAGTGATTTCCGGATATACCCATTCCAGTAATCTTTATCATAGAACCAGGCCTTTGTCTTATCCAGCCGGCTTTTGTCTATACCTGAAAGATAAGCATCGAAATCCTTAATCGCATTTTCCAGATCCTGAGCCGCTTCCCTGGTCGGCTGGGGATTGCTCATCATTGTCATTCCCTTATTTGCGATCGTCTGGAGCAGGGCTCCGAGCTGCGGATCCAGCGGCGGCACCACTGCGTTCTGCCCTGTCATGCCGTTTCTGTTCGCGGCTGCCGCCGAGAATTGGCCTGCAGCGGTATCGGCGTCTATCCCTCCGGGGAGAAGCAGCCTGCCCGTGGCGGCCGTCAGCATTTCTTCCGCGCTGTGCACGGCGTCGGAGAGTTTATCCCAGTCGAGTCCCTCCCCTTTTGCACGTCCGAAGAAACCGCCCAATACCCCGTTGAATATCTGTTTCTTGAAATCTTCCAGTTTAGGAATATAGCTGGCCTGTATATCCAACAGTTTTTGATAATCAAGCTTCTCGTGGAGCTTTTTATTCTCGATCAGGTAAAAGGCCACCAGCTTCACCAGCGGAGGCCGGGATATGACCCCGTCTACAAAGGCGCCCGTAAATCTGCGGTTGTCTTTTTGCTGTCCATGCAGAGTGTTTCGGACCAGAAATGCACAGATATCCCGAAGGCCGCCCTGCTGCAGGGCCGTCATTCCGCGGTTCAGTTCCTGCCTCTGCCGCCGGCGCAGGGTCACCGGACTCAGCTCGCGGTCACGGACGATCCGCGCCTGGTCACGGGCCGCTTTTGCCTGTGCCGCATTCTGATTTGCCTGAGGCAGAGCCGCCAAAGACGCATCTTTTTCTGCCAGTTCATCCCGGGCCTTTGCAGCGGCACTGATGCTCCTGATCTGATCTATCCTGGCATCCTCTGCTTCTTCAGATGCCGCCCTGCTCGGGTTCTTCTTCATCGCCTTCCTGGCCTGTTCCAGGCGTCTCCGGGCAGCTTCCGCCTCCTGCAAAGCTTTCCTTTCCCGCTCTTCGGCTCCGTCCGCAGCCCTCTGGGCATTTGCCGCCCGCGTCATTGCCTGCTCCAGCTGATCATCTGCGGCGACCGCCTGCGCATTAACCTGGTCATACGCCGCCTGGGCTGCATCCTCCCAAAGCTGACGCCGCGCGGCGCGTGCCCGGGAACGGTTGAGCTTCGCCGCCTGAGCCCTGGCAAGAGCGGCCTTAGATTCGGCTAGTTCTGCTCTGGCTTTGGCCAGCTCTGCCGCAGCATTTGCCGCGTCAGTCTGTGCCTTCGCTTCATCCTGCTCGGCTTTCGTTACCGCCTCCCATGCCTGGCCTGCCCCTTCTTCAAAAAAATCATCTCCCGGGTGATCTTCCGCCGCAGCATCTGCCAACTCTGCCCCGCGTCGAGCATTGCTGACTTCGGCAGATGCTGCAAGGGCCTGCGCCTGCAGCCTGGGCACTTCGGCCTGGAGCCTGGCCGCCTTTGCCTGTGCTTGTTCGACCTGAACTGCAGGCGATGGCTGCCCGGAAGTAATCTGCTGCTGCTTTTCAAAATTCACCCGCGCCGTTTCCGAATAACTTGTCCTGGAATCCGAATCATCACTGGCTCCAAAAAGCAGTTTTCCGCGGTTTTCATAATAATAATGCTG
>JAEEGL014419303.1_pt1 | contig 18104 bp, 16 predicted proteins | sample 9134231 | NCBI WGS metagenome assembly JAEEGL01 (sample SAMN16246548, study PRJNA631951) | gut metagenome | biome: gut microbiome; feature: rumen; material: fiber-attached | host: Bos | place: Iran: Karaj | collected 2018-10 | reverse complement strand
TTAACGGAGTTATAGGGATTTGTTTTTGAATCCCATAGGCTGAAGCCTTCGTGATGACGGGTTGTCATAACCATATATTTGCATCCTGCTTTTTTTGCCAGTGCGGCCCATTCGCGGCAGCACCCCTCTTTGGGAGCAAATGTATCGGCAAGCTTTTCATATTCGGGTACGGGGATGTTTTCACAAGCCATTGCCCATTCGTTTCTTCCGAGCTGTGAATACAAACCGTAGTGAATAAACATACCGAAGCGGGCTTCCCGCCACCAGCTCATTCTTTCGTCTCTTGAAGAGGCGATTTCTTTTTCATATTCTCTTAATGACAGCATATTATTCACCTTCCTTTGATTGTGAGGCGTTTTCTCTTCTTGCCTGTAATTCTTTTGAAATCATAGCTTTCTTCTCACCGTAAAGATCATATTTGAATATGGGTATAGCAGAGAGAAGAGCGAGAATACCGGGCATTGCCGTATATGCAAAAAAGATTATGTTCTTTGTGCTCGATTCAAATACAACCGTGCTTTGACCGAGCGCTTCGGAATAGCCGGATTTGCCTACAAAGATAAGGCCGAGCGCTGTGCCGAGAGCAAGGCATACTTTAATTGTAAGCGAAAGAAGCGCATAAACAGGCCCTTCTTTTCTTTCGCCGGTTTTATACTCGTAGTAATCAACGCAGTCAGCTGTCATTATCATTGGCATAAGTGTAACCGCGCTGAACTGAAGACCGATAAGGAAGAGGAAGATGTACATTACTATTTGATTCTGAGTAACAAACGCAAAAACGAGGAATGCGGCTATGGAAACAATAAATCCATAAATGGACAGTGCGAGATAAGTAACTTTCTCACCGAGCTTTTTGATAAGCACAGGAGTGAAAGCCATGGATATCATCGAGCCAATCGCTGTGGTAATGCCGAGTATTATAACAAGGTTCTGGCTGCCGATAAGAGCGTTTGCCGCCTGAACCTGAATACCCATTGCCATCTGCCTGCCGAAGCCGAGGAAATAGGAAACTATAACTAGAATAAGCGGCTTGTTTCCTTTGATTGCCGCAACCATATCCTTGAATGAATTCTTTTCACCCGTGGTATAAGGTACTCTTTCTTTATTCCAGAATACTATCAGCGACATAAGAATACAGCCGGCAACAGCAGTTGCGAGAGCGGACCAGAAATATTCGCCCGCTATCATCGGGGCATCGGTTTCGCCTTTCTTGACAAGCACTTTGGAGCCCTCGGGAATGATAAGACAGATAACCGGCACAATAACCGCGCAGGCTGCAAAACCGACCTGCTTCGCCGTGTTCGCGATTGATACTATATTTGTTCTTTCAGTCGCGTTGGGTGTAAGCACGGCGGCGATGCCCTGGGTGGGAACATCGGCAAGTGTCATACCGAGGCACCAGATAAGGAAAGTGATGAAAATATAAATATAAAGCGTACTTCCGGCATTTTCAAAATGGAGTTTCTCAATATCAAGAAATACTATAGCCGTGAAAATCAGGAGAATGGGAATAGAAACGATTATAAACGGCTTGAATTTGCCGAGCTTGCCGTTGGTGTTTTCTATTTTGTTGCCGACAATAGGGTCAAATATTGCGGAAACTATCTTTGCAACAAGAATGATTATTCCTACGGTCGCAAGGCTCGCGCCCATTACGGAACCATAGAATTCAGCCTGATAGGAATTAAGCAGACCGACTATCGCCTGAAAGCCGAACAGGCCGAGCGAATACGCGGCTATTTCCTTGAGTTTCATGTACTTTTGCATATTATTCCTCCTCGTTATTTTCATCCGGAACGCTTTCTTCCAAAGGCTGCTCCGGTTTTGACCTCCTGAATGACACTGTTTTTGAGAAAACATAGTTGATTATAATAATCGCAACACCGACAACAAGCTTTGCAGGCAGACCTTCCGTGCCGAAAAGCTCCATATCAAAGCCCGCTCTTATCAGCTGTGTCGGTAAAAAAGTTTCCATAAGTCCCGTGAGAATTCTTGATGCAAAAAAGGTGGTAATCTCTTTAAAAAACACACGGGGAGCAAAGCTTTTGCTCTTGAAAACAAAAAGTTTGTTTGTGATAAATGCAAAAAGAACGGCTGTTATCCAGCTTATAGCGTTACAAACGGTTACTTTACCCGGCATAAGCCTTATAAGGACTGAATATGTGACCACGTTGACTGCAGTTGTGCAGACACCAAATATGAGATAATTCAGTATTTCCGCTGTTAAAAACCGGTCAATCAGCTTGCCTGGTTTTGAGTCTTTTTTAAAAATTTTAAATAGAATTTTACGAATGAATTCCGCCATTTGATCACCTGCCGTAAAACGGATATATTCGACTTTATTTTATAATACGGCAACTGTAAAGTCAAGGAAATTAAACACTTGCATTTTTATAATAATATGATAGAATATTTTCATGATTAAAGAAGAGAATGACAGAAAGCGAATATGCCTTATAGATGAAATCAGAGGCTTTTCCGTTCTAATGATGGTCCTTTTTCACGCATACTATGTTATGGGTGAATTTTTCGGCATTTCATTCGGAGAAAAACTTTATAATTTTTTCCTGCCGCTTGAGCCGGTGTTTGCGGCGGTGTTTATTATTCTTTGCGGCGTATCCTGCACTCTGTCAAGGAGCAATCTGCGGCGCGGCCTTAAGGCACTTGCAGCCGCGCTTGCGTTTACGCTTGTCACCGCCGTGATTTTGCCTGGATTCAACATTCGGGGGGCGGAAGTATATTTCGGTATTCTTCATTTCCTGGCCTGTTCAATTCTGATTTACGCTCTGATTCATAAGCTGACGGACAGAATACCGCCTTTTGCGGGGATCATAATCTGCATACTGCTGTTTCTGTTTTTTCTTAACATTGAAAAACATAAACTCGGACTGGGAGCGCTTTCGTTTTCCCTTCCCGAAAATCTTTATCAGACAAATTATTTTATTCCATTCGGTATTTATAACTCCGATTTTTATTCGGCAGATTATTTTCCGCTTTTTCCTTTTGTTTTTGTGTTTTTCGCGGGCGTTTACGCAGGCAACTTTTTCAGAAAAGCCGGATTTCCCGCCCGGTCATATAAAATGCGTGTTCCGTTTCTTGATTATATCGGCAGGCATGCGTTTATAATTTATGTTTTGCACATTCCCCTTACTGCACTTGCAGTTTTCGGAGTTGTTTCAATAATAAAACTTTTCAGATAGGAGATATCCAATATGAGTGAAAATTGCAACGGAAACTGTTCGTCTTGTTCGGCAAACTGCAGTGACAGAGCAGAGCAGGATTTGCGTATTCCCGCCGGAGAATTCAGCAGCATTAAAAAAGTAATAGGCGTTGTAAGCGGTAAAGGCGGTGTCGGCAAATCTCTCGTTACATCCCTTCTTGCCTGCGCAATGCAGTCTAAAGGCAATTCCTGCGCCATTCTTGATGCCGATGTTACAGGGCCTTCCATCCCAAGGTCATTCGGCATTACCGGCAGAGCGGAAGCTGACGAAACAGGTCTTTTACCTGCCGAATCAAAAACCGGCATAAAAATCATGAGCGTAAATCTGTTGCTTGATTCCGAGGAGTCTCCCGTAGTGTGGAGAGGACCCGTTATTTCCGGAGTGATTCAGCAGTTCTGGAAGGATGTCGCTTGGGGCGAAATAGACTATATGTTTGTTGATATGCCTCCCGGAACGGGCGATGTTCCTCTTACCGTGTTTCAGTCTCTGCCTCTTGACGGTATTATTGTGGTTACAACTCCTCAGGATCTTGTTACCATGATTGTCAAGAAAGCCTACAACATGGCAAAACTCATGAATATCCCCGTAATCGGAATAATTGAAAACATGAGCTACTCTGTATGCCCGGACTGCGGAAAGCATGTTAACATATTCGGCGAAAGCAAAGCCGATGAAATTGCTTCGGGCATCGGTGTACCCGTACTCGCAAAGCTTCCCATTGACCCCTCCGTTGCCTCCCTCGTTGATAAAGGCGCTGTTGAGCTTGTCGGAGACAAAAACCTTGATAAAGCAATTGAAACACTCGAAAGGATGTAAAATATGATAGATATTAAATTTTTAAGAGAGAACCCCGATATTGTAAAGCAGAATATCAAAAACAAGTTTCAGGACAGTAAGCTTCCCCTTGTTGACGAGGTAATTGAGCTTGATTCAAAGCTCAGAGCGGTCAAAACCGAAGCCGATTCCCTAAGAGCCAACAGAAACAAGGTTTCCAAAGAAATAGGCGTTCTTATGTCACAGGGCAAAAAGGATGAGGCGAATGAAGCCAAGAATTCTGTAACAGTTTACTCCGAAAAGCTTGCTGAGTGCGAAGCGCTCGAAACTGAGCTCGGCGAAAAAGTAACCGCTATAATGATGCAGATTCCCAACATCATTGATCCATCAGTGCCTATAGGTAAGGATGACAGCGAAAATGTTGAGGTGACCAAATACGGCGAGCCTGTTGTGCCCGATTTTGAGATTCCTTACCATACTGAAATTATGGAAAGGTTCAACGGCATTGACCTTGATGCCGCCAGGAGAGTTGCCGGCAACGGATTTTACTATCTCTGCGGTGATATTGCCCGCCTTCATTCAGCCTGCCTTGCTTACTCGAGAGATTTTATGATTGACCGTGGCTTCACTTACTGTGTGCCTCCGTTTATGATCAGGTCAGGCGTTGTTACGGGCGTTATGAGTTTTGCCGAAATGGATGCCATGATGTATAAGATTGAGGGCGAAGACCTTTATCTTATCGGCACAAGCGAACATTCCATGATAGGTAAATACATCGATACCATAGTTGATGAAGCCACTCTGCCTCACACCCTTACAAGCTATTCACCCTGCTTCCGTAAAGAAAAGGGTGCTCACGGAATAGAGGAGAGGGGAGTTTACAGAATTCATCAGTTTGAAAAGCAGGAAATGATTGTTGTCTGCAAGCCCGAAGACAGCAAAATGTGGTTTGACAAGCTCTGGCAGAATACCGTTGACCTTTTCCGCTCAATGGATATTCCCGTAAGAACTCTTGAATGTTGCTCCGGCGACCTTGCCGACCTCAAGGTCAAATCGTTTGATGTTGAGGCCTGGTCGCCCAGACAGAAGAAATACTTTGAAGTCGGCTCCTGCTCAAATCTCGGCGATGCCCAGGCTCGCAGGCTTAAGATAAGAGTAAACGGAAAGGACGGCAAGTATTTCGCTCATACTCTTAATAATACTGTTGTTGCCCCTCCGAGAATGCTTATTGCTTTGCTTGAAAACAATCTTAACGCAGACGGCAGCGTTAATATTCCCGAAGTTCTCAGACCGTATATGGGCGGCAAAGAAAAGCTTGTTCCTTCAAAATAATCGGATAAATTGATATTATTCAGGGAGGTTTTAACATGGATCAGCAACCCAGAGGACGCGAAAAGAATGTAACCGGCAAAGCCGGACCGCTCAGTAAGCGCGGCGAAGGGCTCGGAACAGGTCCTGTAGGCAGAAGCGAAGGTTATGCAGGGCGTACATCTTCCGGCGGTTCGGATCCTTCAAATCAGAGTCAGGGACCTCAGCGTTCTGGAGGCCGTTCCGGCGGTAAGCTCGGTTTGATTATTATAGCAGCTATAGTCGTGCTGGTGCTCGGAGGAAAATTCGGTCTCGGCGGGCTTTTAGGCGGAGGCGGTCAGAATAATCAGGTTTCTCCTTCATTTCCGTCAAGCCTTTTCAGCGGATTCACCGACAGCACTTCTTCTTCCGGCTGGTCAACTCAGGCCAATACCGGTGTTCTCAATAAAGAAGTTGCCCCGGGCTCAAGAGAAAAGAGAACGGTTTTATACGGCAACGGAAGAGACCACGCTACAGTGATGGTTTATCTTTGCGGCACTGATCTTGAGTCCAAGAGCGGTATGGCAAGCTCAGATCTCAAGGAAATGGCGAGCGCCTCTCTGAGCAGCAATATAGACGTGCTTGTTTATACCGGCGGATGCAAAGCGTGGAAAACCTCCGGAATCAGCAACACTTCAAATCAGATTTATAAAATAGAAAACGGCAGAATCAGGTGCCTTGTAAATAACGACGGCAATGATTCCATGACAAAGTCATCTACTCTTGCAAGATTCATTAAATACTGCTCTAATAATTACCCCGCAAACCGCAATATTCTTGTTATGTGGGATCACGGCGGAGGTTCAATCTCCGGATTCGGATATGATGAAAGAAATGCTCAGTCCGGTTCTCTTTCTCTTAAAGGCATAGACGATGCGCTCACTTCAGCCGGCGTAAAATTCGATATAGTAGGGTTTGACGCCTGCCTTATGGGCACACTTGAAAATGCCCTTATGCTTGAAAAGCACGCCGATTACCTCATCGGTTCCGAAGAGACAGAGCCCGGTGTTGGCTGGTATCATACTAACTGGCTCAACAAACTTTCTCTTGACCCCGCTATCCCTTCAACAGAGCTCGGAAAAACCATAATTGATGATTTCGTTTCTTACTGCAATCAAAAATGTCCCGGACAGAAAACCACACTTTCTCTTGTTGACCTTGCGGAGCTTTCGGCAACCGTTCCCAAAGAATTTACCGAGTTTGCCACTGAAACGGCTGATAAAATAAACAGCAGTGATTTCAAAGTTGTATCCGACGCAAGAAAGAACACCCGTGAGTTTGCCGTTTCGAGCAAAACCGACCAGGTTGACCTTGTGCATCTCGCATTGAATATCAATACCAAAGAGTCAGGCGAGCTCGCAAACGCTATTCTCGGCGCTGTAAAATACAATAAAACATCTTCATCCATTAACAATGCATACGGCCTTGCGATTTATTTCCCTTACAAGAAATCGTCAAGAGTACCGAGCGCTCTTAAAGCTTATGAGTCCTTGGGGATTGACAGCAAATACGCTGAATGCGTTCGCTCTTTCGCAAGCCTTGAAGCAGCCGGCCAGGTTGTAGCAACCGATACACAGCCGTCTTCACCCTTCCCCTCACTTTTCGGCAATTTCACCGGCACATCAGCCTCATCATCCGCTGATATTTCCACTCTTCTGGGCGGTTTGCTCTCCGGCTCTGCGGCTCCTGCCCAGGCGCCTTCCGCGCAGTCACAAAATCCTCTGGGCGGCCTAGGCAATCTTGCCGGACTCGCGGAGATTTTCCTCGGCGGCGGGCTTGATGTAAACAGAGCTTCGGATATTATCTCAGAAAACCAGCTTGATACATCCGGTTTTGTATGGATTAAAGATGGCAAGGATTATAAGCTTTCAATCGGTGTCAATCAGTGGAAGCAGATTCATTCCCTTCAGCTTAATGTTTTTTATGATGACGGAGAAGGATATATCGATCTGGGCCTTGATAATGTGTACAGGATTTCCGACAGCGGTGAACTGATAAGCGATTTTGACGGCACCTGGCTTGCCATTGACGGTCAGGTTGTTCCTTACTACTATATTGATACTGTTTCACAGGGCGATAATTACATTATAACCGGCAGAGTGCCTGTGCTTTTAAACGGAAGCAGAGCCAACCTCATACTTGCTTTTGACAATGAGAATCCTTACGGTTATATTGCCGGCGCAAGATACGATTATAAAGACAGCGAAACAGAAACAATAGCAAAGGGTCTTGAGTCTCTCACACCCGGAGATAAAATTGAATTTGTATGTGATTATTATTCGTATGACGGCGAGTATCAGGACAGCTACCTTTTAGGTGATGAGCTTATTTATTCGGGAGAGCACGAAATTTCCAATCTCGAGCTTGATGATGAGGATAAATGCTCAGCCATATATATGCTTACCGATATATATAACAATGAATACTGGACTCCCGCTGTTCCCAATGATTGATTATTGTTAATATTTTTCCCGGCGGTCTGCTTCGGCAGACCGCCTTTGCTTTTAGCTGTTATTGTAAACTGTTTATGAATTTAAGCCGAAAAATATTGACTGATAGTCATTTTAACGCTATAATCACAAAAAAATGACTGTTAGTCATTATTATTTCAAACAGGCAGATGATACAATGGGTAACATAGCTGAAAACAAGAATAATAAAATGAACCGCATTATCGAATCCGCATATGAGCTCTTTAAAAGCAAGAGTGTCAATTCGACAACAATCGATGATGTTGTAAAAGCCGCAGGAATCGCGAAGGGAACTTTTTATTTATATTTTTCCGATAAATATGACCTGCTTGACAGGCTTATTATTGATAAAAGCACCGATATATTCACCTGCGCTTTTTCTCTTTCTTTTTCCGATGACAGTGTTAATTTTTATGATTCGTTCAATACTTTTGTTGACAATGTCATAAACAGCCTTAATGAACACAAGGAGCTCACGGCTCTTATTCAGAAAAACCTTTCAAAATGCTTTATGTACTTTGCCAACACCGATGACGGAAAAGTAAAGTCGATGATTGATTACCTGGTGAAAAGTATGGGCGAAATGGGTTATTCCCGTGATGCTTCTCTCAAGAAGCTTTATATAATAACCGATATGATAGGTTCGGTCTGCTGTGATGCCATTGTTACGGGTATTCCATATTCTCTTGAAGAAATCAAACCTTTGCTTCACAGCAGCGTTGCAAGTATACTCAGGAATGAGGGTGAAAAATGATGATAAATAAAATTGCCCGTTTTATCGCTTATCATCCCAAAATCATATTGCTTATATCAACTCTTTTGCTCATACCGAGTGTTATCGGTTTTATCGGCACAAGGGTTAATTACGATATAATGTCTTATCTTCCCGAAGATCTTGATTCAGTAAAGGGTGAAGTTATACTCGATGAGGTGTTCAATAACGCCGCAAACGCCTTTATAGTCGTTGAAGATATGCCGGCTAAGGATGTTGTGAAAGTAAAAGAAAAGATAGAGAAAATCGAAGGAGTAAAAGCTGTTACCTGGACTGATTCGTTTCTTGACACGAGCATACCTCAGTCTATTCTTCCGGATGTTGTTACCGATATTTTTTATTCATCCGACGGCACCAAAACTCTTATTATGGTCCAGTTTGATAATGACGGCGCAAGCGAAATAACAATGAACGCTGTTGAGCAGATAGAGAAAACAATGTCTGAACAGTGCTTTATGAGCGGTATGTCCGCTATAATGTACGAAACGAAGAAGCTTGCCGACAAAGAAGCGCCGATTTATATTGCGGTTGCGGTTGTACTCGCTCTCATTGCTCTCTCTTTCACAATGACTTCCTGGGTTCTTCCTTTTGTTTTGCTTGCAGCTTTGGGATATGCTGTTATTTATAATATGGGCAGCAATATTTTCTTCGGAAGTATCTCATATATCACTCAAAGCATCGCTGCTATCCTTCAGCTTGGCGTTACAATGGATTATTCGGTTTTCCTTATGGACCGTTTTGAGGAAGAACTTCTTAAAACAGACAGCAGAAAAGAAGCTATGTCAAAGGCTATCAGCCGCACATTTTCTGCACTCACCGGCAGCTCGCTCACAACCGTATTCGGCTTTCTCGCTCTTTGCTTTATGAGTTTTACACTTGGCAGGGATATCGGCTTTGTACTTTCAAAAGGAGTTATTCTCGGCGTATTGTCTGTAGTGATTGTGCTTCCGGCAATGATACTGCTGTTTCAGAATCCGATACTCAGATTCAGGCACAGGCCATTTGTTCCCGATTTCAGAAAGCTTTCGGATTTTTCAGTCAACAAACGTAAAATACTTGCGGCATTGTTTCTTATATTGATTGTACCTTCATATATAGCCAAAGAGAATGTCGATATGTATTATGATTTCTCAAAAGCGCTTCCGGCTGATATGCCGTCTGTTTCTTCGCTCACAAAACTTAAAAACGATTTTAATATGGCTACCACGCATTTTGTGATAATCAATGAAGATATACCTGCTTATGAAGTGTCTTCAATGGTAAACGAGTTTGAAAAGGTTGACGGTATATCAAATGTTATATCGCTTAATACATTTGTCGGCGCCGCAATAAGCGAATCGCTGCTTCCCGATTCCGTTAAAGAAATATGCCAGAAGGGCGGATACAGGCTTATGATGGTTAATTCCGTTTACGCCACAGCCACCGATGAAGGCAATGCCCAGATTGATGAACTGCTGTCGGTTCTGCATAAATATGACCCGGCCGGATATCTGACAGGCGAGGGAGCATTGTGCAAAGACCTTGTGGAGGTAACAGCGCGTGATTTCAAGATAACGAGTATTATTTCGATTGCGGCAATCTTTATTCTTATTGCGTTAGTGTTCAAATCTTTTTCAATTCCGATTATTCTTGTCGGCTGCATCGAACTCGCAATATTTATAAATCAATCTGTTTCTTTCCTGCTCTCAGCCGAAATACCGTTTGTGGCTCCGACTATCATAGGCTGTGTTCAGCTCGGTGCTACTGTTGATTATGCTATTCTTATGTCAACAAGGTTCAAAGAGGAATTGCAGCACACATCTGACAAATATGAAGCTATGTGTTTAGCCGCAAGAGCATCCGGCAGATCAATATTCCAGAGTGCTATAGTATTTTTCAGCGCAACATTCGGCGTTTATCTTATCTGCAATATATCAATTGTAAAAAGTATATGCTCAATGCTCGCAAGGGGCGCGGTAATCAGCGCGATAGTGATTATGGTATTCCTGCCTGCTCTGCTGTGCCTGTTTGAAAAAGTTATAAAAATTACATCATATAAATGGAGACCGGAAATTCCGCAAGCTTCCGAAAAGGAGGAAATAAAACAATGAAAAAGAAAGCTGTTGCCGCCATACTGCTGATGTGTCTTATCACGGGGATACTGACATCCTGCGGCGGCGAAAAAGCTGTTAAACCCGATGACAGCGAAACAGAAAAGCCGGCTTCCGGCGTTGTGTTTGATACTCCGGCACAAAAAGCATCAAAGACAGAAACCGTATATGTGAATCTTGATTACAGCGGTAATGTTACAAAAATAAATGTCAGTGACTGGCTGCACACGGATGAAAACAATGTCTTTATCGATGATACAAGTGACCTGAAAGATATAACCAACCTTAAGAGCGACACCGAGCCTGTTGCAAACGGTGATAAACTGCGCTGGAATATGAACGAAACCGATCTGTATTACAGCGGAGTTTCAGACAAGTCTCTGCCTATTAAATTCGATATATCATATAAACTTAACGGCAAAGAAATCGACGCCGAAAAAATCGCCGGTAAAGACGGTGATGTTGAAATAACCGTTAAAGTCAGCAACACTGAGTATAAAGATGTTATTATCGAAGGAAAAAAACACAGGGTTTATCTTCCTCTTATAGTAGCCGGCGGAATGATTTTGCCTGAAACCGGTTTTTCAGCAGTCGAAACGGTAAACGGTCAGTCAATAGGTGACGGATCAAAAGAAATATGCATATTTATCGGTATGCCCGGCTTTTCCGAGAGCCTCGGAATAAGTGAGAGCGAAATCAATGAGCTCGGAGGGCTTTCAATAGGAGATACATTCACAATTAAGGCGAAAGCTGAGAATTTCGCGCTCGGTAATATGTATTTCGCTGCTTTGCCTATAGGCTCACTGAATTTTGATCTGGTTATGCCCGAAAACATGGACGATTTGAAAAGTACATTTGCTGCACTCAAAGCTTTTGAAAACACTCTTAACAGCGTTGACCCCGATAAGGTGCTCTTGGGTCTTCTGAGCGATGAGAAAAAAGTGACGGATATTACTAACGCACTTACAAGCGCAATGACACTTTACAGCGGAAACAAAGAGCTGCTCTCCGTGCTTGGCAAATATGCCACACCCGAAAACTTCGAAAAGCTGAAAAGCCTTATGGATAAACTCAGCGACCCCGAAATGCAGTCTGCGCTCGAAACGCTTACAGACCCCAAGATAATGCGTTTTTTCAAAAAGCTGCCTGAGCTTTCACAGGATTTTGAGGAGATTTCACCTGTGATTACATCACTGCAGAATGATCTTGACGATCCTGTTGTGGCAAAAGAAGTGGAAAATCTTCCCGAAACCTTGACAGCGCTCAAAGAAATAACTAAAGTATTAAATGAAAACTCCGATTCACTTGATGTTATTGCCCGTATACTTAATGAAGACGGCACCGAGGTGCTTCAGAGCCTGATTAAAAGTCTTGATTTAAGCTCTTTATCGGTGCTTGGTGCAAAATACGGAGATCTTGCCGCAAACGGTGATTTGCTGATTTCTCTTGCCGAACAGTGGCTTGAGTTCGGAAAAAGCTACGGCCTGTATTCTCAGTTTTCCGAAGGAATGGATACTTCACTTGCTTTTGTTTTCAACACCCCTTCCGTTAAAAAAAGCTCTGACAGCACTCTTTCCGAGCCTGTGACCGAAGCGCTTCCCTGGTACAAAAAGTTATTCAGCCGCTGATTACTTATACATAAAGACGGGGGATATTTATGTTTGTTATTGCCCACAGAGGCGCAAACCGTTTCGCGCCGCAAAATACTCTGCGCGCTTTTGAAAAAGCAATTGATTTCAATTCCGACGGAGTTGAAACAGATATACAGATAACCAAGGACGGGCATCTTGTGCTTTGTCACGACAGCACCGTAAACAGAACCTCTGACGGTAAAGGCAAAATCTCCGAATTGTTGCTCAGCGACATACGCGAATTTGATTTCGGCTCATGGTTCGGCAGAAAATTCAAAGAAACCAAAATTCCCACTATAGATGAATTCCTGCAGCTTATTAAAGACAGTTCTGTCAGAATACTTGATTTAGAGCTCAAGCCGCAAAAAAACATTGAAGGTTTTGCTGAAAAAATACTTGAAAAAGTGAATGATTATTCGCTCACCGACAGGCTCCTTATCTCGAGCTTTGATGTCAATATTCTCAAGCAGGTAAAATCGATTAACCCAGATGTGCCGGTCGGTATTCTTTATCCGTATCCGTCGGATATTGTCAAACGCAGATTTTCGGCTCCGTTTAAGCTTGCAATCAGAAACAGAATTGATTATCTCCTTCCTCATTACAGCTATGTTTCCCGCGCTGTCATAAGAAAAGCTCACGGCCTGGGCCTGAAAGTTGCTCCGTGGACCGTAAACAAGCTTGAAACAGCCGATAAACTTATCACCTGGGAGGCTGACGGTCTTATTACCGATATTCCCGATGTGATGCTCAATAAAATCGATACTTTCTGATTTAATGCCCCCGCGTAAATATTCGCAGGGGCATTATATTATTGTTGATAATTCATTTTTATTTTAGTATAATATCTCGGGAGGTGAAATTATGGCTCAAAAAGCGTTGATAGCAATGAGCGGAGGCGTTGACAGCAGCGTTGCCGCATATCTTATGAAAGAAAACGGATATGACTGCATAGGATGTATGATGCGCCTTTATAATAACAGCGTCAGCCCGGACGCCGATTCAAAAACCTGCTGTTCTCTTGACGACGCGGAAGATGCGAGAAGCGTCGCTTTTAAACTCGGCATACCTTTTTATGTTTTTAATTTCACCGATGAATTCAGAACTCAGGTTATTGATAATTTTATTTCTTCTTATAAAAACGGACTTACACCGAATCCCTGTATAGAGTGTAACAGGCATCTTAAATTTGCCAAGCTCTATGACAGAGCCCTGTATCTTGGCTGTGAATACATAGTTACAGGCCATTATGCCCGTGTAGAAAAAAGAAATAACAGGTATTATCTTAAAAAAGGGATTGACTCTTCCAAAGACCAGAGCTATGTGCTCTATTCGCTCACTCAGGAACAGCTTTCACACATAAAATTCCCTGTAGGCGAGCTGAGCAAGCCAGATGTCAGAGAAAATGCCCGGCTTATCGGTCTTATAAACTCCGAAAAGCCGGACAGCCAGGATATTTGTTTTGTGCCTGACGGCGATTACGCCAAAGTAATTGAAAGATACTCCGACTATGTTCCCGAAGAGGGGGATTTTATAGATTGCTCCGGTAAAGCAATAGGAAGGCATAAGGGCATAATCCACTATACGATAGGTCAGAGAAAAGGGCTCGGCGTAGCTTTTGGAGAGCCGAAATATGTGTGCAGAATTGACGCTGTAAATAATACGGTAACTCTGGGTGATAATTCAGATTTATTCAAGCGGGAAGTGAGTATAAAAGATATCAACTGGATTTCAGGCGAAGCTCCGTCTGACGAATTCAGATGCACTGCAAAAATACGATATAATCATCGGGAGCAGCCAGCGCTGGTTATTCCGGACGGTGACAGAGCTACGATAATGTTTGACGAACCTCAGAGAGCCATAACCCCCGGTCAGGCGGCGGTAATGTATAACGGTGAATATGTAATAGGCGGGGGAGTAATAATCTGAAAAGGAGACTTGGTAATGTCAGCGCTTAACAGCAGATTTTTTCCGAAATATACTGCTATTGTATCGGGAATCGGTACGGCTGTTATCGGAGTAATAATGAACCTTTTTCTTATACCGGCAATAGAATCAAACACCGGCGGCATAAGATGCTTCGATATGAATCCCGGCTACGATTATGAAACGGCAAAAGCTTTTCTTGAGCTGACCGGGGAGAGGGGCAAAGAACTTTATCTCGGTTATCAGCTGCCCCTTGATTTTGTATACCCTGTGTTTTATACGGTGCTGTTTATATCGCTTCTTGTTTTACTCATTGGGAAAAAGTCGGCTCTTATTGCACTGCCGTGCACGCTTGCTGTGTTTGATTATGCCGAAAACATACTCACAGAGATAATGCTGAGAAGTGAATCGCTTTCGTTAACAACGGTAAAAATCGCTTCTGCCGTCACTCTGATTAAGACGGTTCTGATGTATCTTGTTTTTCTGATTCTGTTTATTCTTATTATAAAATGGGTTGTTTTGCTGATCAGAAAGCGTCATAACGCGATAAAGGCCGAAAATTAAAATCATAAAAATATAAAAAACCTGCCGAATTATCGGCAGGTTTTTTGGCGCGCTTGAAGGGACTCGAACCCCTGACCCACTGCTTAGAAGGCAGTTGCTCTATCCAGCTGAGCTACAAGCGCATATGGAGCGGGTGATGGGAATCGAACCCACACAGCCAGCTTGGAAGGCTGGAATTCTAACCATTGAACTACACCCGCATTTTTAATACCCGTGTATTTTAGCATAGGTATTTATAAAAGTCAATCAAAAATTACTGTATTTTTGAAAAAGGCTCTTATAATATATAAAATCCCGAGCGCAGCATAACATACTCAGTGTCTCTTGTTCTGATATACTTGAAAACAGGCTCGTTGAAGATGCGGTAATCTGAAATGTTGTATGTTTCAAGACCGACAATTCTGATTTTGAATGAGCTTGCGTTGCATACATAAAGCCGGTTGTCATAAATCGAAAGACCGGTCGGGTGGGCGAAGGTTTTGTCTTTATCAGAACCGATTCTGAACTCAATTCTGTCATATTTGAGTGAATAATTTATTACGGCGTTTGCTTCGGGAACGGCCATCCAAAGGTCTCTGCCGTTGGGCTCTGGTGAAACAGCAGGAAAATTCTTATACTTTACCTGAACGGTGTTTGAAATTATCCCGTTGTTGTCAAATACTTTCAGTGTGCCGTTATCGTATGCTGCGATATTTGTGTTATCATTTATTGTATGAATATTGCAGGTTACAAAATCTCCGAGCTGCTTTGCAAACGCAAAACCGTTTTCGCCGTATTTGGCTGATATGTATTTGCTCACGGGTATGCGCTTGAATTTATCGCCGGATTTATCATAATCAAAAAATGCAACAACCTCTTTGTTGCCGTCGATTATCTCCTTGGCCGCGTAAATAAATCCGGAAGGAGTGGTGAATATATCGAGAATATCCGCGTTGAACAGCTTTTGCAAAAAATCACATCCATTTTCAAGTATTCCCGCCTTGCCGGGATCAGCCGCAAGTAACCTGCGTTTAAGCAGGTGGGTGCCTCTCATCGTTTTCACGCTCCCTTCGTCCAATATGAGCAAATTCCCATACCGGGAGGTCTGCAATCCGCCGACGAAGTCCGGCTCCCGTATTATAATTGTAGGGTTACTTCAGGGCTGAAGTTATCGGTCAAGGCAGGAAGTGTATCATTCATCATCGGAAAAGAGTTCTTTGAATCTTTCAAGGAAGATCTCTCCGACTTCGTTGTATTCCTCGTCGTCTTCTATTGGATAAAGTGTGGCTTCGTCATTGTCACCGGGATCAACTTTTAGTACAATGAATTCGCCCTCATCATCTTCTCCGGGGTTTTCCGGCAGGGGAGAAAGAGCCACATAAAAGCCTTTGTCGGTTTCTATACGGTCAAGCTCTTCAAAAACATGTTCCTTGCCTTCTTCATCGATTACGCTGATTATGTCGGGGGTATATTCTTCGTCACACATATTGTAATCCTTTCGTTATTCCTCGTTGTTTTCGTCTTTATAGGATTTGTAGATGAAATCATAAATCTGCTCTCTGCAGCCTTCTATGTCAATAATCTCAACCCATTGACCGTTTCTGTAATCGGCGTACATCAGCTCTTCGGTGGGTATTCTTATCTGCTGCATGCCGAAAACTGCTGCGGCAAAACCGCCTTTATAAAACATCAAAGCAATCTCAACGGGTGAAAGATCGGTTTCAAGAAGCGGAAGAACATCCCTGACGGTGCGGTAAAGCTTTGACAGGCCTGTATGGCGGATTTTATCTATAATTGCGGTAATAACCTTCCTCTGCCTGTATGTGCGCATATAATCTGAATCCAGCTTTCTGATTCTGCTGTAAACCAGCGCAACATTGCCGTCTATATGAACGCTTTTTCCGCTTGAAACGGTGTATCTTGTGGTCCTGTTAATAAACTTTGCTTCCGTTTCGGTGATTTCAATGTCAATACCGCCGAGTTTGTCAATAATTCGGGTAAACATGGCAAAGTCAACCTTAATATAGTGATCTATATCGACTTTGAAATTGTATTCGAGGGTGTCGGTCAGCAGCTGAACTCCTCCGAAGGCAAATGATGAGTTTAGCTTGTGATAGCTGCCTCTGTCCGGAATGGTAAGCCAGCTGTCACGCAGAAAAGAAGTCATTTTGATTTTTGCGTGAGCGTAATCCAGAGACAGCAGAATCATAGAGTCGGATCTTGTGGAATCATCCGATGTGCCGTCTATGCCGACAAGCAAAATGTTGGTAACCAGCGGATTATTATGAAGCTCTGTTTTTGAGATATAATCGTTTCGTTTAAGGTTCTTGCGAGTGTATCCTATTGCTATTGAAGCGACAGTGACAAAAAGGAACACTGCAACAAGCAAGCAGGCAATAATCCTGATAAAATGTCTTATAATTCTGTGCTTCTTTTTCTTTTTAAACGGTTGATTGTGCGGCTCCGGAACGGGCTGTTCACCTGGAATAACGGGTTCGTCCAGATCTATTTCAACCGGCTGCGGTGAAAAGTAAATATCGGGCATAAAGGGATTTCCTTTCGGTTTGTCAAATAAATATTATAACAAAAGTCTATTCTTTTCAAGCTTAATTGATTATTTGTATAAAAAACTTAACAAATTAAACATTTTATAAAAAAACCTTGATTTTTACATTTTACTGTGTTATTATACATAAGCCAAATGGGGGTGTAGCTCACTTGGGAGAGCGCTTGAATGGCATTCAAGAGGTAAGGGGTTCGATCCCCCTCATCTCCACCAGACGCCGCAGAATCATTGATTCTGCGGTGTTTTTTATTATCAGGTTAAATCTCATAACTCAAATCAAAAGTGCAAAAATTGCACTTTTGAAGATTATTCTGCATATTATATGACGGAATATATGCAGTAATTTGCCTGAATCGATTGACTTGCTGCATATTTTATGCTATTATATGTGCAGAAAGGCGGTGAGGTTATGCATAGATTCGATTACTCTTTTCTTGATAACGGTCTGCTGTCGGCAAACCTTGTGAACCTGACGGCGGATATTTATTCCCTGCGCACGGCATCGGATACACGCAAAGCGGATAATGAAAAACTATTTACCGAGCTTGTAAAAATAGCAAAAGTTCAGTCGGTCAAGAGTTCAAATGCAATAGAGGGAATTATAACCAGCGACAAGCGAATAACAGAAATTGTCAATAATAACAGCGTGCCCCTGAATCATGATGAGGCTGAAATAGCCGGATACAGAGACGCTCTTGACAGAATACATACAGATTATGAGCATATCGCATTTTCGGAAAAGGATATTCTTTTACTCCACAGGAAT